>OLGI01000081.1_pt1 | contig 101783 bp, 94 predicted proteins | sample 1605221 | NCBI WGS metagenome assembly OLGI01 (sample SAMEA3888915, study PRJEB22519) | human gut metagenome | biome: human gut; feature: human-associated habitat; material: faeces | place: Denmark | collected 2010 | reverse complement strand
GGCCACGGACTAACGTCCGGGTGGCCTCAAGAAACATAAGGGCTGACGCCGTAGCGTGGTTGGGTTGCCGCTAACGCGGAGAACATAAGAATATAAGAACTCACAAACAATGAAACACCACAATATCCCAACTTCATCACTTTTTTGTGTCATAGAATAGCGCATATTCAAAATCAGTGAGTTGCACCATTTGATTGGGTAAAAGAGGACACTAACTGAATAATACTAATAAACCTCGCGATTTTGGCTATATCAGCCAAAATCGCGAGGTTTATTTCGCAGATAATATGTATGCGCATCACAGCATCATACTATCCATGAGTTTTTCTCTGACAAATTGCAGATATTATTCCCATCCCAAGGCGCTTGCACCAAGCACTGCCGCCTCGCTGCCATTAAGAGCGGATATCAGCAATTTTGCCTCATTTTTGTACAAAAAGAGTATATTTTCCTCGTATGCTTTGCGTAACGGCTGCATTAAGTACTCACCAGCCTTAGTCAATCCACCGAAGAACACAAAGGCTTCGGGAGAGCAGAAAGTGGCAAAGTCCGCACAAGCTGTACCCAATATGCGACCTGTATAATTGAATATATCCAATGCCAACTTGTCACCCTTTTCAGCAGCTTTGAACACGTCGTATGATGTAATTTCGTCAGCCACCAAATCACGCAACAAACTCGCTTCGGAGCTATGTTCTAGAAATTCACGTGCAGTACGCGCAACACCAGTAGCAGAGGTGTATGCCTCCAAACATCCCTTACGACCACAACCACATGAACGTGCATTATCAGAATGGTCAATTACGAAATGGCCTAATTCGCCAGCAAAGCCATCACTTCCATATACCACTCGTCCATCTACGACTATACCAGAACCGACACCGGTGCCGAGAGTAATCATTATGAAGTTTTTCATGCCTCTGGCCACACCATATGTCATCTCACCCATGGCAGCGGCATTGGCATCGTTGGTAACTCGGACAGGAATGCCGAATACCTCTTCAAACAATTGAGCACAAGGCACAATACCTTTCCATGCCAAATTGGCTGCGTTTTCGATATTTCCTGTGTAATAGTTCGCATCGGGAGCACCAATGCCCATAGCGCGTATATTCTGTATGCCACCCACTTGGTCTAAAGCAGGCTGCAATGCTTCATACGCAGCTTTAACATAATCCTTGAAGTCGGGATATGCCTTGGTTGAAATAACTGTTTGTGACTTGATGTTGCCACGTTGGTCTACAATGCCAAATACAGAGTTAGTACCACCCATATCAAGACCTATCACATAAGGCTTGTCTATATCTATTTCCATAAAAAGAGCTTTGATTGGTTATTGTTAGATGATTGTGCAAATATACAACAAATCCCTTATTAATATGACAAATATGCTATGATTATTGCCCGCATTTCCCAATAATTACTTTTAATACAGGGAAAATGGTGTTGCGGTTACTACATTACAGCGCGTTGGAGAAATCAGAACTCTTGGCCATGTAATATGTGCCAACTGCGCATATTGTGCGCATATTGTGAGCTTAATAATTCTATTAGCTCAGCAATTTTGTTTTCTTACTTCTTCTTGCGCAGTAACGACTTGATTTTACCAAAACGATGTGCTAGTTTATACATCATCATAAAGCCGTCATATACAGCAATAGCCCTTTCTACATGGTTAACCCATCGCTGCATTTTGGTATCTGCCTCTGGTGGTGCGAAAAGCGTATGCCATTTCAACGAAATTGATTCTTCGCATTGAGAAATTCTCTTATCCAGTTCTCTCTTTCGTTTGTCAAGACTCTCAATTGTATATGCTTCCCTTGTCATGCTATTTCTGTTTATTCGAATTTACATCACTGCCTTTGCCGGCTGCTGGTTTTTCGTCCAAGAACAAATTGGCTATAAAGTTTGTTAGCGGACCTATTACAAGCCTTTTCTTGTTAGCGTATATAATAACGCCCAATATTACATAAAAGGCAACTATTATAGCGTATGATGCTGTTTGGCTACCGATCAAGCCTTCCAATGCCGAGGCCACCATCATGGAAACGAACATTACAGCAAGACTTAGCAGCATGAACAATATGGCTCCTACGACGATAAAGGATAGTAACTGCGAAAGTTTGCTTACACAATTTATTTGCAAGCGTTCGTACCGCAATGTCACATCTTTCTTTATATCTCCCACTAATTGGGTGATGATGTCTATATTTTTGTCAGAAGAAAACATATTTGCAATAAAAATAGAGTCAAGGAAAGGGCTACCACATAATGAGGATAACGCTTTCCCTGACTCTTGAGTTGTATTACATCAATCGTTCGCAGGCTGGAGTTCGTCTGCAATATCATCAACAAGGCTTTCCATATCCTTGCTGTTAAGTTTGATGCCACGTTTGCGAATTGCTTCGGCAATTCTGTTACGAGTGTCGGTTCCCTTTTCAGGAGCGAACAAAACACCACATGCTGCACCAACTGCTGCACCGCCCAAGAAAGCGGCCAATACGTTTAATCCATTTACTTTCATGATAAAAATATTTTAAGTGAGTAATCTCGTGTTCAAATATACGTATATTCTTTTAATCCGACACTATTTTTGCTGTAATATTTTATCACAAGAGGCTAAATAGTACGTTTTTAATCTTGTTTAAGAAAACAATGAAGTGATTTTCAAATAGCTTTCGTAACTTTGTGGCAGATTATCTACTGCAGCCAAGCTACATCTACAGTAGATGAGTACTAACCATTTCCTTTATACTTATAATAGGTATCATCAACTACAAGAATAATGAAAAAGAATTTTGTTATCGCCCTCGGTTTATGTTCCGTGGTACTTTTTACTGGTTGTAAATCACGTGAAAGCGCTTATCGCCAAGCATGGGAACAAGCCATGGCACAAGATAAGACTCAACAAAACGAGCAGCAAGTTACGACAGAAGAAACTGCCGCAAATGAGGTTACTCCTGTGACACCCACAACTCCAGCTAACACAACTACGACAACCATTACCACTGACCATAGTGATGTGCGTGAAATTAATGGCAACATGTCGGTAGTAAGTGGCAATCCACTCAAAACCTATAGTGTTGTGGTTGGAAGTTTTGTTACACAAGCCAACGCTGAAGGATTGAGGAACAGATTACAGCAAGACGGCTATGATGCACGTGTTATCAAAACTGACGAGCAAATTAAAGGTGTTACTGGTTGGTTCCGCGTTATTGCATCTTCATACGATGACAAGGCATCGGCAGTTCAATCTCGTAAATCATTGAGTGGCAAATATGCTGGTGCATGGCTGCTCTATCGCAAATAAATATTATAACAAGCTATGACAAAGTGTTGAATTGCAAGTTGTGAACTTGCAATTCGACTCTTTTTGTGTTTTATAGAAATAACAAACTACACGCATTGGATAATTTGACTCCGCTCTTGGGCATGACCCCAAACGAACTTAAAGATGTGGCTGCTGCATTAGGTCTTAAACCTTTTGTTGGCAAGCAAATGGCTGACTGGATTTACAAAAAGCACGTTACCAGTATAGACCAAATGCAGAACATCTCAAAAGACGCAAGGGCTAAAATTAGCGCGCATTATACTATAGGCTGCAGCAAACCTGTTGACGAACAGCGCTCTGTTGATGGAACGATCAAATATTTATACGCCACAACCAAGGGTGATTTTATTGAGACAGTTTATATCCCAGATAAAGAAAGGGCTACACTTTGCGTAAGTTCACAAGTAGGATGCAAAATGGGATGTGCATTTTGCATGACGGGAAGACAGGGATATGCAGCTTCGCTTTCAGCAACTGACATCATAAACCAAATATACTCCCTGCCAGAACGTGACACACTTACGAATGTTGTTTTTATGGGACAAGGCGAACCCTTTGATAATTTAGATAATGTACTGCAGACTACACAAATTCTGACATCTGATTGGGGGTGGGCTTGGAGCCCAAAGCGCATCACTGTGTCAAGCGTAGGACTATCTAAAGGATTGGTAAGGTTCGTTGAAGAAAGTTCGTGCCACTTAGCCATCAGTCTGCATCACCCCATACCAGCAGAGCGTGCAAAAATCATGCCTGCCGAAAAAGCTTTCAGCATCGCAGATATTGTTGCCATTCTAAAACAATATGAAGTTTTTAGAAAGAGCGGGGCCACACATGCAAATAGCGATATTTCGCATCAAAGAAGGTTGTCGTTTGAATACATTGTCTTTGATGGAATAAATGATGGCATTAAACATGCTGACGCTTTGATAAACTTGCTGCAAGGACTAGACTGCCGAGTCAATCTTATACGTTTCCATGACATACCAGATACTCCCCTACATGGCGTATCGGACAAGAAAATGATATCCTTTAGAGATTATCTGACCTCTCATGGGTTGTTTACGACAATAAGAGCTTCACGAGGACAAGATATATTTGCAGCTTGTGGATTGCTTAGTACTGCGAAACAAGAAGCCATGAAGCAGACTAATATTGCTAAATATAACACGTAAAAGAATGATTAGTTACGATACAGACATACAGAATACACCCGAAAAGGTACACAATAGTGACTTAATAAAAATCGGTATTAGCCAGGGTGACACCAACGGTGTTGGATACGAATTAATATTAAAGACATTCTCTGACCCAGGAATGCTTGAATTATGTACGCCAATCATTTTTGGCCATGTTAAAGTCGCAAATTTTCACCGTAAAACATTGGGGCTCAATACACCACTTCAGGTCATTGCGCGTGCAGAAGATGCTGTTGCAGGAAAGCTCAATATAGTGAATTGCTCCGATGACGAAATCAACGTCGAATTTGGGAAACCTTGTGCAGAAAGTGGTATGGCAGCGTTTACTTCGTTAGAAAAAGCTGCTGAATCATACAGAAATGGGGCATTTGACGTACTTGTAACCGCGCCAATTAGCAAGTCGGACATACAAAACGATGAATTCCGATTTGTTGGACATACCGAATATTTGCAGGATCGCTTTGGGAACGAGACGACTGAACCTCTCATGATTTTATTTAACGATATCATGCGGGTGGCATTGATGACGACTCACGTGCCTATTTCGGAAGTAGCTTTTTCGATAACAGAAGAAAAGATCCAGCAAAAAGCCCGTTTACTTTATAATGCGCTAAGACAGGATTTCTGCATTTCAGCACCCCGCATTGCCATATTGGCACTCAATCCACACGCCGGAGAGGAAGGCCTTTTAGGTCACGAAGAAATTGAAATTATCACGCCGACCATCAAGACCTTATCTGACGCGGGTATTCCTTGTTTCGGGCCGTATGCCGCAGACGGATTTTTTGGAACAGCACAATACCGACACTTTGATGGCATACTGGCCATGTATCATGACCAAGGCTTAGCGCCATTCAAGGCTCTTTCGATGAATGACGGAGTAAACTTTACCGCAGGGTTACCAATTATTCGAACTTCGCCAGATCATGGCACTGCATTCGATATTGCAGGCAAAGGAGTAGCAAGTGCAGATTCTTTCCGTCAAGCAGTGTACGCTGCAATAGATATATACAGAAACAGAAAGACCTATATGGAATGTCATGCCAATCCCTTGCCAAAAATATTTCAAGACAAACGAGAAAGATAAATAATAAATTGTGATACCAAAGATCACATAATCACCTTATACGATTATATGAAATTCGCCATCATAGCAGCAGGTGAAGGATCCAGACTGCAACAAGAAGGTGTTGAACTACCCAAGCCTTTGGTAAAAGTGTGCGGTGAAGCCCTTATTGACAGACTCATAAGAATTTTCCGTAAGAATAACGCCAAGGAAATAGTTATTATTGTCAACCAACTTAATCCGCTAACCGAACAACATATTCTGAAACTAAAAGAAGCCGGACTGGCCTCCGATATTAGAATGGTTGTAAAAACCACGCCAAGTTCCATGCACAGTTTTGCAGAATTGGCTCCTTATCTTGAAAATGAGGAATTTTGTTTAACAACTGTAGACACCATCTTTAATGAAGAGGAATTTGCAAAATATATAGCATATTTCAAAACATGCAATTATGATGGTTGTATGGCTGTTACCAACTACATCGACGATGAAAAGCCATTATATATTGGCACAGATAGCGATTTGAACATAACCGGTTTTTACGATGACAAAAGGACATGCGAATACATATCTGGCGGCATCTACTGCTTACGTCCAAACGCCCTTAGCACACTTAAGCATTGTCTGGAGCAAGGTATTAGCCGAATGAGAAATTTTCAACGTGCACTTGTAACGGACGGTTTGCAACTCAAAGCATGCCCTTTTTCAAAAATACTTGATGTAGACCACGCAAGTGATATTGCGAAAGCAGAAAGTTTCTTAACAGCCCAATAGCAGAATGAAGCACATATTAGGTATAAGCAGATCCACCGTTTACAGCCCCAACTCAACAGACAGAGATTCCGCTATTTTTACTGCGGTTACAAGCCGACTTGAACGAATGGGGCATGATGTCTCAATCATTAATGAGGATTTGTTTTTTGCCGCAGATTTATCTGATTTTGACCTCGTGTTTTCAATGGCACGAGGTCATGACGTGTTAAATAAATTAGCCCATTTCGAGCATGAGCACCCAGGACGCGTGATCAATTCCGCTATCGTTTTGTCACAAAACACGAGGGCGGATATTGCCAAGACATTGCAAGCAAACAACATAGCCATGCCGCATGTAGCCATTGCGTCACCAAACGAATTGCTTAAAACACCTCAATCATACCCCATATGGTTAAAAAGGGCTGACGCTTGTGCCCAAAAAGCCGATGACATTTGTTATATAGACAACGAGTCTTCCTATCACGATGCACTCAATAGCTTTGTATCAAAAGGCATAGATATGGTTATTGCAGAGGAGCATCTTGCAGGCGATCTGATTAAGTTCTATGGCATACAGGGAACTGATTTTTTCTATATCACCTACCCTACTGAAAATAAGACTTTTTCAAAATTCGGTTTAGAAGCAACCAACGATGCTATCAAACATTACAATTTTGAAATGTCTAAATTCAAAGAAACAGCCGACAATGCAGCCAGATGCTTAGGCATTGTTGTATATGGAGGCGATGCTGTTGTTGGTAACGATGGAAAATGCCGTATTATTGATTTCAATGATTGGCCAAGTTTTGCACCATGCAGAAAGGAGGCTGCCAAGACTATCGCATATAAAATAAACAATATCATACTTACATTACATGACATCTCAAAATAAAAGTCAACTACAATCAACATTCAAATCACAAGACACTGAGGAGTGGCTTGATATCCACTTTACTCGACCATTAGGACTGCTTTGGGCCAAAGCATTTGACCACTTCAACATACACCCCAATGTTGTCACAATCTTAAGCATCATTTTAGGTGCTGCAGCCGGTATCATGTTCTATTACCCAGACATGACACATACCATTATAGGTATTTTACTCTTGATTTGGGCCAATTTATACGATAGCGCCGATGGTCAGCTAGCGCGCATGACAGGCAAAAAGACCCGTTGGGGAAGAATCCTTGACGGATTTGCAGGAGATGTATGGTTTTTCACCATATATGCTGCAATCTGTTTGCGCTTGCAGGGCAATTATATTCCTTGCACCACAGTCAAATGGGGATTTTGGATATGGCTATTAGCAGCCATATCTGGTCTCGTTTTTCACGGCAAGCAATGTCAATTAGCCGATTATTACCGAAACATCCATTTATTTTTTATCAAAGGAAATTCTGGAAGCGAACTTGACAATTTTGAAAAGCTGCGCAAGGAATTCCATTCCCTAAATTGGAAAAAAGATGGCATGTGGAAGTTGTTCCTCTATTTTTACGGCAACTACACCCGTTCGCAAGAAAAGATGACACCAAACTTTCAACTGTTTAAGCTCAAGCTTGGCGATAAATATGGTGACGAACCTGTCTGTCCAGAATTAGCCAGCAAATTCAGGAAAGGTAGTCTCCCTCTTATGAAATGGGCTAATATCCTGACATTTAACACGCGTGCTATTGCACTTTACATAAGCTTGCTGATCGGCCAACCTTGGCTATACTTCATATTTGAGATTACAGTAATGAACATAATCTTTGCATATATGAGGCATAAGCATGAGAAACTTTGCAAAAATATGATGCAGCTATTATAAACATGTACTCGGAATAATCTATACATCATCAAGTGCACACACTACCATTAGATTGAAGTCTCCTTCACTTGCAAATGTGTGGAAATAGCTGACTTCAATACTGGAATGGCATCTGCTGATGGTATAAAATTATTTTGAACACTTATTCAACACAACTATTATTCAATGAAACCACTATATCGAAATTTGTTTTTACTTTTTGGCATAGCGGCCATCATAGTAATGCTCTGTACATTTGACGTCAATTACGCCGAATTGTATAGACACCTCACACGAGCTGGTTTGTACTTGCCCGCCGTTATCGGAGTCTGGATATTTGTATATGCCTTCAACGCGTGGGCTTTCCAAATAATTGTAAATAGCGGCACACACTCAAAGCACTTGAGCTATAAACATGCCTACAAGTTGACCGTTTCTGGGTTTGCCTTCAGTTACACCACACCCTTCGGTTTCGGCGGAGGTCCCTATCGTGTAATGGAGCTAAGTTCCTACATAGGCGTACCACGGGCAATGTCATCAGTGGTACTCTATTCTATGATGCACATATTTTCTCATATTTGCTTGTGGAGTACGGCCGCTGTTCTCTTTGCCATTATTTACACCGAAAAAATGACACCTTTCCTATGGACGTTATTCGGCATTTTTACCATCGTCCTAATAGTCGTATTGTTTGTATTTCATTTATGCTATAAAAAAGGCGTAATTGTCAAGCTATTCAAGCCATTGCTTTACTTGCCCATCGCAAAAAAATGGGCACGAAAGTTTTACAATGAACATGCCGACGACATGCAAAAAGTTGACGACAACATAGCTTATTTACATTCACAACCAAAAGCATTCTATCTATCATTACTATCTGAATATGTTGCAAGAGTTATCAATGCTTTAGAGTATTACTTCATATTACTTTCACTCGGTGTATCACTCACCTTTTGGGATGCCATACTCGTTCTTGCCTTTTCATCACTCATCGGCAACATACTGTTTTTCCTTCCTATGCAACTTGGTGCTCGCGAAGGAGGCCTATCTCTTATTGTCAAAATATTAGACCTAAGCGCCCCAGGGTTAGGTATATTCACGAGTCTATACACACGTGTCAGAGAACTCGTGTGGATATTCATCGGTGTTGGATTGGTAAAGATTGGGAACAAAAAAATCATGCACGACTAAAGACATCTTCACTCTTATGCAAACATTCTTATTCGACTATGGTGGCACTCTCGACACTTCGGCCATACATTGGTATTACATTTTTAAGCAAGCATATGCTAAAAATCCTCTCACCGCGCATATAACCGATGCACAACTACGACAAGCATATGTCACAGGCGAGCGCACCTTAGCCAGCAAAAGGATCATCGTTCCAACAGACACTTTTCATGATTTGCTACAGAAAAAGGTTACAATACAAGTAAGCGCTTTGAATGAAATGCAAATTCTTGGTCATATAGACACTTCACAATGCAATAGTGTGATAGCAAACATATCCGACTATTGCAACAATATTGCATACCAAACGACACAAGATTCTGCTCAAATACTCAAATATCTGAAACAGCACTACCAGCTTATTATGGTTTCAAATTTCTACGGAAATCTCACCACTGTACTAAATGAATACAAATTGATCAGTTACTTCGATGACATCATCGAAAGTGCCGTAGTAGGCGTACGTAAACCCGATCCTCAAATATGGGCTTTGGGCGTAAAAGCAGCCGGGACAGACAACAAAAGCTGCATAGTAGTTGGCGACAGTTATAATAAAGATATTCAACCTGCAGATAGTATAGGCTGTCAAACAATATGGTTCAAGGGAAAGGAATGGCAAGCAAACAATTTTGATGAAACGCTGCCCACACATGTCATCACATCTTTATCAGATATAAAAAAATGGTATTGAAGCAGATATCTTAAGTCTGTCGCCATAACAGGAACGCATTTTGAGTGCACACTAACCACTCAGTATACACTTTTTTTTGTACATTTGCATGGTCTAATCAGACTATTTAATTTTGATAACTCATTAACAACAGACTTTATAATGAACGCATTCGTATTTCCTGGCCAAGGAGCACAATTCGTAGGTATGGGCAAAGACCTTTATGAAAAGCACCCCATCGCCAAACAATTCTTTGAGAAAGCAAACGACATTCTCGGATTTCGTATCACCGACATCATGTTCAATGGAACTGACGAGGAGCTCAAGCAAACAAAAGTAACACAGCCCGCAATGTTCTTGCACAGTGTTGTTAGTGCACTTTGCTTAGGTAGTGACTTTCAACCTGCCATGGTCGCTGGCCATTCATTAGGCGAATTGTCTGCACTGACTGCAGCTCGTTGCCTCAGTTTTGAAGATGGTCTGAAATTAGTTGCAGCACGTGCCAAAGCCATGCAAAAAGCATGTGAAGCACAACCTGGAACCATGGCTGCCATCATTGCCCTTGCCGATGAAAAGGTTGAAGAAGTTTGTGCCGAAGTACGTAAAGAAACAGGCAAAGTTGTTGTTCCCGCTAATTACAACTGCCCCGGACAACTTGTAATCTCTGGCGAGGTTGAGGCTATTGAAGTAGCTTGTCAAAAATTGAAAGAAGCTGGCGCCAAGCGCGCATTAGTACTGCCTGTTGGTGGCGCCTTCCATTCACCTCTCATGCAGCCTGCCAAAGACGAACTTGAAGCAGCTATTGCTACAACTGAATTTCACAAGCCAATTTGTCCTGTCTACCAAAATGTTGATGGGAAGCCCCACAACGACCCTGAGGAAATTAAAGCAAACCTCATCGCCCAACTCACAGCCTCTGTGTTGTGGACAAAGGAGGTGAATAACATGGTAGCCGATGGCGCTACTGATTTTACCGAATGTGGCCCTGGAAAAACACTGCAAGGCATGATTGCAAAGATCTGCAAAGGCAATGCCGATGTTAAGGCACATGGCGTAAACGACTAAAAATTACAATGTAAATCAACATCACAACCAAAGGTTAAAGTACAAGATGCCACACCTTTATTTACGCAAAGGCACCTTATACTTTAACCTTTCTATATTTATAATATCATGAAACCCATAATATATCAAATTTTTACACGCCTATACGGCAACAACAAGCATACAACCAACCTCCCCAATGGTAGCATTGAACAAAACGGCTGCGCAAAAATTAATGACATAACTTCTGCGCAACTCAAACGCATTGCATCGTACGGTTTCACACACGTTTGGTTTACGGGACTTATCGAACATGCTACACAGACCGACTATTCTCAATACGGAATAGCAACAGATCACCCTGCTGTTGTCAAAGGGCGCGCCGGCTCCCCATACGCCATAAAAGACTACTATGACATCGACCCCGATTTAGCCACTAATGTGCCTAATCGAATGAGTGAATTCGAATCGTTACTTAAACGCACTCATTTGGCAGGACTTAAAATGGTTATTGACTTTGTTCCTAACCATGTAGCCCGCCAATATCACAGCGATGCAAGCCCCAAGGGGGTACACGATCTTGGTCAGGACGATGACACCTCTCAAAGTTTCTCACCACAGAATAACTTCTACTACATCGAGGGACAAACATTACACACTGACTTCGACACAGAACGCCGGGCACTTCACCCATACAGGGAATACCCTGCCAAAGCTACTGGAAACGACTGTTTCAATGCATGGCCGAGCCGTAACGATTGGTATGAAACTATCAAACTAAATTATGGCATTGACTACATGAACGGTCGCCAAAATCATTTCAACCCCACCCCATCTACTTGGCTCAAGATGAAAGATATATTATTATTTTGGGCTTCAAAAGGAGTTGACGCTTTCCGATGCGACATGGCTGAGATGGTGCCAGCCGAATTTTGGCGTTTTGCCATTCAAAAGGTACATGACAAATACCCACATGTATTGTTTATTGCCGAAGTATACAATCCTGGCGAATACCGACATTATATTGCCAGCGGATTCAATTATCTGTACGACAAAGTAGGCTTATATGACACCTTGCGCGCTATTATATGTGATGGAAGATCAGCCTCATCTATAACAGGTTGCTGGCAAAGTATCGACGACATACGTGATCACATGCTTAATTTCCTCGAAAATCATGATGAGCAACGTATCGCCTCTGCTTATTTTGCGGGAAACGCACATAAAGCCCTCCCCGCATTAGTAGTTAGCAGCATGATGGGTACAAATCCCTTCATGGTTTATGCTGGCCAAGAAATTGGTGAAACAGGCATGGATGCCGAAGGCTTCAGCGGAAGCGATGGACGGACCTCCATATTCGACTACTGGTCCGTACCCTCACTACGCAAGCTTACATCATCCAACGCCGCTAACGAACTTACAACAGACGAGGCAACCCTCTACAACTATTATTATAAAGTACTCAACCTTTGCAAAAAACAACCTGCCATCACCAATGGCGCTTTTTACGATTTGCAATACGCCAACTATAGCAATAAATATGGGTACAATTGCGACAGGCAATACGCTTTTATCCGCAAATCTAACGATGGGCAAACATTGCTTATCGTTGCAAACTTTGACCCCAACACCGTACACGTTGGAGTGTGCATTCCATCACATGCCATTTCTTTCTTGCACCTCAGATGTGGACTTACCTCTGCCACCGACCTAATTACTGGCAATTTACAAACAATCGAAGTCAAAGAAGACTCACCAGCATACATACAAGTTCCAGGAAATGGAGCCATTGTTCTACAAATAGCAGGTAAGGCGAAATAAGAGCAGTAGCAGTTTCAATCAAAAAACAATGCACGGTTTTGCTATATAAATATCGCAAATACACATATAATCAAGTCTAAGAAGAAATTTTTCTAAAAATATCCACAGTATCACTTGGCAGTTATCACAAAACATGCTAACTTTGCACTCGCAAACAAGAAATAAGAGCAACAAGCACTTATAAAACTTGACATCGCGGAGTGGAGCAGTTGGTAGCTCGCCAGGCTCATAACCTGGAGGTCGTTCGTTCGAGTCGAGCCTCCGCAACTACAAGAGTTGAAGTTCAAAAGGACTTCAACTCTTTTTTTGTACAACAACCCAACCTCAACAAAAACACTTTTATCGACTTATCCCGCAAATTTACACCTGATATTTGCCCCTGCCCGCTCCAACAAAGAAAATATATTTGCAGAATAATTTGGCAGTTATCACAAAACATGCTAACTTTGCACTCGCAAACAAGAAATAAGAGCAACAAGCACTTATAAAACTTGACATCGCGGAGTGGAGCAGTTGGTAGCTCGCCAGGCTCATAACCTGGAGGTCGTTCGTTCGAGTCGAGCCTCCGCAACTACAAGAGTTGAAGTTCGAAATAAGACTTCAACTCTTTTTTTGTCTATAACAACAAGGACACACAGAAACATGACCACCTATATAAAACACGATTAAAAACGAGCTTATGATACATATATACAAAAAAAATTGATTGTCTCACGACAACCAATCTTTACTAACCTTAAATCTAATACCATGAAAAACATTGCAAATGTATAGCATTTATTCCCATCATGCAAGCATTATGCAAACTTCTGCCATTTATTTAATGATATTTTATTGCATAGGAACCATTTTGGCAAGTCTTGTTTGCATAATCAGACACAATCACGCATCTGTCTAAGCAAATCACGTTGACGTTCCGTCAACCCCGTAGGCAAATTCACCTTGTATGTTATAATCAAGTTTCCATAAGTGCCATCGGGCTTCTGATACCCCTTGCCACGCAAACGTATCTTCGCTCCATTCTGAGTTTCAGGTTTAACCTTCAATTTGAGCTTGCCATTTTGCGTTTGCAGCAATATATCACCACCAAGCAAAGCCGTATACATATCTATACTGACAGTTGCGTGTGCATCATAGTCATCCGGATTTACATAGGTACGCTCCGAAGCCCGACGCCCGCTACGACCACCTGCCGCCCGTCCGAACAAATCCTCAAAGAATGAAGAGAAAGCACCAGAACCACCTGCAAACTGACTAAAGTCAAATCCGTCAGCACCATCACCAGAACTGTAATAATACTGTCCGCCATTACCTCCTGCAGTTCCTGCATGCTCAAAAGCATCAGCTTGCTGCCATTGTTCGCCATACTTATCATACTTACGACGTTTTTCAGGGTCTGACAGCACAGCATTAGCCTCATTCAATGCCTGGAATTTAGCCTTAGCCTTAGGGTCGTCAGGGTGCAAGTCGGGGTGAAACTGTTTAACACGCTTTCGATAAGCTGCTTGTATATCGGCCTGAGGAATATCCTTAGGCACACCCAAAATTTTGTAATAATCTATGAATGCCATAATGTCTGATTTTTAATTACACCTTTCGTCAAACAAATGGAGTGCCACATGACATAATTGTCAGTAAAAAATACCTAACAACCGCAAATAACACGTGATTTTTCTTACACAAATCACGCTCTTGCAGCTTTTTTGAGTACTTTTGCACAAAATAAAAAGCCGACACACCCACATGCCGGCAATTAAATAAAAGATTTTCAAACACTATGTATACAGTTGACCAATTAAACGACAAGCTGATCGACCTCGCATTCTCTGAAGATATTGGCGACGGCGACCACACCACTCTTTGTTGCATTCCCGAGAATGCCATGGGCAAATCACGCCTGCTTATTAAAGAAGAAGGCATCTTGGCAGGCATGCGTATAGCAAAGGAAATATTCCACCGTTTCGACCCCACCATGCAAGTTGAGCAATTCATGGAGGACGGCACGCATGTCAAACCTGGTGATGTGCCAATGATTGTCACAGGCAAAGTGCGTTCCTTGCTGCAAACTGAGCGTTTGATGCTCAACGTCATGCAGCGTATGAGCGGTATTGCCACAATGACTAACAAGTATGTACAACGCCTTGAAGGTACAAACACCCGTGTGCTCGACACTCGCAAAACGACCCCTGGCATGCGTATGCTTGAGAAGGAGGCTGTCAAAATTGGCGGCGGCTGCAACCACCGTATCGGACTTTTTGACATGATATTGCTCAAAGACAACCACATCGATTTTGCAGGTGGTATTGCCAATGCGCTTGATCGCTGCGCTACATACCAAAAAGAAAAAGGACTCAATCTGAAGGTAGAGATTGAGTGCCGTACCTTCGACGAAATCAAACAAGTCATGGCACATGGCGGTGCAGATCGCATCATGCTTGACAATTTCTCCATTGAAGATACCAAAAAAGCTGTAGAACTTATCAATCACAAGTTCGAGACAGAATCAAGCGGTGGTATCACTTACGACACACTGCGTCAGTATGCCGAATGTGGCGTTGACTTCATATCTGTTGGCGCACTCACCCACTCTGTCAAGGGCCTTGACATGTCATTCAAAGCCTGTTAACGCATCACCGAAAGTCTTTCAACGGGGTAACAAGTCAACATATAAACAGCTGGACTTGTTACCCCGTTAACTCAAGTCCTGCATACATCATTTACAGATAAAACGGAATAATCCATAATGAAACACTTCATCAAAAGCATAGCAAAAGTATTTGCCTCCTTATTGCTTTGGAGCATTACAATTTCTAATGCCGACGCATGCACAAGTTTCTTAATCGGTAAAAAAGCATCAGCCGATGGCTCTGCCTTCATTACTTACAACCAAGATGACTACGGCATGTTTGGCCGCCTCAACTACTTGCCAGCAGGCAAACACGCTGCAGGAACCATGCGTAAAATTATTGACGGTGACACCAATCATTACCACGGCGAAATACCCGAAGCGCCCTACACCTATGCTGTGATGGGTTACATCAATGAGCACCAAGTCGGCATCACCGAAACTACATTCGGTGGCCGTTCCGAATTAGCCGACACCAACGGCATCATTGACTATGTCAGTCTAATGACCATTGCGCTACAGCGTTCACGAACAGCAAGAGAGGCCATTGAGGTAATGACTTCACTCGTGCAAAAATATGGATATGCCTCTGAAGGCGAAAGCTTCTCTATAGCCGACCCCAACGAAGTTTGGATCATGGAAATGATTGGAAAGGGGCCACAAGAGAAAGGTGCCGTATGGGTAGCAGTACGTATACCAGACGACTGCATCGCCTGCCATGCCAATCAAAGCCGCATTCACCAATTCAACTTGCATGACAAAAAGAACGTCATCTATTCCAAGGACGTTATCAGCTTTGCCCGAAAACGCGGATATTTTAGTGGAAAGGACGCTGAATTCTCTTTCGCAGATGCCTATGCTCCTGCCGATTTCAGTGCCATACGCTACTGCGAAACACGTGTATGGAGTTTCTACAACAAATGGGTAGAGGGCATGGATAAATACCTTGACTACGTTGACGGCAAACATATCGGCAAGGCTGCCCCCATGCCGCTTTATTTCAAACCCAAACAATTACTTTCGCTGCACGATGTCATGAACTCCATGCGCGACCACTACGAAGGTACACCTTTCGACATAACAAAAGATGCCGGTGCTGGACCATACAACGCACCCTACCGCCCCACCCCATTAGCTTGGGAGTATAATGGTAAAAAATACTTCAACGAACGCCCCATATCCACACAGCAAACGGCTGGAACCTATGTTATTCAACTGCGCAACTATCTGCCAAATGCCATAGGAGGCATTGTGTGGTATGGAAACGACGACCCCAACATGATTGCCTATACCCCAATTTACTGTAGCGCAAGCCAAGCACCCGCGTGCTACGACCCCAAAGAAGCTAACGACGTAACCTTCTCGTGGAACTCTGCCTTTTGGGTTGAAAATTGGGTGTCAAACATGACATATCCCCGCTATTCGCAATTATATCCGAGCGTAAAAGCAGCGCAACAAGAGCTTGAACAGGCCTATTCAAACCAGCAGGCCGAAGTCGAGAACAAAGCAAAATTACTATTGGCACAAGATCCTGCTCGAGCCAAAGCTTATCTCACAGACTACTCAATACAATGCGCCAATCAAATGATGCAACGTTGGAAAAAATTAGGTGAATATCTGATTGTCAAATATAACGACCAAGCAATCAAACCCGAAAAGGATGGAAAATTCGAACTCACTCCTGACGGACTCGGAAAGGCCGTTGAGCGTCCTGGATTTGACGAGAATTATCGCAAGACTATTGTAAAAGAAACTGGCGACAAATACCTTGTGCCATAAACACAACCACATTGCAATCAACCTGTAATTAGAAGTTGAGCAGTCTGATGATATACGATAAATAGTTTAACGCATATCTGACGACTGGTCAACTTCTATACGTTATGCCTACGTTGTATTCACCCACGCTATGACTTCACTCAACGAACTACTACATTGCTACCATTACTTGCCAGCTTCCGACATAGCCTCAAATGTCAACAAGAGCATCAATGGCACACACAACTCATTAGTCATCACAGCACCACCCGGAGCCGGAAAATCGACACTGCTACCGCTCACCATGTTGCATGGAGCCTTACAAACAGGCAAAATTCTCATGCTCGAACCGAGACGTATTGCCGCCAAACAAGTAGCCATACGTATGGCGCACATGCTTGGCGAGACTGTTGGAAAAACTATTGGTTATCGCGTCAGATTTGAAAGCAAAATATCATCTCAAACTCGTATTGAAGTCCTCACCGAAGGCATTCTCACACGTATGCTGGTTGATGACGCCACACTCGATGGCGTAAGCATCGTCATATTTGACGAATTTCACGAACGCAACATAAATTCTGACCTTGCACTTGCACTTGTACGTCAGACACAGCAAATCATCAGACCCGATCTCAAAATAGTTGTCATGTCGGCCACGATAGATGCACAGGCCATTTGCCAAGCACTTCAAGCTCCTCTTATAGAAAGCAAGGGCCGCATTTACCCCGTACAAACTATTTACAGCCAACAAGCCCCCGACATGAACGACATGGCTCAAGCTGTTGTAACAACCATACGCCATGCACACGCTGCACACGACGGCGACATTCTCGCTTTTCTACCGGGATATGCCGACATTGACAAGTGCATGAAACTCTTAGCCGACAGCCTTTCGCCTACTACCATATGTCCGCTATATGGACAGTTAGCTCCCGAAAAACAACAAACTGCCATATCCCCCTCAGCACCTGGCATGCGCAAGGTCGTGCTTGCCACCCCCATAGCCGAAACATCACTTACTATAGAAGGAGTACGCATTGTCATTGACAGCGGTTTATACCGCACACAAGTTTTTGATCCACGCACCGAACTGAGTCATCTCGAGACCACACGCATCAGCATGGATATGGCTGTACAACGTGCCGGACGTGCTGGACGCGTGGCCAATGGCACATGCTATCGGATGTGGACATCTGCCTCAGAACATTTGATGACACAACAACGCTCTCCCGAAATCATATCAGCAGACTTGGCGTCTGTTGTATTAAGTGTCGCAGCCTTCGGCGAAAGCAATATTTATAATCTCCCGTGGCTCACACCACCACCTGAAGCGAATGTGTTGAAGGCGCAGCATTTGTTGACAACATTAGGTTGCATCAACAAGGAAGGACGCATCACCGAACTTGGACAAAAAGTTGCAACCATGCCATGCCACCCGCGCATTGCCCGCATGATACTGAGCGCAAAAAATCACGACCTTACAAAGTTAGCATGCGACATTGCTGCTGTTATCGAAGAAAAAGACCCTTTGACCGACACAACCGACTGCGACATTAGCTTACGCATATCGGCATTGCGCCAACATCGCGCTCTTAATCGCCTTTCACAATGGCGACGGATAGCACAAATTGCCGCTGAATATCGCAAAATGGTTAAAACAAATAACGAAGACAACACAAATAATTTTTCACCCAATGAAGTCGGACAACTTATTGCCTTTGCCTATCCTGAGCGCATAGCAAAGGCTATCGACAGTATCGGTTCCTTCCGTTTAGCCAACGGCAACAACATACGCTTGCAACAAAACGATACACTCACTGCCAGCCAATGGATAGCCATAGCATCACTTTATGCCGAAACAGGTAAATGTGGCCGCGTATTTTTGGCTGCTCCCATCACCCCATCTGACTTTGATTCTGCAATAATAACAGAACGCGACAATCTGTCATGGGACAACAAACAAGGGACTATCGTCGCACAACACGAATTACGCATTGGCAAACTGTTGCTGAAGAGCTCACCTATAAATCATGTCGACGCTACCGATCTCATCAACACCATTTGTCAAGCAGCAACAAAACACGGGCTCAGCATGTTTAACTGGAACGATAGTTCTGTACTACAATTACAACAACGAGTTGCCAAAGTCGCCGAATGGCACCCCGAATTATCTCTGCCAGACATTTCGACCCAGCATCTACTTAGCAGTGCTCACGAATGGTTGCCGTTTTATCTTAACAACAACGGACACATACTAACAAATATCAATGAGCTGAAGAAAGTCGATATCAAACAAGCCATTTGGAACATCATACCCTACGAGCTTCAACTAATCATTGACCGCCTGGCTCCATCACACATACAAGTCCCAACAGGCAGCTGCATTAGCATTGACTACGGACGTGCATCGGAGCACCCCGTACTGAGCGTACGTCTGCAAGAATGCTTTGGTATGGACGATACACCTCGCGTTGACGACAACCGTCGCCCCATACTGATGGAACTACTGTCACCAGGCTACAAACCAGTGCAATTAACGCAAGATTTGAAGAACTTTTGGCAAACAACCTACTTTGAAGTCCGTAAAGAATTACGACGAAGATACCCAAAACACTATTGGCCGGACAACCCCTTAGTGGCAGAAGCCACCAAGGGCGTCAAGCGTAAACATTAAAAAAACGGCTAATGCGACACCATTTCGAACGCACAGCCTTTTCTTACGCAATCTACGGAAAAAGAATGTTTGAGCGACCAAACATTCTTTTTTTTGCAAATAGCATTACATCACACATACTGTTTTTCAAATTTTGTCTACACTCTACACTTTGCACTTTAATTGATTGATAACCAGAAACATACGAAGTGTATACACCTTATATACGCGAGTTCGAGATAATCGTTTACAGATTCAATGACACTCCTTTTGCGTAACATAATCTTATCATAAAGTGGCATGAGTTTCTGTTTCATGTTTGAGCGAAGTCCTGTAACAATATGAACGCCTTTATCCCAAAGTCTTCCAAAAAGAGTCTGAGAAATATAACCTTTATCCGCATACAACTATCTGAGCAAAAGCCACCCACATCTGGCTCGTATCAATGAGCAGTGACAATGCTGCGAATACTGCAAAAGTCTAAGGCTATGCGCTCTGCCTTCCGACAAAGCGCATGGGGCTACCAAGAACATCTCCGATAATGCTTCTGCCGTGTCACGAGATTGTCGAAGCAAGGCGCTTGCCACCGCCCCTCATCTAAACCCTACCCATGTAACCCACCTCTCCCACTCCTCCACACCCAAGCGCACGAAAAAGCCGCCATGCGCACAGCAAGAGAGCCAATGCGCACGGCGGCTGAAAGAAAGGATTGCCCGAAAGGGAGGGCTTGGGAGAATGGGTTACTACTTCTTGTACAACTGATCTAACAGTGGCAAAATCATTTTCGGGTCTTTCTTGAACTCCTTCAATGAAATCTCATCATTCTCTATTTTCTTTATGACTTCAGGAAAATCCTTTAAAGCAAATTTTAGTTCCTTCTTTATTGCAACTCGTATCCCTTTGACATCAAGCCAATATGCGTTCGCATAGGTGGCATCCTTGGTCAAGTAGTAGTATTTCCAAGTGTCGCGTGAAGTGGTGGAACTTTTGGTGTACGTGTTGTCCGCAAAGGACATCGTATATCCCTTTACGTTTTTGCCATTATAGAAAAGGCGCAAGAAAACAGGCTTCTTGAATGGTTTCGGATTTTTGCGGAGAGGACCAGGAATAGTGGACAATGCTTGAACCGATTCGTAGACAAGAGGCATAGAATCCATTTCAAGGTTGACGAACTCCACTCTTTTCACCTCTTCACTCGTATAGGTAGTAGTTTCCCCCTTGTACTCCGTGCTAAAGGTAAACTTCCTTACTTCGGGAAGCATGGTGTTGTAGAAACTTGTCATGGAGTAACCTTCCAAAGTAGTTCCGTCCACCTTGGTTATCCTTACACGATACTGTTCAGACTTATCCGCTTTTTGTGCATACGCACAGAATATGGAGAAGAATGCAACTAAGATATCAATGACTTTGTTCATAATCATAAAAAGTTTTAGTTCGATTTCGCAAAAATAGACATTTTATCTCACACCTCCCACAAATCCGCCATAAAAATCATGCTGCGGAAACTTCTCACACCCAATATACAACGTATCAAAAGCATCCGTGCCAGCGGTACGATGCTCCAACAAGTCCTCCTCTGATTCGGAGATCCGCCTTGGCAATCTCTACAATATTCGGCAAACTCATTTAATAATGCGGATAAAGTTATCTTACCTCGAACGAGGTAAGCATGTACATCGTTCGTTCAACGTGCTTACTTCGGCCGAAGTAAGTGCTTACACCGACCGAAGTAAGCAAATTTTGTTGGTGACAAATCATTCATCGTCCTCCATGTTCAACAAATTGTTGCGTGTATTCTCAAGTGCCAGCGGACTGCCCACATAAGCCAGCTGCATCTCCTGGTGCAGCAGTTTCACACGTGAAGCCGCCTTGCCACGGTGGTATCGCCTTGATACCTCCGTGCTCTTGTCGGCAATATCCTCGCGAAGCTGGGTTGCCGATATGCCGAGAATGACCGCCATATCAGAGATTTTAAGATAGATGGAAACGTACTGTTCGATTTGGGTATTTTGGTCCTGTAAGCATCCCATGCGGACCGTGTTGTATAAAACAAATAAGCCAAAGTCAATCTATCAGGACTTTGGCTTATTTGTTTTATACAATAGGACCTATGGGATGCTCACCAAGGAACAGGAAATCAAGACTTACAGCAAACCATTGGGACGACCGCCGAAACAACAGCCCCCCTGATTTTGGTAGAGATGGCAAAGGCCGTCAGCGAGAGAAACGAAGTCGAATGTTCGTTCGACTCTGGCAAGAGAATATATCGTGCCAACAACATAAGAGCAAAACGGCCAGAAACTGCGAGATGTTGGACTGGTATGTGCTACTTTGTCAAAAACGTGATGAAGTTCCTTAGAGAACTTTGTCTTTGCATTCGCCAAAGTTTGCGGTTCTTATGTTCAATATGGCGGATTACCCACTCCTACGAATTCTATTCAAATTGCGCTTGAAACTTTTTTCAGCGACACACTAATTAAAAAACAAAAACATACGAAGTGTGCACGCCTTATATATTTCAATGCACGACCCAGCTCAGCCTGCATTCATTCAACAGAATGGTCTAACAGATACGTCAACAAGTAAAAACAGTCATGGGAGCAAGAAAAGTCAATTGCCCCGACTGATTTTTCTTACCCCCATGACAGGTTTCGCTGTCAAGTACAACCATTTAATGCAAAAGGTTGTGCTGACAATACTTAGCTGTATCTACACTCACACATACGCTGACTTTCAATACAATACATTCATTAGTGTAGAGTGCAGACAAAATATCAAAAAACATTTTTGGCGCAAACGTATGCACTATAGTATCACGATCACGCCTACGTTTGCTATTTACTATACAGATTGACTACATCATCTACGATTTCCGCGGGAACCAATGGGCTGATGGTTGTGCTGACAATACTTAGCTGTATCTACACTCACACATACGCTGACTTTCAATACAATACATTCATTAGTGTAGAGTGCAGACAAAATATCAAAAAACATTTTTGGCGCAAACGTATGCACTATAGTATCACGATCACGCCTACGTTTGCTATTTACTATACAGATTGACTACATCATCTACGATTTCCGCGGGAACCAATGGGCTGATGTCGGTCTTATTTGCAACAAAATCCCTTATCATTGTAGAACTTACAGGCTGCATTGTAGCATTTATGACGCTCACCCCCACAGGCAGGCTGTCCGCTTTTATATCGTATCCAGGACGCGGATATATCAACAATCTATAATTCTGAATAATAAGTTTGTAGTTCGCCCAATGATCAAAGCATGTCCAATTATCGGCACCTATCAAAAGTAGGAACTCTGTTTGTGGATAAGCAAGCGATAATGCTTGCAATGTGTTCCATGTATAAGATGGACGAGGCAAATCAAATTCAAAATCACTTGCCAATATATGCTTTTCATTTTGCAGAGCCTTTCGAGCCAGATTTAATCTACAATATTCAGGTTTAAGCCCTAACTGTTCCTTTAGAGGATTCTGTGGTGAAACTAACAACCATACATCATCGACTAAATTCTGCTCTAATACGGCATGTGCAAGTGCTATATGCCCATTGTGGATTGGATTAAATGACCCTCCAAACAAGGCAACTCGTTTGTGCAACATATCGGTCTATTGGATCACTTCTCTAAGAAAGTCTTTATCAACGACAATGCTTCACTCTGCGCATCTTCCAAATTATCATTAACAACAACTTTGTCAAATTTGTCTGCATAAGATAGTTCGAATTCTGCACGAGCAAGGCGGTCTTTAATAACCTCAGGGGCATCAGTTCCTCGCGACTCTAAACGCTGCTTCAACACCTCTATTGAGGGTGGTTGAATAAATAAACTTAAAGCCTTGTCCCCGTAATATGCTTTTATATTTTGTCCGCCCAACACGTCTACATCGCATACGACATTTTCTCCACGTTCAAGCTGAGCGTCCACCTGCGATTTCAAAGTGCCATAGAATCTATCCTTATAGACCTCCTCATACTCCAAGAATTCCCCTTTTGCTATAAGCGTCTTGAATTCCTCTGGTGATAGGAAGAAATATTCTACACCATTTTTTTCTGTGCCACGTGCCGGGCGGCTTGTGGCCGAAATTGAGAAATGCAAATTCAAATTTTGCGCCATCAAGTAGTTTATTATTGTACTCTTACCACTACCCGAAGGAGCCGAAAATATAATAACCTTTGCCATATTTCTATTTATCGATTTTGAGCAAGCGACCATATAGCATAGCCGCCCACTCGTATTAAAATCACATTACGTTCAACACCTGCTCTTTTATTTGCTCGAGCTCGTCCTTCATCTTCACAACAATATTCTGCATTTCGGCTTGATTGCTCTTCGAACCTGTTGTATTGATTTCACGTCCCATTTCTTGGGCAATAAAGCCGAGTTTCTTACCCTGGCCATGCCCCAAGTCCATAGTTTCACGGAAATAGCGCAAATGATTGGCCAAGCGCTGTTTCTCTTCACTTATGTCAAGTTTCTCAATATAATAAATGAGCTCCTGTTCCAGGCGATTCTTATCGTAGTCAACCCCTTTCAATTCTGCCAAACGGTCTGTTAAACGTTGACGAATTTTCTCAACACGATTTTTCTCAAAAGGCTCGATTTCATGAAGATAACGCTCAATGTTATCAACTTTTTCTGTAAACTTCTTATAAAGCGCTTCTCCTTCTTGCTTCCGGAAGTCTACCAAGTGCTCGATAGCTTCATTGATGGCGCCCCGAACGACCTGCCATTCTTCGTCTGACAAAGTCTCGGTCACAGAAGTTTGCGTCGTTTCTGGCAAACGTAGCACAAGTTCCCACAAATTTTGCGGGAGTTCCATGTGTTGTTCCTCACAAATATTCTTTATTTGCGCTACATAGCTTGCCACCACGGCGCTGCTTATACAGCCTGCAGCCGAAGTTTCGTCCTTTTCAATCCATATTGTGAAGTCTACCTTACCACGTTCTATGGCAGTCGCAATAATTCTGCGGACTTCCATTTCCTTTTCACGATACAATGGGGCAACCCTCGTATTAAGATCCAAACTCTTACTATTCAAAGATCGAACCTCTACGTGAATTTTCTTTCCGTTAAAAACAACATCGGCTTTACCGAAGCCAGTCATTGATTGAATCATTTTAGCTTGTATTTTTTTGTCTTTTGCTTGCAAAAGTACCATTTTTTGCGCAATTTTACCACATGAAACAATATAAAGTATGCCTTACAATTGCTGGTTCCGACCCCTCCGGCGGTGCTGGTATCCAGGCAGACATAAAAACAATGACTCTGCTTGGTTGCTACGCACAAGCAGTTCCCACGTGTTTGACGGTACAAAATACATTAGGTGTGCAACGCAGTATTCCCATTGACGCTGAATTGGTTTTTGACCAGGCTGCAGTTACCATGGAGGACTGTATGCCCCAATGTGTAAAGATTGGCATTGTGCCCAACCTGGCTATAGCACATGCTATAGCAGAATTACTGCGTAAATATAAGCCAAAGTTCTGCATATTCGATCCTGTTTTAATTTCGTCATCAGGATTATCTTTCGTCGACAACGAGACATACGAGTTCATGCTTGAAGAACTTATGCCGCTATGTCAACTTATAACGCCCAATTTACCTGAGGCACGTCATCTTGCCCAATTGGGTGATGCTACTGCCGATGAGTTGGCCCAGTATTTATACAACAAATTAAAAGGCACACCTGTAATGGTTAAAGGCGGACACCTTCCAGGCTCACCCACTGATTATTTATTTGATGGCGCATTACACAAATTTCAAAGTGAAAGACTTAATAGCCATAACACACATGGCACGGGTTGCGTTCTATCTTCTGCTATTGCATCATATAAAGCCCAAGGCTTAGAACTTAAAGATGCCATAGCTCAAGCCAAACAATTCCTGTTCAATGCCATAAAAAAAGGAGCTAGCTATAAACACGGAAATGGTTGTGGCCCACTCTATCTCGTTCCTTGAATAGTAAAAAAATGATCAAGATTCAGAATGAGCGACAACGTTTGCTCTTCTACTTCTTCATCTGCATATATAGTTTTAAGCTTTACACATTATTCTGATTAACTGTACATACAAGCTCAACCTTCAAAATAAAGCAACGAACTATTTGCTATATTCCAATTTTTCCTTACCTTTGCACCGAAAACGGAGGCCTCGTAGCTCAGTTGGATTAGAGCAACGCCCTTCTAAGGCGTGGGTCTTGGGTTCGAACCCCAACGAGGTCACTTTGTGACTCCTGCGGAATCACGAAAGATTTTTAATTGAGAGGTTTCTAATTCACTTAGAAACCTCTTTTTTGTTGTTGATTATCACGGAGAAACATATTTCTCTACTACAATTTGTATGAGTTATTCCAGAGGTTAAACGCTAAGTTCAACTTGCGGCGAGAGTCATACAAATTGGATAAAACGGGACATAAAAGGACATAAAAGGACGCAAATGTGTTACACCTCGTGTTACACGCTCCTTGAATGTGTTACACACTAATCCTTTGTGTTACGCACAATTCTCAAAAAAAGCGAGAATGTAGCACATTCCGTAATATCGAACAATCTAAACGATATTTATCACAATTCCTTGCTTTAGCCGCGCAAAACTCATTCTCCTATGAAGAAAAAGGAATTGGTTAATGTCGTTTTCGACAGAAGAAAACTTTACGCTAAACGCGGAATGGCTTATTTGGAAGTTATGGTGTATCTCGGTCGCAAGGGACGTAGATACATAACAGTCTGCACTTCTACTCCCGAAACATGGGAACAAGATGCCAAATCAGCGGAAACTTTAGAAATAATCTCCAACTGCCAAAAGATTCTTAGTGCAATGGAGGTCCTTGGTGAAGAAATGACGATGGAAAATTTCAATCGTCACTATCTTGGCGAAGATAAGGAAGAAGTAACCGAAGAAACAGATGACCGCTCATCACAAGATTTCATCGCCTACTGCGAGGAAGCCTTGGCAGCCGAGGACATTAAAATCGGCACGCGCAAGCACAAGCAAGTAGTGATTGATGCTGTCAAGACCTACGGCAAACTAAAGACGTATGGCGACTTGACCCCCAAGAACATTCTTGCCTTTGACCGATGGCTGCACAATGGCGAGCGGAGTGACGTCACCATCTATGGCTACCACAAACGCCTGAAGAAATGGGTGGGCGAACTGGCACGATTGGACGAGATACCGCGCAATCCTTACAAAATTGTGAGTGTCACCCGTGGCAAGAGCAAAGAGCGCCAACCTCTGCTCGAAACCGAATTGAAGAAAATGCGCGACTATCCCTTTGATGGAAAGCTGGAACGGGTGCGCGACCTCTTCATCTTCTCCGCTTATACAGGTCTTGCTTTCTGCGATGTGCAGAACTTTGACTATCAGTCCATGACGGTGAAGGAGGGTGATTTGGTCTTCATTGATGGAAACCGCATCAAAACCGATACGAAATTCTTCACCCCTATCCTTGCCCCTGCCATGGAAGTGTTGAAGAAATATGACTTCAAATTGCCCAAGATTTCCAACCAAAAGGCAAATGATTACCTTCACTTGATACAAGCACAGCTTGACATCAAGAAGAATTTGACCTTCCACGTTGCACGCCACAGCTTTGCCACACTTGCCTTGGCGCATGATGTCCCCATCGAAAATGTAGCCCGAATGCTCGGACATGAGGACATTCGGACCACACAAATTTACGCAAAGGTTTTGCGTACCACCATCGAGCGCCATGCCACAGCACTCCAAGGCGCCATTATCTAAGCTTTATTCATCTTCATCTAAAACACGATAAAACGTGCCTTTCAATAGCTGCGACATTCCACTCTCCTTGAATGTCGCAGTTATTTTTTCGCAAACATACTTGCCTCCCCTTATATAATATAAGGCACGTGGGTTGGGCAAAGTATCAGACAAAAACGAGAACTGATACTTTTTCTTGCCATCTATTTTGTATAACACTTCGCGTTTCTCCTCCCACATTCCCTCATTCAAGCGAAGTGAAAAAGGCGTGACGAAAGCCTGGAAGTCATCTGAGACTTCCACAAAATCCACCACAGGGTGTGGCATATACGGCTTGAAGTACTGCACCCCGTTCCAAAAACCCATATATATTTGGTCAAAGTAAGCGTCCGTGTTCTTGTTCTCCCCCTTGGCAATGGTACGGCTTGCCGCACCTTGCGCCAAATCTCCTGCATCGTAGTCAATGGTGTTGGCTGACGTTGAACTGCCAAACACACGATCAGAACGACTACCACTTGAAGAACCGCTCCCATCTTCTGTCAGTGTCCAATTCTCACTGCTTCCCATCTCGCCACAATTCATGAAAAGCATATTGCCGTGACTGTCTCCCGTCCCCTCGATCCAAGCTGGCACAATTTTCAATTCCAAGTCCTCTGCATTCTTGTCCGCAAAGCGTTCCCCATAGGCATTGACAGGGAGCAAACGATTATAATAGCGATACCACTTCGTTTTCGTCTTGTCTGAAAAGCCCGAAGTACCCTCCATCACAAACTCCGACTTGTAGCAGTACATGACAAAGTACGTGCGGTTTTCCTTGACATAAAACAATTTGTGTCCATCAGAGCCATATTTGTAGCCACGTACATACTGCGTGCTGCTGGCGTTCGGTCTTGTTTGCCTTGTGTACACCCCACTTATTTTAAGCGACTTTGCCGCCTCCAACAAATCTGCCATTTTATCATAAACCTTGGCATCCTTGCCATATTTGCGAATGTACCAATCGCACGAATGGTATGCCCAAAGCAAACTGCCATTGTCCTCATACTTCACATTCACGCTCCCCAAGTATTCCGACTTGTCCTCCTGCGTGACTTGGGTGGTATAACTGTCCACCACCTTGTCCAACAGAACCTCATTTGCTTCCGTGGCAATGGCATCAGAGAATTTGAAAGAAATCGTTTTCTGCTTGTGGTTGATGGTGAAATCGCCAAACAGGAACTTCTCCAGCTCTTCAAAGAACTCCGTCAGCGTCCAATGTGGCAAAGCAAGTGCAAAGTTATAAGCACCCCATGCCGCAGGCAAGGTGTTGCATATAAGGAGATTAACAAAGGCAGAGTTTTCCAACGCCATGAAATCCCACTTATAACCCACCTGCTTGCATATCCTGTAAAGGATATACAGCAAGTAAGGCTGAAACGACAAAGCCTGTGCTCCCTTTTGCGCATTGGTTTCATGCGGCCAAATAAATTCATTCTTGTCTGCACTCCACACCATTTCATTCTGAATGTTCCCCGAAGTGTTATTCACCCATGGCAACGGGATCCATAAATTATCAGGGTATGGGCGCATATCGTCCATGCAATGCCCTGCAACCGCCACGCGGCTTGTAGGATAGCCCAAATCCAGTTCATTCAAATAAATATCGTCGAATGTCTCATCAAAGTTTTGCTCACTGCGTCCCTCCAAGAATTGCGTTTTGACTTCCACATCAGAAATTTCCGTAATGGTGATAGTACCACTCCGATAGAAGTCACGATTGCGAATTTCGCAATCGAACACCACCTTGTTCTTAGCCACATCTGCGCGGTGGATATGCCCAAAGATCGCTATGTTTTGAGTACACCCTCGCAAAGGGAAAGTGATCGTCAGCGTATAGCTGTCACTTCCCGTAAATAATCTATTCTCGGCAATAAAGTCAAAGGACGTTCCTTCCTTCAATACGCTTGTTTATTGTTGATGATGATTTCCATTTTTATTATCTTTGCGAAATGAAACGTACCATAATTATAATACTTGTAAGTTTAATACTCTTTTTGGCAATTCTTGCCTTGGGGTTCTTTTGGAATCTTCCATTATCGCTTATATTTCTGTTTATTGGAAGTATTGCATTGTTTATTTCATGCATATATGTAAAGGAAAAATCCACAAGAAGAGTTTTTGCTGCTATTTTATGCAGTTTGCTTATCACATGGTGCTTGCTGCTGTTATTCTTTTTTGTTGCAATGTATATGATGATGGATTGCAAAAGTTATTGAGCATTCATTTTCTTCTGCTTTTCGGAGATTTATTTCTAATCAACGTATCGTATTCCTCTTGCGCCTGTTTGATACCCGTGTCCCCTGTCACTGTGTTCACGGTGACAAAAGGTTCATTCAATCGTTTGCTCAACTGCGACATGGTTCTCTCATAACGGCTGAGCACAGCTGCACTCTGTGCCAAAGCTGCCGAAGCGACATTGTCCGTGGGCGCTTGAATAATTACAGGTTGCGGTGAAGGCGAAGCCACCGCACCTGTTCCTATAATTGTTCGTGAAACATCATCGGCTCGCAAGGATCCGATGGTGTTCGTTCTTTGTGCATAGTCCAAAGCGTTAATCAAAGGTCTTGCCACAGGTGATGCGAGCAATTTCTGCGATGCCACCCATTCCCCGGCATGAACTACGCCTACTTCTTCATTTACTCTGCCTTGCGGAGTAAAACCACCTTGCGCACATCCTTGTGCCTCACTTGCCTGTTGTTGTTTTTCAGATGTGCAGTATAAGTAGCCGCTCCCGTGTCCATGGCACGCCCTTCACGTCCACCCACAAAATTTGATGAAGCTTTGATTTGCTTGTCCTTCTCAATCGCATCATCAGCCTCTTTCAATTCCATTGCAAGTTTCGCCTTCTCCTTACCAATCTCTTTAAGCAAATCCTTGGCACCTTCCAACTCATATTTCTTGGCAAGAGAGTTCAGATAGTCGTCCAGGGCTTTCTTGTTCTCCATGTATTTACCCGTGGTCGCGTCCAACTGAGCATTGTAGTTCGGGATAATTTTGTTCAGCGCATTGACCGCCTTTTGGCGATCGTCAAGCGACAGTTTCTCATCCTTTGCCACCTTAATCAAGGCTTCGATTTTGTTTTTTTCCTCCACAATGCCCTCCTGACCTTTCTGTCAGACTTCTGCAAGCGCTTTCTCTGATGCACTCATCTCGTTCATCTTGGAAAGGGGCTTGTAAATGCCATATCCCAAAGCCACAGCTGCTGCGAGCAAAATGCCCCAACCACTTGCCAACTAATGCTCATGCCGAGCGTACCACAAAAAAACACGGAAGCGGGGTGAAAGCTCCGTGCCTTTTGTAATAAACGAAAAGTTCCGCTGACTATTCCTCGCCCTCTTCCGAGCAGAAGTGAACAAAAAAAGCATGGTACAATCATCTATTTCAGATGAGCATACCATGCTCTTTATTCCTTCAGACAATCTTATTTTTTGTCCAAAAGTCCATCAAATGTTTTGATCAGCGAAAATGGGTCTGCATAGAAAGACTTTGAGTCAAGTTCCTTGATAACGGGTTTCATTACAGGGAAATCCTTGAAGACCAATTTGAGTTCTGCTCTCCAACCAACCGCCGCACTCATCCAAAAAGCGCGAGCTACATCTTCGTTCTTCAACTTGAAGTAGAGCATACCTCCCGTACCTGTCAGTTGAAGGGTCTTAGTGTTGGTCTGCGTGGAAATGTTGTGAACATATCCTGTGACGTTCTTACCTTCATAAACTACCTGCAAAAACACAGGGTCGCTATAAGGTTTCGGATTCTTGTTCCACACATTGGGTAACGCTTTTTGCGCTTTCAAAGCCTCAAAGGTGTACCATTTCTGGCTTTTGTCATCGTAAACACGAAGATTTTTTACCTCTGTGGATTTGTAGGTTTTCTTTTCCCCCTTGGCGTCTTTCACCTTAATAGAGTTTGCATCATCAACAGAGAACAAGGTTCTGGTAGTACCTTTCACAACCTTGCCATCTGTAAGTGTGACTTCTACTTTGGTCTGTGCTTGTGCAAAGACGCAAAACAAACAAGCAAGAAGCATGAATAGAGTCTTTTTCATATCATAAAAATTAGTAGTTAAACATGCATTTGCAAATGTATAGATATATTTCTACCCCCCCCAAAAAATAATGATATTTTTTTTGTCACAGATTATTCCTCTTCATCGTCCGAGTCACCCGTAATCAGATTGATGCCGAACTGGTCCACCAACTTCTGGTAGTCAAAGCAATAGCTGCGTGCCGATTGAGAGAGTTTAAAAGTGGGCGCGATTTTTGAAGAAATCCGCATTTTGTTAAGTAGTAGCAAAACAAAAGCCTTGATACAGAAGTCTTTAGGGGATTGTTAAGGGGTTTCCCCTTAACCCCTCCGTCGGAAGCCCCCCCGACCGCCCTACATCGTCAAATCGCGAACACCCCCACACCAAAGCGAAATGTGTAAACATATCTTAAATTCACCCCGACAAAAGTTCCCAAAATACACGAAAGCCGAAAAGGTTGAACACATTGAAAAGGAAGAAAAGGCAACCAACGCACACACCACACCCACACAACGAAAACGCACCCCGAAGTTTCCACGAATACACCTTGGGGGCTCGACCGACCACCGCCCGCGCCACCGCTAACGAGCACCACATTCTTCTGACATCATCAGTTTCTGCGCCTCACGCAGTATACAATGTAGCCTTGCTGCTGCGTCGGCGCGGCACTTGCAGCTGCACCAGTTCACGCCCCAAAACCACGGCAGTGAACTCTTCCTTTGTCCGTCTGGTCGCGCCGTTGCACTTCGGGCGTGCGGTCAAGCACATTATAGCGAAAGTCGCATAGTTCGTCCATAAGGCTGAAGGCTCGTTCTGTCAGACCGCGGTTCGTGGTGTTGCCAGTTGTTTGCGGTGCACAGTCAGTGTCGTTGTCCATGCTTTTTTGCGGTTGGGGTGTTTCAGCGTTTTTAGTTTGTGGTTCCGGACTATGTCCGATAGCGTCTATCAGTTTGTCAACGCCACGTTTCACAATGGCATCGACATAGCGCAGCATTCTGTTAAGCATTCGTTTCATGGTAGTCATACAATTTGGTTCAAAAGTGCTGCAAAGGTAACACCAAGGCACTGCACCCATCAAAAAAAGTGTACAATTTGTACACAAATATTTGCTCCCTCCCCGTCTGCCTACTTGTAAAAGAGTGTGTGCACTTTTACTGTCATCTTACACTTTTTGCACATAACAAATTGATACACAGATGTTTCGTGAGTGTAAGATGATTTCAAAGTATCTTACACACTCCTGCACACATCTTACACACCTTACCCCGCTGCCGCGCAGTCAACATGGACGTATGCAGTAGATAATACGGCATAGGGACGTAGAACAATCTGTCGGAGTAACAGACTTTTCTGTTCCCCTATGCCGTGATACTGTTCTCCCGTGCTTGGTGTCGTGTAGCAGCGTGAGGGTTGTGTAGGTCGCGTGTAGGTGGTATTGATAACATCTTACACTAAGTAAAATGTTGACTATCAATGAATTGCAACGTGTTAGTGTAAGATGTAAGATACTCGGCAAGTAAAGCTTTTGTAGTATTGTAAAGGTCCCGTAAGCATTAAACGCTACCACCAAATGCAAGCACTAATGGGGGCGACGCGTCTTGCGGGCTTTAAGGCAAAGGCTCATACACTAAACACAAAGGCTCTGCACTAATTACATGCCTGTCTGTGAATCTTTGCCTTGATGCCCGACGCGAGACGAGGCTGCTGAAAAATACCCGACGCGAGACGCGTCGCCCCCTTTAGTGCTTGCGTTTTGTGGTAGCGTTTTTTGCAGACTTCGTCAATGCGTCACCCAATCAAATGACACAACTCATTGATTTTCAATATGCGCTATGTAATGGCACAAAAAAGTGATGAAGTCAGGTATGGGAACATACAGATGAAGTTCGCTTTGACAGAAGCGAACCAATAAAATACAGAAAGCAGTTCTGCTTTCTCCAAACAAGCTTTGTCCGAAAGTTTCGGATAAAGCAAATGCGCCATCTCCGCAAGGCATTCCATGCTTTGCGTATGCAGGAAGTCTTGGTAATAGTTCTCGCAAGCGAGATAATCCTCAAAAGGTACGGCTTGCAAATCGGCAGCGACTGCCGATGCACCGCCAATGACAGAAATGCGCACAGGCTTGGGAGCAAAGCTTTCCAAGAACGCGAGCTGCCGCGCAGCAAAGGTGATTTGCCAATCGGCAAGCACCACTTGACGTTTGCTTTTTCTGTCCTTGACCAAACAGGAGTGTTTGTCTGCATGACAAAGCACAACAATTTCAGCCCATTTGCAAACGCAAAGGGCTAACACCTCATTCATCGGCAAATCGCGTGCGACTTGTCGGAAGAAAAACAGCAATTGCTGATCGGACAGTTCCGACCATGACTTGGGCTGGGATATAGAAAATGCTTCCATACCGCGAAAGTATGGAAGCATTTATTTGAGAGAAAAAACAAAATATACTCGTTGTTTTTTAATAAAAAACGTATTTTAGCAATCAAATTACATGGTTACATTCAATATATATAAAGTATGGTGAATTTAGATGATTATAATAATGAAAAAGAATGCTTCTATAAAGGTGAACATTATATAGTTCGCGATAATGGTGCTATTATGCGCCTTTCACGAGAAGGAAAACGTTCAAGAAAGTTAGATAACGAATGGACTTTTGGAGTTAAGAATTCAGAAAATGGTTATATGATTTTTGCCTCAAGTATACGAGTTCATCAAGTAGTGGCAACGGCTTTTCATGGCGAAGCTCCAGCCCCTAATATGGTAGTTGATCATATTGACACAAATCGTTGTAATAATCGACCTGAAAATCTTAGGTGGGTTACAAAGTTAGAAAATGCCCTTAATAATCCCATAACTAGGAAGAAAATTATATTCATTTGTGGTAGCGTTGAAAACTTTCTTAATAATCCAAGCTTGATGAAATACTCAGATTCGCGATCAAGTACTTCATGGATGAAAACCGTTACTTTAGAGGAAGCTGCAGCATGTAAGAGAAACCTTGATAAATGGGCAGAGGAAGATAAAAAATTTTCTTTAGGTACAGGGAATGGTTTCAATGAAAACATATACAAGAATAATGAATTGCATAACGGACCTATAAAAGAAGATTTGGACGAAGACAAGCCTCTTGAAGAATATCCAGGTTTCAGTTCTTTTGTTGCTAAAGAACGATCGAGTGCTGTTGAAAATGAAATAAAGGAATTTAACAATTCTAATTTGGAATATGAAGAAGATTTATTTACAGAATCACTAACTCCAAATGCAATACAGGAAAATTGGAATACACCTAGTACATTTCCCCTTTGTCCAAATAAGCCTCACAATATGGAAGGGTATTTTGCTTCGCTTGCAGTTAGTAGCGTAGTTTCTGAAAGTATTTATGGAAAAAGCCTTGTTATAGAACGAGCTATTTCTTCAACAAAAGATGTTATTACAATTATCACACACAATCCAAATAGCATCAAACCTTGGGGATTGGTTCAAATTTATGAGAAAGATAATAAGTATGTACACGTCAATTGCGGAACTTTTTTTGATCAAAATACAGCCCTAAGAGAAATCACAAAGTGGCAAGGTAAAGAATGGGTGGGTGAAGATACTATTGATGATTTGTGTTGAAAAAAATGGAGGACATTCCTCCATTTTTCAGAACCAATACCCACCCTTTCGTTTGTCATTCTTATACCCATGATTTTCAAAGAGAGCAGCGGTCACCGACTGCTTCCACTCCTCAAAAATGCCATCGGGAGCATTACGGAGGGAGTTCACGACCTCTATGCAAGATGGTATGGGGACTTCTCCTTCTTCCCGTAACATATACAGTTCTATTGCGAAGATGTGCCTCCAGGCACGCTTGTAGTGCGGTGCAGATGGGGTCTCGCCCCATTTGCCCAATAACTCTGCTTGGCGCAGAGTCGCCAAGAGTTCACAGGAGAAGAAATCATGCGCCAATCGTTCCTCGATGGCGATGAGTTTAGAATGCAGTTCCTGGTAACGCTGCCAAGAGTGGTCGGTGCTGCCGAGTTTCTGAGGCAGATCCAACCACGGGTAAAGCGTTTGCTCAAAGTATTGGCATGGGTCGCTTGTCGCCCATGCTTCCGTATTTGCCAACAAGGGAAGCAAGATAGAAAGCGTGTCATCACGCATTTTCTCCAACGACAGGAGCAAGCGTTCCACGCGCTCCTTGCTGGCAGGGGCTATATTGGTGTTTGAAACGACACCAAAGCCATTGGGCGTAAGCACCAAATCCAACTGTGGCACGGCATGAAGCATGGCTTCTGCCACCACAGCCATACGCGCGTAATGCAACAACTTGTTGGTGGCATCCTCATGGGGCAGTTTCGCAAGAACTGCCTCAGAAAGGAACGTGGTCGTGAGCCACGCTTCCGCCACTTCCAAGTGCGGAGCAATTTTATCAAAGAGCAAGGTCTCGCCTTGCACCGACTTCAGCACATTCGGCACGAATTGCAGAAGCACATTGTTATCGGGTATCAACAGAGACATAGTAGTTTTGAGGTTTTAGGTTATGAGGTTATAAAGTTACTCTTCTGTGCTTACCTGCTTTGCGTCCTTATTTTCATCGAGTGTCGTAAGCTGGATAAACGGACAGTCGGGATAAGCCCCGTCCCACTTGTTGAACCTTATAATCAGTCGGTGCACATTAAACAAAAGGTCGTGATACGGCTTTTGCAGCGCCTGTGCAATCGTATAAAGTTCGCGCTTGTCGCTGCCCGAATTGTTCGTTTGCGATTTGCCAGGCACCGAGCCCACAAGGTTTGAGTGCACACGCATGGTAAAGCACATCATGTTCACTGCCTCGATGATGTCCGTAGCCCAAATGTCGTACCAGCGAGAGCAAAGTCAAGCTTGCTTGAACTTTGCCGAGCGCAGCCGACATTCGCGAAGCAATCACCACCCTCCTTGTCCGTCTCAATCTTGTTGATCACCACATCATGCTGTTCCTCCCCGTTGGGAGACACATAAAACTCCGAGAAAAGCACCTTGCCCGAATTTTCCATGCCTGTGAGGAAATTGATGATATTGTCCTTTTCCTCATTCACCCGTTCCTGCTGCTTCACGCGGTCAGTAATGCCCTCCGCCTTGAAGATGTTGCTCCAAAACGATTTGGCAATCTCAATGTGGTACTTGATAGGCGCAGAGTTTTTCAACTTAGCCTCCTTTGCCACCCCGATGAGTTGCTTGATGTTGTACCACTTGCCCTTGAAGAGCGAGGCATAATAAGGAATGGGATAATACGTGCTGTCAGGCGTCGGCACGCGGCTGACCACGGCAAACTTACGTTTGCCCTTCTTCACCTGTGCCTGCAAGTCCGTCCAAGGACTTTGCGGGTTGAGCAGTGGAATCACCTCCACCTGTTCCGCCCGCACCGAGTTGCGCCAATTCGCGTACAACACCTGTGGTATTACGCCCTCCTTGTTGGCAGGCGCAAAGCGCACATAGCAAGCCTCCTTGCGCAGCACCCTCACCACCTTGTTGCCTTGTTCATTGAGAATAATCACGCTCACGGCAAAGCCGAAGTGCTTGAAATCTTGGCAAACACCGAGGAAATAACTCGCCATGTCGTTATCCAAGAAGAACTCCTCCACCTCGTTCGCCACATTCCGTTTGCACATTTCATCAGTTTGGTAGACCAGTCCCGATCCATAGCACACCTCTGCATTGAACATCTGGCAAGTACTCAGTGTCTCATCACTCTCAATCAAATTGATAATGTCATACGGCATCTGGTCGTCCGCTCCCCAAGGCATATAGCTCACTTTGTCGCTTACATGGCGCGGTGAAATTTCCTCCGCCTCCTTGAAAAACCTCGCTACTCTTGGTTGTGAACGCTGCCGCGGCATGATAGCCGGGCAGATCGTTCACGCCTGTTATGTGTAAGTAATTGAAATCGGTCATAGTCTTGTACTTTTTGGTGCAAAACTATGACCGAATGAGCGGTGGGGAAAAGACAAAATTTTAAGGTCTCTTTAAACTGACTTGGTGTCATTCCTGTTTCTTTCTTGAAGAATTTTACAAAGTGTGGTGCATCGGCAACAGCTAATTCTTCAGAAATCTCTTTTATAATGGATTCGTTTTCTGCAAGCAGTTTTTTGCTTTTAACGCAATCCTTATCCCGAACTCGCATTAAAGGATTTCTCTTTGCCGTACGACACAGAGAAATCCTAATGACCGATTTGGGTTAAATAGGCCTTTATCTTAATATTTAAGCCGTAGCGAAATCATAAACTCACGACCACGCAGCGGTACGCGGTAGTATTGAAAATTGGCTCTTTGATAAAGCGAAACTTCGTAGTTTTTGCGGTTAAACAGATTGTTGATATTTGCGCTTGCAGACCAGCGAGAATTGAAATCGTAGCGCATACCGGCATTCAAAAAACTGTTAATAGAGTAATGGTTACGGACTATTTCGAAGACCGATTGCGAAAGGTCGGCATACAGCCGGAGTTTACTGATAGGGTAGAAATCCATTGTTAAGGAATAATAGGCATTTTTCAGCAGATTGTCAGTTGCGGAGAAGACATCAGGCTTTTTCCAACTGATATTTCCGGCCATGGTGAGTTTGGGCTGGAACCATGTCAGTCCGCTCCATTGCGCCGTGACTGAAGCATGCAAGGCATGATAGCGCAGATAATCTTCCACCTCGTTTTGAGACACAAACTCCTTATTATATGAATAATTTGTCTGTCCGCTCAAATTGATGTGGGCATCGCGAAAGTTCTTACGACATGACAGTGCCATGCTCCAGGTAGTTTTCGTGCGGTCGTTCCACACTGGAACAAAGAGCGTATAATCGGGCATATAAAGACTTTTAAGATAATGGTCGGAAGTACTGCGCGTCCAGCCGACATAAAGATTCCACGAAAAGAGCGTGATGGTGTTCAGATACGACAGACGGAGATTTGCCAACGCGACACGCTGCACCGAAAGGCTGTCGATACCTGCCGTAAATGTACGGTAGTTGTTCATCATCGTTCCATTGAACCAAGGATCGACGTTTGAAGCATTTTGGTTATAGGCTACCGAGGTTTCCATTCGCAATAGATAACTAATTTGTTGAGTGAAATCGAGCGAAGGAGAGAAAAGAACTTTTTGTTCTTTTTCTTTCCGCCAGCCACAGCGGGAAATGGTATATTCCACAGGAAGAAGTAGTTCGATGTTTCCACCGCTCCACCGAATTTGATACGATGGTTCGAGTGTGTGCAGCCAATAGGACGAAGTAGCCGCCTGTTGGGTATCGTATAGTCGGTTGTGCTTGTATTCTATAATGTAACCCAAGGTCAAGGGATTGCCCGCTATATCGAAAGCCGTGGAAAGCCTGTGGCGCATAAACCAATGGTTCAGATAATAGCTCTGCCGTTTGTATTCGTTATCTGCTGTCCAATAATCAGAAAGTCGCTCGCGCGTCTGATAGGTACGCACAATGGAAGCCAAACTATAGACATGACTTGGAGTGGTCAGGTTGACATTGGCGACATTCTGAATAAAATAAGGTTTGCGATGTATGTCCTCTCCCAAAGAGCCTAAATTGGATACATTTTGATTATAGGAGCTGACATCCTGCCATTGCCCCGAAAGGACGTTCTCCACGTACGCCTTCTTGCCATTCAATTCGTAACGCACCTGTCCTTTTACTACATCTTCACAGCTCTTTTGCCGATTGTTTTCATAAATACTAATTGCGTCGCCCGCATAATACTCGCATCGGGTGCTATCCTCACGGTTTTCTCCTTCGTGGTTGTAAAGCAGATTTAAACGTAAAGTGGAATAAGGAGTGAAAGCGTGCAGATAATTCAGTCCGGCAAAATAGGAACGGTTGTTCAAGTAATAAATAGGTGAAATGGGTGGACGGCGGGTTGTAGTAGAATAGAGGAAAGGAGCAGGCAATTGCTCTTGTGCATAAATGCCCGTAAAGTTCGACATGCCATTTTGCAAGCTGCGCAATGAGGCACCTCTGTTGTTTAAGGCTCCTGTAAATAATACTTGATTTTTCTTTGCCACTTGAATCCCTGTCAGACTACCGTCCCATATAGCAGGCGTTCCTCCAGCTCCCACTTCTGCGTCACCAAAAGGGCGCATTTTATAGTTCTTTTTTAACCTTATATTGAGTGTCGCATGATTACTATGAATTTTTCCTTCCAAGGCACGGATTGGCTGATTATTTTCCATAACCTGAATCGTAGATACGGCCTCGGCTGGCATATTCTGAGTGGCTTGGTTGTATTGATCACCCATAAGGTCTAATCCCTCAATGTTCAGTTTATTGATACTGCTACCCTGATACAGAATTTGTCCTGAAGTCGTCACTTCAATACCCGGCATGCGTTTTAGCACATCCTCAATGCTATAGTCCTCTTTCTGACGAAAAGACTCTACATAATAATCAAGCGTATCTTTTTTACGAGTTATAGGGGTCACTTTCACTACGACTTCATTAAACTCATAAGGCTTTTTTTCTAACTGAACGGTATATTGATATTTATCCTTTTGAACTGAAATAATTTGTGTGGCATAGCCCATTTTCGAGAATGTCAGTTTATTTACATTCTTCTTGTATTGCAAATGAAATTGTCCGTTGCTTTGGGTGATACCATAAGCCAGTAAAGAATCCGTGGCACTTAATGCCTTACATAATACATTAGCAATGCCAATGCCTTCTGTATTCGTAACAATACCCTTAAAAACGACTTCTGTCTCCTGCGCCCATACAGACAAAGGAAACAGAAATAGCATAAATAATATTTTAAGATTCTTTACCATTGTAATTCAAGCATATTACTGGGACGTTTCGGCTTGTTTGCTTCTGGAGTAACCATTTGGCCATTCTTTTCGACCCTTACCTTGTAAATTTCAATACTCAGATTATCAAAATCCTCAATATCATTCCGATAACCAGTCAAGGCATTCTCGCGTGTGGTTACAATCAAATCTTTGATATACCTTTTTTTATAAAGATACATGTCACTGTATTGAGGCATCTTTCCGACCCCGTTATTTGTAAAAATCCAATTGCGACCTTCATCATGGATTTCCATGATCAGCCCAGGCAATCCTGTAAAAAGATAAGGTCCGTAAGGAAGTGCTATCGTTTCAGTGTACCATGCAATATAATTTCGACCGGCAAAAGAACAAATGGCCTTTTTGCAAGCTCTTTGATTTATTATAGAATCCCCAGATACCAATTGCCAGTCCATTTGAGGCGTTGGATAAGTGTACTCGTAGCTTCGCAATACATCGTAAGTCTGTACCGTGGTTTTTTGTTCTTCTAAATCAGTTAGCGTAACAAAGAAAAAAGTCCATTTTTTAATAGCTTGCATCCATTCTTCACGAGCCTTTTGGTCCTTTTTATTTTGTTTGCTACTGGCTAAATAGTCATTTATTGAATCGAATGCCAATCGATTATAATCACTAAAAAGTAAGTGCTTATCTGAAACCATCAATACTGTTTGCGCTTCAGTATAATCATCCAACTTGGTAGAATCTTTGCGGAACTTTAATTCATAAAATACTCCCAACTTGGCATGATCAACAACACTCCTCTTTGATTTCTCATAAAAATCGCCACTCTCACTATATAGCCTTTGAGCCTTAATCGTGTTCGAACATAATAATATCGTAATAAATAAAACAAGGAATCTCATTCTTTCAATTTTAATGAATTCAAAAAGGCCATATAGCCGATACCATAGATTTGCATTTTACGGTTTTATTGGAAATCCAAAATACCGCCATTAGGACGTATCATTAGTACGCCTTTATCATAGTGCTCACGGAAATAGTGGACTGCCTCTGCACTATTTTCGGCATCAAGAACTTCATGTGTTCCGTCGGGTAAAGTCACATAATACTTGTAAGCTGACGCAGTCTGAGGAGCAATAAAACCACTAAGAGCAACTATAGCTGCCAAGGAAAATACTCTGCAAGGTACTTTAGTGTATTATCTCCATAAAGGTTCATCTTGCCAATTATGGGGGAAGCCCATGGCCGCAATGTCTACATTGGGATATTTGATCAGCAAATTCTTAAAATCGTGTACCAATGTATTGTTCGGACGAAAAGAATTTAACCAATAAACTAAACAGCAAAATACTGCATATAATCTATTGGATGTGGTCGGACGTTGTGAAATCCATGGATTACCAAGAGTGGTTGGAATTTGTGGCATCACAGGCATAATTCGATTCCATATTCGGTTATGATGTGCACAGGCGTTGCGTAAAGTGTTTACAGCTTTCATCCAACTTTCGAGTATTTCGTGCTGAGGAACGCCGTAAGAACGAGCTATCTGTTTCTTGACTCTTCGGTCTGCAAAATTGAAATACAATTTTGTAAGTGTTCCGAAAGAAGTCAAATCAAGCAATTTCCATGTTGGAGGAAATTTATCATGTCCATACTTCACAAAATGCTCTTGAATGAAATCATCCTTAGAACGTGCTAGCTCGCGTTCTAAAGTATTGAGGTTATCAGAATATTTATGTTGGTCTATAGCCATTGTTGGATCTATGAACCAAAATGCTCCATGAGCCAATGAAAATCTGTTTATGATTTTGGCACGTAATGAGATTTCAATCAATTGGATTGCAGAGAATAATAAATTCCGAAGTTCCGCGTCAAAGCGATACAAAGAAATTGCCTTATCAAAGGAAGCATTGGGTTTAAATCGGTTAGCACCATTAGCTTCTTCAAATGGACGTAGATAGGCATTGAAACGGAAATAGCTGACATTTTCCAAGAAATCTTCAGCAAACGCCACATCATTGACTAGTAGCCCATCGTCTATAAGATGAGAAACCAATGTGTGCGTATCTAATGGGGGATTTGTGTAAAGCATGATGTATAAAAACAAAAAGTTCCGCCCTGGTACGCTGTTCAATGGGAAGCGTGGCGGATTCTAGCACTGCAAAAGTACGAAAACTTTCTGAGTAATGCAATTTGTTCAGTAATTATTTTCACATAAACACCTCCATCCCATTGATTTCAAACACGCAGACGTCGCGAAGCTGCCGGATTTCATTGCTATCCAGCAGTTTCATTCTTCGCGTGCCCTTGTAGAAGTCATAGCGAAGCGAGATACAGCGGTGCCAGCATTGGATTTCACCCGAGCGTGTCCATAGTTTGAGATCTACTGGTTCAGGAGATTGGAGCATACGTTTGAGCGTGGTGATGTGGATAGCGTGGGGCATTAGTCGAAAGTATTGTTGTAAACCTGGTTGAAGATATTATGTAAGCGAGGGACGGTGAAAGGCACCTGCTTGCGAAGCGGTTTCCACTTGAACTTCACATGATTGTTCGCATTGGTGGCATCAGATAGTTCACTTTCAATGTCAGTAATGAGAATGGAACTGCCCACAGGAAGTTCGGGAGAGATCAAATAGAGTTTGTGAGACTGCAAAACCTACGTAAGATGACGGGCAAAGGAATAGGAAAGCGAGGACGTCTCGCTCTCGTACTCAATCTCCGTATTATCATCGTATGCAGAAGATTGTCCACAACACACGGCAAAGCTGCGGTCAAAGGAAACCTTGCGCTTGGTTTGGGCGGTGAGATACAAGGTATCATTCACATTGAACTCATTCTGAAAGATTAGCGTAAGCGTGGGAACTTCATCGGTCAAGAAGAACGTAAAAGTACGTTTTCCTCGGAAAAGCGTAACAGACAAGAGTTTTCCACTTACCCCTTGGGGCAAGTAACCCAATAGTTCCTCCTCGTTGATGTCCTCGAAACAAAAATCAAACTGCTTGGCAGCAATGGGAGTATCTGATATAGTAAGCGTTTCGGGCGCGTCTTTGTCATCGCGCTGGATAACATACTGCGTGGCACACTGCCCCGTTTCACCGGGAAGAACAATATACTGCAAATCAAGCTGAAAGCCATGCGGCACCAAACGCACCGCGTGCGTGGTGAGAAAATGCGATTGCAGGAACAAATCACAGTTTGTCCTTAGCATTTGCAGTTTACAGTAAACCAGAGTAAGCTCGCCCAAAGTATAATCGATGCGGTCCACCTGCATACGGAAACTGCACGTGACATGCACCAACTGCTTTGCCTCCATATAGTTCTCAATAATGCTGCGCAAATCATAGATGCTCGCCTTTCCCCCATGGGCATAAAGCGTGGTGGAAAAGACAGGCGACTGACTGCGGTTGAGATAGATAGCCAAATACACGGAACTGCCTTGGAAGTCAGATATCTCGAATACATCGGGAATGCTCGAAGTGAAATCGTATGTCTGCGGATTAAAGTTGAATTTCATAAGCGTTGAAAGAAAAAGCCAGGGAACGTGATAACCCTCGCAATATCGCACAAACCTCGAGTTACGGAAAAGACCGTCCTTTCGGGCGATCCTTTCTTTCAGCTTCAAGCCGTAGCATTGGCTCTCTTGCGTGTAGTGCGCTTGGCGGCAGGCTTTCTCGTGCGCTTGGGTGTGGTGGTAGGAGCGGCAGAGGCGGGCTGCATGGGAGCAGGGGCAGGACCCTCGGGGGCGGTGGCGGGCGCCTTGCTTCGTGCTATCTCGTGGCTGACGCGGCAGAGGCAATTATCGGAGATGTTCAGCCCCGTGCGCTTTTTCAGGAGGAAGGCATAGCGCATGGGGCTACCAAGAACATCTCCGATAATTGCTTCTGCCGTGTCAAGAGATTGCCGAAGCAAGGCTGCCGTCACAGCCCCTCTCCTCACCTAACCGCTCCCATGCTGCCCGCCTCACTCCTGCCACCACACAGAAGCGCACAAAAAACCGCCCCACGCACAGCAAGAAAGCCAATGCGTAAGGCGGCTGAAAGAAAGGATTGCCCGAAAGGGTGGGCTTTGGTGGAATACGGGTTACACCTTTTTAAGTGCACTCCGCTTAACAGATACAAATTTATCGAAGATACCTTTTTTCAAAGGTTCACATTGGACATAGCCATTATCTTCAAATCCAACAATCTTGTATTTTGTTCCATTAGATTTCAGTTCCACGATGTCACCTATTTTGAAATCTTCCCAATCAAGATCAGATGGACTTTGAACAAGAGGTATGCCCTCTTGTTTACTTGAAACGACTTTAGTCTTGGGCTGTTCTTGAGCAAGAGATATTTTAAGTTCATGCACTTCCTTTGTAAGTTGTTCTACGTTGTTTGTCATACCCCAAATCTTAAAGAATAGAATAAGACATAGAATGCTCCAAATGAGGGCAAAAAAGTAAGCGAAAAATTCCATAATTATAAAAACTAAAAATTATTCAAAATAGAAAGCAACAGGTAGCACAAACCATACTTTTACATTTTTCCCTTCGTTTGTAGCAGGAAGAAATCTAGACAATTTTTTGGCTGCATCTATCGCTATTTTATCGTACTTATCTGAAAGTGATTTGTCTACTTTTATTTCACCAATAGTTCCATTTTCTTTTATTTCTAATTTTAATATAGAATAAACTATTGCCTTTTTGCCGATGCTATGGTCATATATCAGGTTAGATTGAATGTCATTATAAAGTTCAATTGCCCCTTTTGCATACATGGCAGGTGAATCGACATAGCCATTATTGTTCGTACTATATGAGGAAATATAGTGATAAGATGAGGAATTGTCTGCTCCCATCTCATCAGTATAATTAGAGGTGTTATTAACTTGAAATTGACTTTTCCCTAAGACCTTCTGTGCCCCATTCATATAGGTTAATATAACTTTTGTTATTTCCATATTTGTAGCATCACCAGCTACATAATATGAAGATGAATCCCAGTTCCAATTAGCACTTGAATACTGCTTTAATGGACCAGTTCCTTTGAAATGTCCAGTTTTTCTAACGTCACCGACATCATTTGTGATTTTCCAATAAACATCAATGTATTTGATTGTCTTGGGATTCAAATTAACATAATCAAAATGAAATGAAACTGAGAATTCATCATCCCATCCCCAATCTTCAATGTATCCGAAAGGCGCTAATTTCTTTACGCGAGCATAATGGTCATATTCTTCTTCTTTATTAAAGAAATCAAGAAACTCCATGTTACAGATACTATCGTTGCATAAGCTATCCTTATAAGCTTGAATATGATACATAAAGTTGGGGTTCGTTTTCAATTCCTTCGATATAGGAGCAACATGCATTTCCGAATATTCATCATAAAGTTCCTTTGTAACGGTGGTCGTGAAATAAATGGAATCATTTTGTAAAGAAAGGCATTTAACATAATTGGGAGAAATGGTTTTATTGCAAACACTACATTTGAGTTCCATATGATTGACTGGAATTATCCTATAATAGGATTTCTGTCGATAAGATTCAAAGCCCTGTTCCTTGGCTAATTGAATCCTTTGCCTTTCTTCTTGTTCTTTTCTTTGCTCTTCAGCATATTTGATAGAATCTGCGATTTCTTTTTCCCTCTTTCGTTTTAGAAATAGCCTAATACTATCATTCTTTTCGCTATAAAGTTTAGATAAATCTTCATTTACGGCTTTAACAAGCTCATGTATCTCATTCTCTGACAGTTTGGGTATTTGTTTGTTGTTTTTGATAAATTTCGCATAGTCCTTGTTTAAGGTAATTACGTAATTTCCATTAGTTGTACGAGCGTAAAGGTTATTTGATTTCTTGTCGAACGCATATACAGATGTAACATTTAGTACAGATTCAACCATTACGTCTTCATCACATTTGTAAAATCCTTTTGAGTCTTTGTGATAAATAACCAACGCTTTTCTCATAAATGAGTTTTCACTTGTATATTGACCATTTGCCACAACGGAGGATAGCAGTAGCACAAAAGTTAGGAGAATTTTTATTGCTTTCATAAGTTGCTGATTTTGTTAAATAGAGTGGTTATGCTCTTGCAAAGATACAATATTATACTTAATATTTGAATTTCAATATATTTTATCTCACTCCACCCACCGAAAAACCATAAAAATCATGCTGCGGAAACTTCTCACACCCAATGTACAGCGTATCAAAAGCATCTGTGCCATCGGTACGATGCTCCAACAAGTTCTCCACCGATTTAGGATTCTTCTCTGTGGACTTGTTTTTGCGAAAGCCATTTCTTCCGCGTTCCACGCCAGCCGATTGCATCGCAAGAATAAGGTCATCATTGTTCTGGCGATTGAAATAAGGCATCAAGCGTTGCTTGCCTGAAAAACCTTGGTTGATGAGCAAATACTTTTCATCATGGCGCATGGGGTTGCCAAGATACACATCTTGTACACTCCAGCCGTGGCGCTCGAACTCATGGACGACTACCCAGTGAAAGTCTTGGTCGTTCACGGCATAGTTAGAGCCAAGAGCGGTAGTATCATAGTAATAGATGACACTGTGGTTGGCATGGGGCGCATAGTATGTGCAGAAGTCTGCAATGAGCGCAGGTATTTTGCGCTCAAATTTTACGTAGAAAGATTTGAGCACATTTTGGCGGTTGCCGCGAGGCTGACCGCACACAATCCAATTGATATTGGCATTGTAGTCCATACCAATACAAAACTCAAGGGTCGGCATTAATGCGGTAATTTAAGAACGGAAGGAGAGAAAGATGTCCAAGGCTATACGCTCAGCCCTTCTCAAAAAGCACATTGCCTTGCCACTTCACGAGATTGCCGAAGCAAGGCGCTTGCCACCGCCCCACATCTAACCTCTCCCCATGTAGTCCACCTCTCCCACCTCTCCACACCCAAGCGCACAAAAAAGCCGCCATGTACACAGCAAGAGAGCCAATGCGCACGGCGGCTGAAAGAATGAATTGCCCGAAAGGGAGGGCTTGGAATAAGTTATTCCTTAAAAGGATCTAGTTCAGAAGCATCATAAGTTGTAATGCCAGAGAACCAACCTCTATCACAATTTATACGGTTGCCTCTGACTCCAACGACTTTCATCTTTCTTCCATATTTCTTATGAGTGACATAATCACCCATCTTGAAGTTATGGGTTATAACATCTTTTTTTGTCTGCTCTTTTTCCTGTTCTTCTTTCTCTAGAACTATTTTCTGAGATTGCGTTTGTGGACGCTCTTGTCGTTCCTGTACAATTGTCATTTTAAGTTCATGTACTTCCCTCGTAAGTTGTTCCACGTTATTTGTCATACCCCAAATCTTAAAGAAAAGAATGAGACAAAGAATACTCCATACAAGAGCTAATAAATAAGCGAATACTTCCATTGATTAAGGTAATTTTATTTTATCAAGTGAATCCTTAGGTACTGCAACACCAAGAAGAATTATGCCTGAAACTATAAAAATATAGCCAAATCCTTTTTGAGCTATTTCAGCTACATCTGCTGCATTTTTTGCAGCTATTGCCGCTGCGTTTTGTATGCCTGTATAAGCATCTCCACCATATGTCTTTTCAGATACATACGAACCAGCACGTTCGTCAAAACATTTATGGCTAAAATAGAACGAACATAGTGCAGCAACTACAAAAATAAGAGATTTTATATACCTCATAGACTAAAGATTAGAGTTAATATTAATACTACAAAATTACGAATATTAGCAATATTGTTGGCAATCCATTTGTATGTTCTTAAACATATTATCTCACATCATCCACAAATTCCCAATAAAAATCATGCCGCGAGAACAGCACCAGCATATACAAGCACCTACCCCACGCACACCTCCCCCAAAACGCAACGCACGATGTATACCTTTGTGTATTCTGCCCCCATATTTGCTTGATTCGTTATTTTGTCTACACTCTGCACTTTCGTTCGTAACCCGTTGATTATTAACACGTAAATCAGTGTATGCACCACATCATTTCAACTACACGGACATCTGCACTTTTCTTTTTCAACAACTCCACGCCACGGTTACGACTGAGAGCCAGAACTGATACGGGAGGGCGGAAATGCTATCGGAGCTACAGAAATGCCTCGCCCCCATTACATAGAATGCCTGCAGACTATACTGTTGCCACAGCACCTCGTGTACGGTGTAACAGATTGCTGCCTGCACCAACACTTTCAAACTTAAGAAGTGCAGACAGTAGTGCAGATAGTGCAGACAAAATGCTATGGTGTATACACCGCATTTTGCGTTGATAATCAATACAAAGTGTAACAAAAGTGCAGAGTGCAGACAAAAGAGCGAAAAGAATCATAAGGCAGTGTATATCATAAGCAGGTATTCTGAATTAGTCGGTATGGATTGATGCGTTGTTTGTAACAGAAGCTTTGGTTAAAGAATGAGCGTAGCGAGCTACGCGTACAATGCAACCTAAATTTAGGAGATAAACAATGTGCCAAAGCATATCGAATAATGCAGCGCACTATTATATTGATATGTATTGACGGACGACTGCACCGATTTCTTGAGAAGCACCATGAGAGACACCGCGGTGAGGCGAACCTGGTGCAAAACCATTAAGAACGTCCAACTGTAATACAGACAAAAAAAGGAGGCCAAAGCCTCCCTAAAAATAGATCTCACTATTTGCAAGACGTTTGCTAAAAATTCACATTCAGCCCCAAAGACAATAGTTCATTGAACTCAAAATTCGATTGGTCTTCCGAACGTTTCCGGCTGTCATCAAAGCGAGGGAACAAAAAGACCCTTGCAGACAAGTAGCGGTTAATTGAGAGGTTGAAGGTATTTTCCCACTCCAATTGTGTCGAAGAGTAATCGGTAAAGAAGTAAATGCGTCCACTCCAACTCACATTTTTCACTATGTTCCAGGTGTAATTGACCGTCACATTCGAACCATACTCCCATTTAGAATGATGCTTACCATTTGAAACGCCAAAATCCTTGATAAGAGAAGGTCGACCTACATATTTTAATTTTAAGGCCAAAGGAGACAATGTCGCATTTACCTTGAAGCGGCCATTACGTGATGACTGCTGATAATCCATACCAATAGAAAGCAGAGACTCGAATGGTGACATAAAATCAGAATAGACCTTTTCGTCGTTGGCCTTATAACCTTTGTAAAACTGGGTCCAACTCTGCAACATGATGGTGTAGTACCAATGTTTAACTGCACGCAAACCAAGTTTGTTCGTCAAACGCAATAAATCGGAATTTGTTTTATACTTATGTTTTTCGTCATTATGCGATGTTTGAAACCCTAACTTCATCTCAAGTTTGTTGTCAAACGTCAGTTTACGCTGGTTATTATAATTTGCTTCTATCACTGTAGCTGCCAACAGGGCGTTATGACTCTCCCCTCCTTTGTACCAATTATCTGAAACATAGCTTTGGGTAAACTGTAAAGAGAAGTTCGTTTTGAAGTTCCAAAAATTGGGCTTTCTGACGACAATGCCATAATTACCATCACCAGCAGGCAAAGGCAATTTATCAGACGAGCTACTATCATAATGTTCAGACAACATCAGTTCAGGCGGTTCTGGCTGTTCCTCTATATTAGCTACTGGTTGGTGTATAGAATCGGGCAGTGCGATCTGAGGCTGCATCAAGCAGCCTTGTACTAAAGCATAATCGGTATGTTTCAATATCTCAAGTTTTGGTGCACTTAGTGAGCCATTTATTACTGACTTACAATCAGTTAGCGAGAACAATCTATTTAATACTTGAGCATATAAAGATGGCTTGCAGACAAGTGACACATAGTAAGGATTAACCAACGAATCTGAGGGTATATAAGAAGATATTCCCAGCTTTATTGAATCCATCTTCATTAAGGCACGCTTCACTATCCGTTGGTTAGCATCGTTCACCGAGTTATCATGCGCAACGTGATAATGTGATTTGTTTGCAAAAACAAACGATGCAGACGTAAACCATAGAAACCCCAATAACATACATGGCAATATATTTGCAGTATATTTGTTCTTTTGCATATATTCGATTATAAATAGGTGTTCAAAATCATTTTATACAACCAGCAGGTGACATTTTCACATTGAAAGCACATTCTCAAAACGCATCTGTCCATCTTCGCTCTCGGACACATTGCCCGTTCGATTCGTTTCCCCGTTATCGGGGGACAGAAGCCCTCACCGATGAAAACTTCTGCGCCCCGATAACGCACTTTCAATGTAAAAAAGTTTTTGAACACCTACTTGGATATTGTATATATGTGGCATTTTACAAGGCCACAAGTCTATTTGTTTCGCGAAGTTAAGCATTTATTCAGCAAAAAACTTTGTCAGTCAATGATAATAATCTATTTTTGGCTGATTTTTCAACATTAAATGCGACTACAGCCATGATGAGACAGCTAAAAATAACAGTTGCCATAACGTCTCGCGGCAGCGAAGCGCTTGAACGCTACCTGCAAGATATTAGCAAGGAAGAGATGGTCAGCACAGATGAGGAAGTGGAACTGGCTAAACGAATTCGCCAAGGTGACAAGAAGGCACTTGAGAGATTGGTGAAAGCCAACTTGCGTTTTGTTGTTTCTGTTGCCAAACAGTATCAAGGCCAAGGATTAGAGCTCACAGACCTTATTAACGAGGGCAATGTGGGACTCATAAATGCGGCAATGAAGTTTGACGAAACACGTGGCTTCAAGTTTATTTCCTACGCTGTTTGGTGGGTTCGTCAAAGCATACTGCAGGCATTGGCAGACAAGAGCAGACTCGTAAGATTACCATTAAACCAAATTGGCTATGTGAGTAAAGTTAATCACTTTTATCACGATTTCATGCAAAAGAACAACAGGGCGCCCTCCCTTGATGAAGTGGCTGATGCCCTTGGCATGGAAAAGAGCAAGGTAAACGCGGCCCTTCTCACATCAGGAAAACATATATCAATGAATGCCCCCTTGATAGATGATGAAGACAGTTGTCTACTCGACCTACTGACAAATGACGACAAGGGCAACGCTGACTCATCGTTAATTTCAGACTCTCTCAAAGAGGAAGTGCATCATGCACTGGACTTATTGCCAGAAAGAGAGTCGCAAGTCATACGAATGTACTTTGGAATAAACACGCCGGAGCTTAGCCTTGAAGAAATAGGTGAAAAACTCAACTTGAGCAGAGAGCGAGTCAGACAGATTAAAGAAAAAGCACTCACTTTGTTGCGCAACGCACAAATAGGAAGCGTATTAAAAGAGTATTTATAAGGAATAAGAACAAAAGCATACATTTGTCTTGCATATTTCACGTCGACATACTGATATTTTAGAGCTAACGGAGGCAAAGAGGTGCATTTGTCAAATAAAATAAGTAACTTTGCCACATAAACATATCTTATCAATATTGAAAACGAAGCACATGAGTAAAATTGCACAAACAATATCAGCCATTCTGATTATACTATTTACCTTTTGCACAAACATGCAAGCAGGAAACAGAAAGAGCGAAACTGTGTACGCCTTTGCATACGGCACTTGTTTTAATGATTCTATCATTTACTTATCAACCGTAGAGAAGCTCGACAGTGCTAATATCGACCCAAAGACAAAGTTCTTAACCGACCGAAAGTTTTACGCTAACAACTTTAAGTATTTCCTTGATAATCAGTACAAAGGAATACACACGTGTGCCATATTCTTCAACAAAAGCAAAGAGAAATTAGAAAAGACATATATTAAGCTACGACGCAATACAAACAAAGACAAGCACAGCACGTTAGTTGAAATTCCATTGTCAACATTCAGTTTATCAAAGATACAATGAGTCAACGCTACTAACATATATTTTTAATACATTGGAAACATTACTCTTCAAGGTGGCGGATTTGTGTTTTGCATTACACGCGCCACAAACACAGATCTTAAAAAGGCTCTTACCATCATACGCGCCATTTAACATTGACAAGGCAGACGGCAAAATTATGCTTAACGCCTTCGTCGAGAACGGACGCGTCAGCGCAGAGCCAGAAGGTGAGGAACTCGGCCAATTTGATTGCGGAGGCACAAACCATGGCATATACAAGTACAACACTGGTTACAAAATCATCATAAGCACAATTGAGGGGCACTTGGCTTCGGCCATGATTACGAACAACGATTTCAGCAAATGCGAAATTTCGCTCTTCGGCAATGAAAGCGACCAACAATTTGGGCTCGGAAACGCCATGATGATAGCTTTTGCCTTTTCGGCCGCATACTACGACACGCTGCTGATGCACTCGTCTGTCACTATAAACGACGGCTACGGCTACCTGTTCTTAGGTAAAAGTGGCACAGGCAAGAGCACACATTCAAGCCTGTGGCGCACATACATACAAGGATCGGATCTACTAAACGACGACAACCCTGCTGTACGCGTCAAAGGTGAAAACGAAATTATTGTCTATGGCACACCCTGGAGTGGGAAAACGCCATGCTATAGAAATTTGCAGTATCCCATAGGCGCTTTTGTACGCTTGGAACAACACCCGCAAAACATCATTGCTAAGGAATCGCCTTTGAAAGCTTTTGCATCAATAATATCGTCGTGCTCCACTATGATATGGGACAAACCATCGTACGCACATATCATGCACACGGCCGAAGCCGTTGCAAAAAAGATTGCTGTATATTATCTGAAATGCAGAGCTGATGAGGAAGCAGCCAAACTCAGCTACCAAACAATATCTAAACACTAAAATGGAAACGCGCAAGATACAAGTTCCGAATGACGTACTCATTGCCGAAATTAAACGCATGCTCGACAAGGGGCATAGCGCAACTTTCAGAGTAAAGGGCTACAGTATGCGGCCATTCTTAGAAAACGAACGCGATATTGTGAAAATTGAGCAGACTCCCGCCGAATCTATCAAGGAGGACGATGTCGTGTTGGCCGAAATTGCGACGAAAAAATATGTTTTACACCGTGTTATAGACCGCACAGACAATCAATTAACACTGCGCGGCGACGGCAACATACAGGGCATTGAGCATTGTCTCGACACTGACGTGGTTGGCATCGCCACCGCCTTCTATAGAAAAGGTAGAGCCAAACCAGACACCATTGATGGCGTGAAATGGAAACTATACAGCAATATATGGCTGTTCCTCACACCATTCAGACGTATACTACTTGGCATATACCGCAGATTGCCATTCAAATTATAAGTATTCACCTCACAACACAACCATACCTATATTTATGAAAATCAAAAAAGGATTTGAGCTACGTGACATCTGTGGCGAAAAGGTTATTATGGCTACAGGCATTGAGAATGTAGACTTTAACCAAATGATCGCTCTCAATGAAAGTGCTGCCTATTTGTGGCAGTCAATTACCGACAAAGACTTTGATGCCAATACGCTTGCCGCCTTATTGTGCGAAAATTACGAAGTGAGCGAGCAAGAGGCACTCAACGATGCCCACAGCATAATTAAGGAATGGCTTGAGCAAGGCATTATCGAAGCCTGATACAGGCTTACTAATACGGTTGAACATACAATCAACACCAAAACAAACAATATAAACTTATGAAAGAGCTTTCTCTCAAGTACGGTTGCAACCCCAACCAAAAACCAGCCCGCATATACATGGAACAGGGCGAACTCCCCATCGAAGTGTTGGGTGGACGCCCAGGATACATCAATTTTCTTGATGCACTTAATGGTTGGCAACTTGTTCGCGAACTTAAGGCTGCAACAGGCATTCCTGCTGCCACTTCGTTCAAACACGTTTCGCCAGCTGGTGCTGCGGTCGGAATACCTATGAGTGAAACACTCAAAAAGATATACTTCGTTGACGACATTAGCGAACCTCTCTCGCCTATCGCCACAGCCTATGCACGTGCACGCGGCGCCGACAGAATGTCTTCGTATGGCGATTTTATTTCATTATCTGACACTTGTGACAAAGCGACAGCGCTTATAATCAAAAGAGAAGTCAGTGATGGTATCATCGCACCAGACTACACACCTGAAGCGCTCGAAATATTACGTGCAAAGCGAAAGGGTACATACGTTATCTTAAAAGTAGACCCAAGTTACAAGCCAGCCCCTATTGAACACAAACAAGTATTTGGCGTAACATTTGAGCAGGGACGTAATGAAGTAGACCTTGCAAGCGACAGCCTTTTTGAAAATATCCCAACGGATAGCAAGAACTTTAGCGAAGAAGCGAAACGAGATCTTAAGATTGCGCTCATCACGCTCAAATACACCCAATCAAACTCTGTTTGCTATGTTAAAGACGGACAAGCCATTGGCATTGGTGCCGGACAACAAAGCCGCATTCATTGCACCAGACTGGCTGGCAACAAAGCCGATATTTGGTGGCTGCGCCAGCACCCTAAGGTAATGAACTTGCCCTGGGTGGAAAAGATCCGACGTGCCGATCGTGACAACACCATTGACATATACATTTCTGAAGACCACGACGACGTACTGGCTGATGGCACATGGCAACAGTTCTTCACCGAAAAGCCAGAAGTACTAACCATGGAGGAGAAAAAAGCCTGGATTGCACAGAACACCGAGGTATCGTTGGGATCAGATGCATTCTTCCCATTTGGCGACAATATTGAACGCGCCCACAAAAGCGGTGTACAATATGTTGCACAAGCTGGCGGCAGCGTACGTGACGACCATGTTATAGCTACATGCAACAAATACGGCATGACCATGGCATTCACTGGCATACGCCTTTTCCACCACTAAGCCTCAACTCGACAATGACTACTACACGCAAAGCGTCTGACGACGAGATTACGCAAGCCATGATGTCGGGGATAACCTTTAAGGGAGCCAAACTTAAAAAAGCCACGGCTGAAGCAAAGGTTAAAACAAAGGCTAAGAAGAAAACTTATATTACAGGCCTGCATGGTTCAGGATCAGCAAAGAAAAAAGCTGAAATCCGCCAACGACGCGCCAACCGCCACAAGAACAAGTGACAAACTATAGGTTTTTCAATTACCTGTTTACGCCCCAACAATAACAAGTTGACACAACAAATTTAAGCGCGTGCAACAAATGAATATAATTTGTTGCACGCGATTTTTTTATAAATTCGAGAGTATTTGTGATAAAACGTACCTTGCTTAAAGCAATATAAGTAGGTGTTCAAAATTATTTTATACAATCAGTAGGTGCCATTTTCACATTGAAAGCACATTCTCGAGACGCATCTGTCCCCTTCGGCCTCGGTCACATAGCCCGCTATGCTCCCTCACCCGAAGGGAACATCTGCGCCCCGATAATGCACTTTCAATGTAAAAATAATTTTGAACACCTACTTATCTGCAATAAATACACCTTTTCTCAATGATTTTGCGTAAGTTTGCATGAGATATAACACAACTGCAGATATGAAACAGCCCATCATCAAGCATTGTTAACAATCTGCGTAATAAAAAAAGAATAAATTATACCAGATCATGTCTTGTATACTAAATATTGAGACCTCAACAAACGTGTGCTCGGTAGCCCTTTCACAGGATGGCGTTTGCTTATATGAGGACGTTAACATGGAAGGTCCTTCTCATGCACAAGTCCTTGCCGGATATGTAAAAAATGCGGTATCATTTGCCGACAGCCATGCTATTCCAATCGATGCCATTGCCATTAGCAAAGGGCCTGGGTCATATACTGGATTGCGCATAGGCGTGTCCGAAGCAAAAGGCGTAGCCTATGGCCGTGACGCCAAGCTTCTGTCGGTGCCGACACTCAAGTTACTTACTGTGCCCATTCTTTTAGGACACGAAGAACTGCCCGAAGACGCCCTGTTATGCCCTATGATTGATGCCCGGCGTATGGAGGTATATTGCGCGCTCTACGACCGTGCACTAAACGAGGTCGTACAGACTCAGGCACTGGTAATTGACTCCGATTCGTTCAAAGATTACCTTGACAAGCAACCGATATACTTCATGGGGAATGGCGCAGATAAATGTGTTGAAACTATACAACACCCCAATGCACATTTTATTAAGAATATCGTTCCCCGGGCAAAGAACATGATACCATTAGCAGAAATGGCCATGGCCAAGGAACAATTTGAAGATGTTGCATACTTTGAACCGTTCTATCTCAAAGAATTTGTGGCAACGAAAAGCAAGAAATTGCTCTGAAAAAAGCACATCACACATTTAGACTATCTTCATCATTAAAGACATGACGGCAAACAACACTACAGAGTATAGCATGCCCCACCCTACTACGCACGAGACGCTTGAATATAATTCAACTCGTGCCACTCTAAAACTGCCAGAGTATGGAAGGCTTGTTCAAAACATGATAGAATATGCCATTACAATAAAAGATAAAGACGAACGACAACTATATGCCGAAGCCATTGCCAATGTAATGATAGGGCTCAACCCCAAAATGAAGGACGTGCCTGACTATCAGCATAAGATATGGGATCACTTAGCCTATATTGCAAACTATCAATTGGACATTGACTATCCATTCGAAATAACCGAGCATAAGGGCGAACGTGTTAAGCCTGAAAAGCTGTCATACCCCAAAGGGAATATACGCTTCCGTCATTATGGCCGTCTGTTAGAAAGAGCCATCTCACAACTAAAACAAACTGCTGATGGCCCTGAACGCGACGAACTTATACGGCTTATTGCAAACCGCATGAAACGCAACCTTGCCGACTGGAAGGGAGATGGCGTACAAGACACAAAAGTCGCACGTGATATCAGTTTCTACACCGAAGGAGAGATTCAACCCGATTTCTCAATCCCCGGAAACGAATTGATGCAAATTGGCGAGAACCGCTTCCGCACGAGAAAGAACAAAGGTATGTTCTAAGCAAATCATTTGCTAACATGGGCCATAATCAAACCAAACAAGCCCAAGCTGTCAGGCAAGCATACATGCCACCTATATTAAAAACGATATTAAAGCTACACAACATATATGAGTACGTTTATCATTGAGGGAGGACATCGCTTAAAGGGCGAGATAACACCACAGGGCGCTAAAAACGAAGCTCTTCAAGTGATATGTGCAACGTTGCTAACCCAAGAGAGTGTCCGCATACAAAACATTCCCAACATACTGGACGTTAACAACCTAATAGCACTGCTCGAGCAAATGGGCGTCACCACTCAATGGAATGGCAAGGGGGATTGCACATTTTGTGCAGCACACATTAACCTCGACTATCTGCTGAGCCCTGAATTTTTAGAACGTTGCTCACGTCTTCGTGGTTCGGTTCTTCTCATAGGACCACTCGTTGCCCGGTTTGGAAAGGCTACCATTGCCAAACCCGGAGGCGACAAAATCGGCCGCAGACGGCTCGATACGCATTTTTACGGCTTGCAAAAGCTTGGTGCACGTTTTTTCTACGACGAAGACGGTGGCACATACCACATCGAGGCGCCCAAACTTAAAGGTACATACATGCTGTTAGACGAGGCCTCTATTACTGGCACTGCCAACATCATAATGGCAGCAGTCTTGGCCAAGGGCACAACAACCATCTACAATGCAGCATGCGAGCCCTACATACAACAGTTATGCCACTTGCTCAACCAAATGGGGGCACGTATTTCGGGCATTGCCTCAAACCTGCTCACCATAGTCGGTGTCAACGAGTTGCACACGGCAACACACCGTATACTACCTGACATGATTGAGATTGGCTCTTTCATTGGCATGGGAGCCATGGTAGGCGACGGTTTAATTATACGACAGGCTGGCGTCAAACAACTTGGCATCATTCCCGAAGCTTTCCGACGTTTAGGAATCAAACTTTACATAAAGGGTGATGATATTCTGATACCCGCTCAGAAGCACTATCAAATAGAGTCATTCATCGATGGATCATTCATGACGCTGGCTGACGCCCCTTGGCCCGGACTCACGCCCGACCTTTTGAGCGTACTAATCGTTGTGGCCACTCAAGCACGCGGTACGGTGTTATTCCATCAAAAGATGTTTGAAAGCAGACTCTTCTTTGTTGATAAGCTCATCGAAATGGGAGCACAAATCATATTATGCGACCCCCACCGTGCTGTGGTGGTCGGCCACGACCACAAAATTAAGCTGCGCGGACGCCGCATGGTATCGCCCGACATTCGAGCAGGCATTGCCTTGCTCATTGCTGCCCTTAGTGCCGATGGGACGAGCAAGATAGACAACGTTGAGCAGATAGATCGTGGATACGAGTGCATTGAGGAAAGACTCAACCAACTCGGTGCACACATACAGCGCGTATGACACCAACCAGGCACAACGCAAATATTAGTAGTGAAGATTAACCTGAACATGATTCGCCACAACGAAGTTTTCAAAATAGGCTACATAGCAAAGCATCGCGGACTGCGGGGCGAAGTTGAAATGTCGTTTACAGACGACTGCTTCGACCGCGGAACAGCCCCCTACCTCGTACTTGACATGGACGGTATACTCGTACCCTTCTTTTGGGAGGAGTATCGTTTCAAAAACGACGATACTGTCATTATTAAATTCGAAGACATCGATAATGAAGCACATGCACGCCAACTTGTAGGGCATGCCGTATACTATCCCAAATCACACATATCACAAACCGATACAGATACGAGCCTTTCATCATACAAAGCACTCACTGGGTACACCGTTTACGACCATGCCAACCAAATGATTGGCACAATCACGCATGTAGACGACTCATCGGCCAACACACTGCTTACCATCACTACCCAAGACGGAAAGGACTTGTTAATACCATATCACGACGATTTCCTTATAAACTTCGACTTGCGCCAGCGTGTCCTACAATTACACATTCCCCAAGAGTTGCTGTCACTTAATGATGACGGTGCAAACTAAGAGGCACGCAAGCATTTACTTATTGCGTACTTTATAAACTAACACCACTACAACGCAACAAAAGGGATAGGAAGAAAGGGGATAGGAAACAGATACATGTACAAAACATGTACCTTTTCAGACACTTTTCTGTATTGATATGCCCCAATTCCCCCACCCTGTTTTTACTGTTAACAAATTACACCTCATCGCGTAATCCTTGACCACATACCCCACCACATGAAAAGAATAGCCATACTGGGATCGACAGGTTCAATAGGCACGCAAGCGCTTGATGTCATCAAGCAGCATCCCGACCAGTTCCAAGCACACACCCTCACTGCCGGCAGTAACGCAGAGCTGTTAATAAAGCAGGCACGCGAGTTCAAACCCGATACAGTCGTCATTGCCAACGAAGATAAATACGCTACAGTATCCCAAGCACTGTCCGATCTACCAATAAAAGTATACGCAGGCCCCGACGCCCTGTGTCAAGTGGTTGAGAGCACACAAATAGACATGGTGCTCACTGCCATGGTTGGTTTCGCAGGTTTGCGTCCCACCATTGCTGCAATCAAAGCTGGCAAAGCCATAGCGTTAGCCAACAAAGAGACACTCGTGGTAGCAGGACAAATCATCAGCACCTTGTGCACTACGCACAAAGTGCCCATATTGCCAGTCGACAGCGAACACTCGGCTATATTTCAATGCCTCAATGGCGAAGCCTGCAATCCCATCAAACGCATTTTGCTCACCGCATCCGGAGGTCCGTTCCGAAGCAGTACACTGGCACAACTTGCCACTGTCACAGCCAAACAAGCGTTGCAGCACCCCAATTGGAAGATGGGCGCGAAAATCACCATAGACTCTGCCACCATGCTGAATAAAGGCTTTGAAATGATCGAAGCCCATTGGTTGTACAACGTCAAGCCACACGACATACAAATTGTCGTCCACCCCGAAAGCATCATACATTCAGCCATCGAGTTTAACGATGGTGCCGTCATAGCCCAGCTTGGCACACCCGACATGCGTTTGCCTATACAATACGCATTCAGCTTTCCATATCGTCTACCATTGCAAGGCAAACGCCTCAATTTGTTCGAGATTGGCACCTTACATTTCGAGCAGCCCGATGCGCAACGTTTCCCGTGCCTCCAATTGGCCTACGATGCCATTGAACGCAAGGGGAATATGCCGTGCATACTCAACGCCGCAGGCGAAATAACCAATGCTGCATTTCGTAACGAAAGAATTTCGTTCTTGCAAATTCCCCAAATCATAGCACAGGCTATGGAACAAGTTGACTTTATACCACAGCCAACGCTTGACGATCTGTTTCAAACAGACGCAATAACAAGACAAATTACTGAAAGCATTATCTCGAACCATTAAAGTTAGACCGACCTCCTAAATAAATATTACAACGGGGGCGACCTACATGATTTGCTTGCCAAAACAATATTTGTCGTTAAACCCAACACACTCATATCAAAACTAAAAAACTCAAACTACAGTGGAAGTATTTTTTATCAGAGCATTACAACTCATACTCTGTTTCTCGCTGCTCATCATATTACACGAAGGCGGACATTTCTTCTTTGCCAAACTATTCAAGGTGCGTGTCGAAAAATTCTGCTTGTTCTTCGACCCCTGGTTAACTCTGTTCAAATTCAAGCCCCGCCGCAGCGACACAACCTACGCTTTGGGGTGGTTGCCACTCGGCGGTTATGTTAAGATTGCGGGCATGATTGACGAATCTATGGACACCGCACAAATGAAGCAACCCGTTAAGCCGTGGGAATTTCGTGCAAAACCCGCCTGGCAACGCCTCTTCATCATGATTGGCGGCGTATTAGTCAATTTTATAGTTGCCTTCGTTATCTACGCCGCCGTATTATACACCTGGGGCGAGACCTATGTCCCCATGCGCAACATGACACATGGTTTCAAATTCAGCAATCAAGCCAAGAGCATGGGCTTCCGCGATGGCGACATATTATTGGGGGCTGACGGTAAAACATTTACAAAGTTCGACGGCAGCGTCTACCGTGTGCTAAGCGAGGCAAAGTGCGCAACAGTATTACGAGGCGACAAGGAAATAAGTATTCATATGCCCGGGCAACTTAACATGCTCGAAATGATCAAACAACAACCCCGTTTTATCGAGCCTCTCGTACCATCACTTGTCGATAGCGTCATACCCAACAGCCCCGCGGCCAAAGCTGGCATCAGACCAGGCGACCGCATCACCTCGTTTAACGGTCAAAGCTTTACAACCGTCAATGACTTCAACACCATACGCGGAAAACTGACCGACATACTGGCCGTAGCCACACACAAGGATAGCGTGGCGTTACGCAATGCCACACTCGTCGTACAACGTGCCACCACACCACCCGACACACTACATGTGACACTTAACGCCGATTACACACTCGGCATTGGCTGGTACAACCCCCTGACAAACGACTATAAGAGTATAACACGCCACTACACTGCCCTCCAAAGCATACCGGCAGGTTTCGCACACGGGTGGGAAGTATTGGCAGGCTACGTTGACGACCTCAAATATCTGTTTACTGCCGATGGTGCAAAGAGCGTAGGCTCGTTTGGCGCAATAGGCAGCCTGTTCCCCACAACATGGGACTGGTGCCGTTTTTGGGAACTTACGGCATTCATTTCTCTCATGCTCGCCTTTATGAACATACTGCCAATACCAGCGCTTGATGGTGGACATGTATTTTTCCTCCTCATCGAAGTCATTACACGTCGCAAGCCAAGCGACAAGTTTATGGAGCGCGCCCAAACAATCGGCATGACATTGTTGCTCTTGCTCATGGCCTTTGCCATATTCAACGACTTCCGCAACTTCTTGTTCTAAAAAACGGGCAAACACATATTTACCTTCCCTATTACACCACATATCACGGGGCAATAGATACGCATTTATTGCTGCATGCCAATAGCACATGCAACAATCATGCATATCTATTGCCCCTATATTTTTTCATCACGCAGAACCTACAGAGCATTTCCGTCAATCCTTATACTATAGTTTGCCCACTCCCCGTCAGCCCACTCGTAAAAGAATGCGTGTGATTTCACTGCCATCTTACACTTTTAATGCGTAACATGCTGATATTCAGAAAATTCAAGAGTGTAAGATAAGTTCAAAGTATCATACCCCCCCCTGCATACATCTTACACATCACACCCCGCTGCCTCGCAGTCGGTTTGGATGTATGCAGTAGATTTTACGCCACAGGGACGTAGGACAATATGTCGGAGCAACAGACTTTTCTGCTCCCCTATGCCGAGGTATCACCCTCCCGTGCTTGTGCCGTGTGGCAGCATGTGGGGTGTGTAGGTTGTGTGTAGGTGGAATTCGCAGTATCTTACACTGAGTAAAATCTTGATAACCAATGAGTTGTAACATATTAGTGTAAGATGTAAGATGCTCGGCATGTAAGTTGTTGTAGTATAGTAAAAGTCCCAAGCGCAGGTTTCTCGTCTTGGCCCTTTTATAAATTACTCAACTTTCGGATTTAGCAAATGCGGCTCGAATAACGGCGGCGATCGTCCGTTGTCAAAAGAAAAGGTGATGCACGTGTAGGAGTGATGAAAGCTCAAGACAAAGCCTAAGTCATGCCACATCGAACGTAGTAAGCATGTTGAACGACCGATATACATGTTTACTTCGAACGTAGTAAGCATGTTGAACGAACGTAATAAGATGACTCAAGTTTCGTATTTAACTAAAACGGGCCCAATGAATTCTATAAGTCCAGGGCAAGCGAAGCGACACCCTGGGTGCGCTATTCAATGGCACAAAAAGTGGTGAAGTCAGGTGCATATCTATGGCCTCTGTATTTTTTCACGCAGAACCTATAAGAGCATTTCCATCAATCCTTATACTATAATACCACAAATATGTTCTTAAACACGCCATCTGGCAATCTATAAGAAATATAGGACAACAGCTATATGCCAAATTCAAGTATTTTTGTAAAGATCTTAGCAACCCCCAAAATACATACACTACTTGCTACACATGATACAGCACTTATTAAAAGACGGCATATTGGCCATTTGTTGCAGCCTGATGGTAGCTTGCGACATGATAGACTATCACCCATACGACACAAAAATTGATGGTGTGCACAACATCAATCAGCAGAATTGTGAACGTATCAAACAACAATGCGCAAATCGTAGTTCCATAAAATTTGCGGTTATAAGTGATACACAAAGATGGTATGACGAAACCAAAGATGTTGTTTCAAGCATAAATAACAGAACGGACATCGACTTTGTCATACACTGTGGCGACATCTCAGATTTTGGCGTAACCAAAGAATTTACCCTACAACGTGACATTCTACAAAAATTACGTATACCATATGTCGTCATCTTGGGCAACCACGACTGCTTAGGAACAGGAGGCGACACTTTCCGTTATGTCTTTGGCAATCCTAATTTCACTTTCGATGCAGGAAAAACGCATTTCGTATGCCTCAACACGAATGCTTTCGAATACGACTACTCAACTGCCATTCCTGATTTTACCTTTATACGCGATGACCAAAGCTGCATTTCACCTCATATAACAAATACCATCGTGGCCATGCATGCTATGCCACATTCCGACCAATTCAACAACAATGTAGCCGACGTGTTTGAATATGAGATATCAAAATACCCTCAACTTTTATTCTGCTTATGCGGACACGGTCACCATCGCACCGTTAACGACATCTTTGGCGATGGTATGAATTATTTTGAATGCGGCTCTGCAAAAACACGCGAATATTTGATTTTCACGATAAAAGGCGGAAACTATGATTACGAAGTCGTTCGATATTAAACATCTCTTGCACATAATCATACTCATGTTCGCATGCAGTATTTTAATGTGTGCCACCACCTACGCACAAAGTAATGACACCATAAAGGCACAATCACCCTCACTGTACGAATTACGCCATGAAAGATATATAAAAAGGTGGAACAAACTTATTCCAAATCAAGCTACCGTTCAATACGCTGGCAACATTGGCATGTTCAGTGCGGGAGCGGGGTGGCGCTATGGCAGAAACTATCATTGGGAAACCGATTTGCTATTTGGTTTTTTGCCGAAATATCATTCCGAAACAGCACACATGACATTCACCATAAAGGAGCGTTATATTCCGTGGCATTGCAAAATCAGCTCCAGATGGGAGATTGAACCACTAACAACCGGCATATTCTTTAACACCATTTCAGGTGAAGACTTTTGGAAACATCTGCCCTCACGCTACCCGAAGCACTATTACGGATTTTCGACAAAGATACGTTCCAATGTATTCTTAGGACAGAGATTGCGTTACAACATTCCCAAACGTAAGCGCCTGTTTCATCAAGCAGTGTTAGTATATTACGAAATCTCATCATGCGACCTGTACATTGTGTCAAAAGCCACTAATAAGGATTTTCCATGGCGTGAAACGCTTTCGCTCGCCATAGGAGTTAAATGGGAACTATAAAAAGCAGTTGGTAAAAGGCTGTCTGTCAAATGACAGCCTTCTACCAACTGCTTTTTTTATACGCTGCACACATATTAAGCAAGTCTTCAATATTAGTTTACATAATCATGCTCAGTATTAGCCAATTCATGTCAACTATATTCGAACACCTACTTATAATCTCACATTGTGTATGCCTGTCGTCGTACGAATGATTTCATAGTCTCCACACTTTGAGAACGCATCAGACGAGATATAAGTTACCGAACTTGGCACATACACACGTTTCAAATTCGGACAATTCTCCACAGCATAGTCTTCTATGCGTTCTGTACCATCGGCTATTACAATCTCTTCAAGTTTGTCAAGCATGGTTATCACGTTTTTATCCATTACCTTCATCGGACGCAACTCTATCCGTCGGATACCAGCCGGAATAAAATAAGGGTACGCGTCATTAGCTCGCAGGTATACCACACCCTTGTATGAGTCAAAATCATTATTGCGCGGATCGACCACAACTTCTTCCAAATTGCCACAAGCCCAATTCAAACTTGACGGACTATCACCAAATGTGGAGATGTTCGCACCTATTATAAGCGTTGAAACGTTCTCCGGTAGTTTTACATTTGGTTGGAATGAAGTCACTCGCAATCCGTTTATACTATAGGGGATCGTTACAACGGAAGCATCGGTATTCTTAACTTCTGAAACATTCAGCGCACCATTCAGGAAATTATAAACACATGCGTCATCTTCAAAAAGCGAAAAATCCATACGTAGCGGTATTAGTTCGTTCTTATAAGCATCAACGTTAGCAGCCTTGTAATCATGGTTATTTGTAGGGTCACTAACATACCAATCACCACCTGCGTAGACATAATTCCACGCATGGCCGCCTATTGTGCTGAGCCAACCATTTGCTACAAAACAGGGTATGCCCTGAGTGAGACACATCGTTTTGAGCAAATTAGCATATCCCTGGCAGATACAACGCTTGTACTTGAACACATCATAAGGGTCTAAATACGCATCACCATTGCTAGCGTATGTTACATTCTTTACAATCCACTGAAAGATGTTGAGATACGTCTTATAATCTGTTTCGTCCTTCAAATTAGCATCTACAAAGGCCTTGATCTCAGCATATTGCGCATCGCTGATCTGTGTCTCGCCCATTACCGTGGCTTGCTTCGGATCTACCTTTTGCAATATTTGCCACACGGCTTGCGCTGTGTTTGAACCAAATGCCACCGAAGCATCAGGCTCGGGAAAAGCCACACCATTCGTACTGTTGCTAACTGTCGTTTGACTGAAGTCTGACTTGCTGCCGCTTATTTGCAGTTCGCCGTCTTGTTCTGCTTGGCAAGCGCTCAATAGCACTGCTGTTGCAAGTAAAGCATTTAATAGTTTCATTTGCGTTTGAGTTACTTTATAATATTACATGTTCGTCTTATTTCTTAAAGGGACTAATCATTTCGTAGCTTCATCATGTTCTTCGCTTTTTTCTTTGGGCAGGATCAAATTAAGTATGACACCAATTATCGCAGAAAGGCCAATACCAGACACTGCAAAACTGCCAGAGGATAGCACGGCACCACCTAATCCCATTGTCAGCATAATTGATACAATAATAACGTTACGCGTATCACTCATATTTACCTTACGCTGAATAAGATTTTGCACACCGACACTGGCTATCGTTCCAAAAAGTAACAACATAATTCCGCCCAAAACGGCCTGCGGTATGCTTTGTAACAAGGCGCTCAACTTTCCGACAATCGAAAAGCATATTGCTGTTGCAGCTGAAACTCTTATCACAGCAGGACTCGTAATTTTAGTAATGGACATTGCTCCCGTTACCTCTGAATATGTTGTTTCGGGCGGGCCGCCCAATACAGCAGAGGTCAGACAAGCCACGCCATCTCCCAGCATTGTGCGATGTAAACCTGGCTCCTTAACAAAATCCTTCTGCGCAACAGCACCAACAGCATAAACATCGCCTATATGTTCAATTACAGGTGCTATTGCTACAGGAATCATGTACAGGAAAGGACTCCATTCAAAATGCTTCAGTGTGTCAAAAGTCACAGGACAGGCTATCCATGAAGCCGAGGCCACACCGCTAAAATCCACTTTACCCATGCAAACCGCAACGATATAGCCTACGATCACACCGCTTATAATCGGCACCAACTTCATCATGCCTTTACAAAATGTCAATACACCTACTGCTGTTAACAGAGACGCAAAAGCCAATATCCAACAATCCTTTGCCATATTCACAGCGCTGCCAGACAAAGACAGACCTATCAATATTATGACAGGACCAACCACCACTGGCGGAAATATACGGTCAAGCAATTTTCTTCCTTGCCATTTTACCAACGCACTCATCGCAAAGTAAACTAACGACACTGATGTCAAACCGGCCAAAGTGCCAGGCAACCCCCATTGCTTTGTTGCAGCCATAATAGGCGCTATAAATGCAAACGAGCTACCGAGAAATATCGGTACTTTGCCCTTTGTTATTATGTGGAATAAAAACGTGCCCAAGCCTGCTGTGAACAAAGCCGTAGCAGGATTGATGCCAATAAGCAGCGGTACAAGCACTGTTGCACCAAATGCCACGAACAAAAATTGCACACCGACTATTGTTCGTTTAGCAACTGAAAGGTTATCTGTATACATAATAATATTGATTTTATGATTTCAAGCCATTTAACTCTATACCGCACTTACAAATTGTGGAAGTATGGGTTGGTGCATACGCCAATCGATGCTCATAGGTCTGTCGTCACGCGAGCAGATATGATCAATAAAACGGATTGGTATTGCCCTAAGTCCCTCATCGGTGACTTGGTTCACAGATGCTTGTAATTGACCGGTTATTAGATTTTCGTATACACCCTCGTGAAGTTTCATTTTGTAGATTTAAGTTTGTAGTATTGAAACGAACAAGTGATATTCAACAACTTGTATTGAACGTTTCTATACCACATATATACTTACTTGTATTGTTATTGTTTCGTAGGACACGCTTTTATTCTTCAATTTGTTGCAACAAGTGCGCCACCTTGTTCAGTATCGCAGCATCAGCAGGCAACCATTTCAAATCGTGCAGATTATCTGCACTGAGCCAACAGGCTGACTCGTGCTCTAACAATATGGGGGATTTCCCCGCAAATGTACAAACAAAGCAGTGCATGGTCAACCTGAAACGCGGATAGTCATATTGCACACAGGCTAACTCGGCACCTACATTGACCTCGGTAGCAAGTTCCTCGTTTATCTCGCGTTGCAAAGCATCGGACAAGGCCTCGCCTACTTTGACCTTGCCACCAGGAAATTCCCACCAATCCTTCCATTCGCCATAACCTCGCTGAGTGGCAAAGACCTTGCGACCGCTTACTATTACAGCCGCCACAACCTCAATATGCTTTTTATCTGTTTCCATATTCATATATCACCTTGCACTTCGGGCCGTCTGCGTCTTCTGCCAACAAAGTTCAGCCAGGGATTAACGTTACTAAAATGTAAATAATAACTCTTTTCGTTTGCTAATTTCGGCATTTGCCACGACATAGCCAACGCTTGATGCACAAAATGTAAAAGTCGTTTTGTATCTTTGCATAAGACAGGCTACACCTCGGCATAAAGTTCAAGCAAGCTTGACTCTCTGCTCTCGGTTTGCACTATCTTTGCATAAGACAGGCTACACCTCGGCATAAAGTTCAAGCAAGCTTGACTCTCTGCTCTCGGTTTGCACTATAACAGATGCACCCGAAAATGTGTCTGCTATGTAAAAATAGCGCCCACATACCATAAAATAAATTTGAACACATACTTATATATTTACTATGCGCATAAACGACAATGTATACTACGTTGGTGTAAACGATCGCACCAAACATCGATTTGAGAGCCTATGGCCATTACCCTATGGAGTATCATACAACTCTTATCTTATAGTTGACCATGATGCAATAGCTTTGGTTGATACAGTTGACGTTGCATTTTTTGGCGAATACATCGAAAAGATCAAGACTGTTATCGCAGACCGGCCTATCGACTATTTGATTATCAACCACATGGAGCCCGACCACTCGGGGTCAATAGCACTGATACGCAAGTACTACCCTGGCATAAAGCTGGTGGGGAACAAGAAAACCATGCAAATGGTGCAAGGCTTTTATGATGCTACCGCTGATGGCGATGTTTGTGTGGCCGATGGCGACACGCTCACCTTGGGGCATCATGAACTCAAATTCTATCTGACTCCCATGCTGCATTGGCCTGAGACAATGATGACTTTCGACACGACAAACGGCACACTTTTCTCAGGCGACGCCTTTGGTTGCTTTGGCGCGTTGAATGGACACGTGATTGACACACAAATGGAGGTAGCGCCATATTGGTCCGAAATGGAACGTTATTATGCGTGTATCTTAGGCAAATTCGGTGCACCTGTGCAAGCAGGGCTCAAAAAACTGGCCAACGTGCCTGTTAAAATGATATGTTCAACACACGGCCCCGTGTGGACAGAACTGATACCGCAGGCCATTGCCACCTATCAACGACTTGCTACCGGACAGACAGAGAAAGGACTGGTGGTGTGCTACGGCTCGATGTATGGCAACACAGCACGCATGGCGGAAGCTGTCTGTGAGGGTGCGGCTGAGGCTGGAATGAAGAAGATTGTTGTGCACAACCTAAGTGTATCTGACATTTCGCAGGTGCTTGCCGACATTTTCCGCTACAAAGCTTTAGCCATTGGCAGTCCTACTTACAACGGCGGACTGTTCCCCGTTGTCGACGACCTCATGCGCCGCCTTGCTGGTCGCAACGTCGGTCAGCACGAATTGGCTTTATTTGGTGGCTTTACATGGAGCAGCCAGGCCGTCAAGGCAATGGAGGCATACAACGAAAAGATAAAGATGCACTTAGTTTCCTCACCCGTTGAATGGAAACAGGGCGTTACAGAGAATGATTTGCAGAGTGCCCGCCAACTTGGCCGCATGTTAGCAGAACAATGCAACAACATGGCATAATAGCGCATTGGCATCTCTACTTCATTTTATAACAAAATCCTGTACATCGAACATGAAATAGCCCTACCAACATATAAGGCTATTTGATATGTAATAATTGAGTGCAGATACAAATCCTTTACCCCGGAGAAGGATAAATCTGAACAATTTTTATCTGCGCTTTTACATACAAACCGCTGATCTTCTTACAGCAGAATACTTTTTAATTACACACTTTCTTTATGCACTGCCGCCTACACTAACGTTAGACGGCAGTGTTCTATTTTTGAAGGCTGATACTCTCTTGCTATGAAGCAATAGATCATTTTGGAGGAGTATAGCCTACCGTCCAATTTCTTTTTCAAGTATATGGTAAGACTTCCGAGTATAACAATAATAGGTTTTATCTATTGATAGATAGCCAACATCTTTTGGTTTATCTATTATAAAATCGTTACTTTTGTACCCGTAAAGCAATAAACAAAAGGACAAAACATTATGGAAACAAGAAAAGAAATCGCAGTAGAAAAGAAACGTTGTGGTTCACATAATTGCACACAAGCTGTACTCTGCACATACCACGACTTCACTGGCATAGACGAAGGGGACATTAAGAATGCAGGCAATGCCTTTGCGGCAGGTATGGGTAATATGGAGGGAACTTGCGGAGCCCTCGTCGGAGCCGGCATCGTACTCGGACTCGCCACCCAGGACAAGACAAAATCGATCAAAGGAATGAGACAAATTATGGAAAAATTCAGGCAACGCAATGGAGCTACACAATGCAAATTGCTCAAAGGTGTGAGCACAGGAAAAATACTTCGCGAATGTCCTCTTTGCGTGGCTGATGCATCTGAATTTTTAGAAGATGTTCTGGAAGAATACGGTATCCATAAATGACTTATATCTCAGATACTTACGCCCAACGACATGGCTAAATATAAAGCGACTAATGAGCAAGACCGCTGCGTAGCATGCGGGGTTTGCGTTAAGGTATGTCCTAAGGATGCTATCAGTATCTACAAGGGATGCTATGCCCAAATAGATGAGGACAAGTGCATCGGCTGCGGAATCTGCGAGAAGAACTGTCCGGCGGGAGTGATGCACAAAGTGTTAAGGCAACCTGCTTAATATCTTAATTTCGACTCGTATGGCAAAACAGAAAAATAAAAAATGGAGTGACTACATGTGGCTCGTATCAGCCACATATTTTACTCTCGGATTTTTCAACATCGTATTCGCATGGCTCGGAGTCATCTGCTTTCTTATACCGCTGATAATGGCTATATTTGGTGGCGGTAAAGGATATTGCAACAACTATTGCGGAAGAGGACAACTCTTCTTGCAAATAGGGAACAACATGGGTTGGTCGCGTAAGAAAGTGGCACCAAGATGGCTCTCATCTAAATTATTCCGCCATGGTTTTCTACTGTTTTTCATGTTCTTCTTCATGCAGATGATTATCCTCACCACAATGGTTGCAAAAGGAGCTGAAGATCTACATCAAACCATTCATCTGCTATGGACTTTTAACGTGCCATGGCATTGGGCTTATCCTGTGGAGATTGAGCCATGGAAAGCACAGTTTGCCTTCGGACTCTATGGCATCATGCTCACCTCACTGATTGTGGGCGTTCTGCTCACCATTATCTATCGACCAAGGACCTGGTGCGTGTTCTGCCCAATGGGCAACATGACACAATTAATCTGTAGACTCAAAACAAGATGAATCTGCAACAACTCAAATACATCATAGCAATCAACCGCTTTCGCAACTTTGCGAAGGCGGCTGATTCGTGTAACATCTCCCAACCTACACTCAGCACCATGCTGCAGAAATTAGAAGATGAACTCGACGTGCGCATCTTCGATCGCTCCAACAAACAGGTTACACCGACGAGCGCAGGAGAGAAAATCATTATTCAGGCCCAAAAAACGCTAATAGAGGCAGAAAAGATTACAGAACTCGTTGCCGAAGAAAAAAACCAGATAGGCAATTCTTTGTCTCTATCCGTAGGTCCCTCCATTGCTCCTTACATTCTTCCCCAATTTATCAAGCATTACAGAAAAAAATACCCAGAAGTAAGTCTCTCCATACAAGAGAGAAAATCAGAAGAAATGCTTAATGCCTTACAAAATGGAGAAATAGATGCTGGCATTTCTGCCTCTGATATTCTGAATAAAGGAGTATTAGAAATTCCACTTTACACAGAACGCTTCTATGTGTATTTATCGGAAGACTGTTGGCGTAAATTGCCCGTGTTCAAACCAGAAAATCTGGAACACGAGAATATGTGGATTATGAAAGAAGCACAATGCCTTCGCAATAGCGCCTTCTCCTTCTGTAAAGCACGAAGCAAAGGGCAACACATCTATGAGGCTGGCAGCATAGAGACTTTGATTCGTATCGTGGACGAAAATGGAGGCTTCACCATCATTCCCGAAATGCACCTCAACTTCTTAAGCGAAGCACAACGTAAGAATGTTAGAAAAATAGAAGGAAATTATCTTTCTCAAAGACGCATATCCCTATACATCAGAAAAGATTTTGTCAAAGAGCGAATGCTCAATACCATTATCGACAGCATGAAGGAGTTTATGCCTGCACAGATGCTGAGTGAAGGCATCAGAAAAAATGATATAAGGCTGTAAAATGCATGACTTCGCTCAATATTAACTTTTACCGAGTTCAACGACATTTGTTTTATACAATATGGCCTGCACGGGATGCTTACTTTCATTACACCAACGAGTAATCAAAAGTTGGGACTGATACCCCATTAAGAGGTATCAATCCCAATTTATGATCTTATAAAAAGTTTTGCCAGCAACAATATTCCACGATTTTACTGCTGCGCTGCACTTCCACCTGCTATGTCAAGCAGCTCATTGGTAATGGCCTGCTGACGCGTCTTATTGTAGGTAAGTGTCAGTTCGCGTAACAAGTCGTCAGCATTATCTGTTGCCACCTGCATGGCTATCACACGCGCTGCATGTTCGCTTGCAAGACTGTCTAACAAAGCAGTGTACAACCTCAGATGGAGCGACTTTGGTATTAACTGATTTACAATATCACCCATAGATGGCTCTACTATAAAATTCAGATTGTTGGTAGCACCTTCCTCTGTTGAATCTGCGTGCAGATCTATAGGCAAGAATGTTTCCGTTGTCAGAATCTGTGTGCCAGCACTTTTGAAATGATGATATATTAAATCAACCTCATCAATATCACCCTTAACATAGAGATCCATTAGTTCGGAGGCTACCTTTGCAGCCTCTTGATATGAGGGATGGTCTAACAACGCGCTCTTGTCTACCAAATCAAAATTCTTGAGTTTACCAACGGCCTCAGCAGCCTTTTTACCCATTGCATAGACTCTGCAAACCTCGATATTGCGGCTTCGATATTCTTCAACCTTTTTTACAAAAGCCTTTACTGCATTGGCATTGTAGCCGCCGCATAACGAAGAGTTTGAGGTAAACAAAACAATAACAACACGCTTTACATCGCGTTGGGCTGCATATGCTGTGTCAACCTCACCCTCCATACTGCCTACAAACGTGGACATAATACGAGTAAGTTGCCGCTCGTAAGGCCGCATACTTTCAATAGCTTGCTGCGCACGATGGAGCTTGGACGAAGCAACCATCTTCATAGCACTTGTAATTTTACGTGTGCTGTTTACAGAGGCTATTCGTGTTTTTACTTCTTTAAGTGAGGCCATATAACTTACGCTTTATATTGTCCTGCAATGTCGGCAGCCACCTTCTCTATTGTCTGGCAAACCTCATCGCTAAGATTGCCTTCACGTAGCTTTGCCAATACAGAGTCGGCATACTGTGAACGCATAACTTGGAGGAATGCTTCCTGGAAGTCGCATACCTTGTCAATATTGACGTCCTTCAGCAAACCATGAGTACCACAATACAATACCGCAACCTGTTCTTCAACCGGCATCGGGCTGTATTGAGCCTGAATAAGCAGCTGATTGTTTTTGCGGCCACGATCGATTGTCATTGCTGTTACGGGGTCCATATCAGAAGAGAATTTAGCGAAAGCCTCTAACTCGCGATATTGAGCTTGGTCTATTTTTAGCGTACCAGCAACCTTTTTCATACTCTTAATCTGGGCCGAACCACCTACACGACTTACAGATATACCAACGTCAATGGCTGGACGGAATCCTTGGTTGAAGAGGTTGGAGTCAAGGTATATCTGACCATCTGTAATAGAAATCACATTTGTAGGAATATAGGCAGATACATCACCAGCCTGCGTCTCGATAATAGGCAAAGCAGTCAGAGAGCCTCCGCCCTTTACCTCTCCCTTCAGACACTCGGGAAGGTCATTCATTTTTTCAGCCACCTCTTGCTGGTTGTTTATCTTGGCTGCACGCTCCAACAAACGAGAATGCAAATAAAATACATCACCAGGATAAGCCTCACGACCAGAAGGACGACGAAGTATCAACGAAATCTCACGGTAGGCAACAGCTTGTTTTGACAAATCATCATAAACTACCAAAGCGTGCATACCTCTATCTCGGAAGTACTCACCAATGGCTGCACCGGCAAAAGGCGCATAGTACTGCATAGCAGCAGGCTCACCGGCAGTGGCACTGACAATGATGGTATAATCTAATGCGCCAGCCTGCTTCAAAGTGTTGACGATATTGGCAACTGTTGAGGCTTTCTGACCTATGGCTACATAGATGCAATATACAGGATCGCCTGCAGCGTAATTGTCTTTTTGATTGATAATAGTATCAATGGCAATAGCAGTTTTACCCGTTTGGCGATCGCCAATAATCAATTCACGCTGTCCACGGCCTATAGGTATCATTGAGTCGACACTCTTCAATCCTGTTTGCAAAGCCTGCGTTACGGGCTGACGGAATATGACACCTGGCGCTTTACGGTCCAATGGCATCAAATATTTCTTCCCTTCTATGGCCTTGCCACCATCGATTGCATTTCCAAGAGGATCTATTACACGGCCCAACATGCCATCACAAACCTCTATAGATGCAACTTTATTGGTTCGTTTAACACTTTGACCTTCTTTGATGCCCTCTGAAGATCCGAGCAACACTGCGCCCACGTTATCCTCCTCGAGGTTCATGGCAACACCCATTACACCATTTTCAAATTCGATAAGTTCGTTTTCAGTCACATTGGTAAGGCCATATATATGGGCAACGCCATCACCAATAGAAAGAACAACGCCCACTTCCTCAAACTTGACATCTGTATTGACATCTTGAAGCTCGCGCAAGAGTACACCACTTACTTCACTGGGTTTTATATTGTTGGACATTTAATTCTTATATTTATTAAATTAGTTCTCGTTTAATTTGGGAAAGTTGCGTACGCACACTCGCATCAAGCTTGTAAGTGTCGTACTCCAAAATAAAGCCACCTTCAATAGAGGCATCCTCATCGACTTTGAAATCTACCTTACAATGTGCTCTGTTTTCGACCATCTGCTGCAACTTTTCCTTCAGATTTGGCTGTATGGCAGTTGGCACAACTAACCTGGCGGTTATCATGTGTTCTTTCTTACGATAAAGGGTGCCATAGGAGTGAGCCACAAACAACATAATATCTGCACGCGCTTTGTTTACAACAAGTTGCACAAAGCGCTTAAGAGAAGCCGATGGTTGCTGTTCACCGCATGCAGCAGTCAACAGTAATCTTGACTTACACTCGACAGACAGAACTGGATTTGTCATGGCCTGTTGTAATGCAGGTACAGCCAAGAAAGAGTGGGCCAATGTTGTGGTCTCTTGATAGACTTGCTTGGTTTCACCTTTTTCCTCGGCAAAAAGCAACAACGCATTAGCGTATCGCGTAGATATGATGCCTAAATCCATATTTTACTATTGTTTCAATAAAGAAATTGCCGACATTTTTGTTGCCTCACTCAAAGGAGGCGTTGCGTTTGCCGTATTCCTTTCTATTTTTAGCCTTTGCAGACTTCGTCAAGCATCTGCTCAACAAGTTTTTGCTGCTCAACATCATTTGACAACTTCTGTCGAACGACTTTCTCTGCTATAACAATAGAAAGATCTGCAACAGTTTGTCTGATGTCGCGAAGTGCATCTTCTTTTTCCACCGCGATTTGGGCTTTGGCCTCTTGCAAGAGTTTTGATCCTTCGTCTTGCGCTTTTTCACGTGCTTCGCGCACGATGCTATCACCTGTGGCTTTAGCCTGGCTCAGTATTTCTGCTTGACGAGCACGCGCCTCGTCCAACAACCGCTCGCTTTCTTGTTTTATGCCAGCAAGCCGTTCGTTAGCCTCATGTGCTTTTTGCAAGGACTCATCAATATAGTTCTTGCGCTCTTCCACCATCTTTGTAATGACAGGAAATCCAAATTTGGCCATTAAAAAGAATACAACGAGAAAAGCCAAGAGCATCCAAAATAACAAGCCGAAATCAGGAGTTAGTATGGATGGCAAATTGATTGACTGCATAACAATGCTTTTAATTGTTTCATGTAATAGGTATGTAGCTTATGAATTGGTTTTGAAAGCGATGCATATTCAGAGATGCATGCTTCCACGCCCAATTCATAAACCACAATAAACCAATCTTAGAGGAAAAGACAAAGCAAGCAAACAATAACTGCAAACAAAGCAACACCTTCAACAAGTGCAGCAATGATGATCATGTTTGCACGAATGTCGCTTGTTGACTCAGGCTGGCGGGCAATAGCCTCCATTGCGGCACTACCAATTCGGCCAATGCCGAGTCCTGCACCAATAGCAGCAATACTGGCACCAATACCGGCACCCAACTTTGCAAGTCCTGCAGCTTCTAACATAGCAAGTAAAATAGTCATAATGTTATAAATTTATGGGTTATTATTGTATTTGATTATTCATGAGAGTGTTCAGTGTGTGCAAGCCCTATAAATACAGCACTTAACATGGTAAATACGTAAGCCTGTATAAAAGCAACCAAAAGTTCAAGACAATTCATGAACACCATCATCACAAAACTAACGATTGTTAGCGGTGTGCCTATTACCGCTCCAAGTTGGCATGTAATGAATATGACACAAGTGAGCGACAATATGATTGCGTGTCCACCCATCATATTTGCGAACAGACGTACCATAAGAGCAAACGGCTTAGTAAATATACCGAAGAGTTCGATTACAGGCATCATAGGCACCGGACACTTCAACCAGGTTGGCACTGGAGGCCATAGAATTTCCATCCAATATTCCTTATTGCCGAATACATTGACCAACAACAAGGTGAACATTGCCAACACAAATGTTATGTTTATATTTCCGGTTATGTTTGCGCCACCCGGAAAAATTGGAAGAAGTCCTAACAGGTTCGTGATGAAAATGAAGAAAAACGCTGTAAGCAAGAAAGGGGCATATTGCTTGTAGTGTTTCTCGCCGACAGAGGGACGAATTAAGTCGTCGTTGATGGACATTACAAACATCTCCACCAAACCGACAAAACCACCAGGAGCTTTGTCTCCTGCCTGACACCCTCTATACCATCGTGCTGAACTAATGAATATAACGGCCATTAGCAAAACGACAATCCATATTTGCACAACATTTTTAGTGATGCTCAAATCTATAGGACGCACATTCTGCCCATTTGCAAGATGTTCATATATCTTACCATTGTGTGTCTCGTCAAGGTAAAACCCTTCAAATGTACCATTTGTACTATCATGGAAACGCTCCGAACTGAATACGTGCCAGCCACCGGATTCTCCCTTTACTATCACAGGCAAAGGGATAGATATATGGTGGCCATTCCATGTGGTTATGTGCCATTCGTATGCATCACTCATGTGCCCAAGTACTATTTCCTTCACGTCTACGCCACTTGCCGAGCCTTCATTTGAAGCACACAGCGAAAATGACATTGTGAAGAATAAGCACAACAGGAGTACTGCACGGAATAAATTTCTGATTTTGAAGTATTTCATTGCTTCTTACTTAAGTTTTGCTCTACCTTGACATAGAATATGATCGAAGTAACCATACTCACAAGATAGAATGCCAATAGACTCATTGAAAATGCCAACAGACTACTACAGTCCGCTAAAGCATAGACAATAATCAGAAACACTACAAAAACGAGTCGAACAACTTTATCGATAAGATAAAAGCCTATGGCTCTCTTGCCGCCCTGCTTCATTATATACGTGTATATATTACACGCGCCACAATCCAGTAGGATAAAGAGCAAGGCAACTAAAAATATTGGGGGCAATAAATGCATCATGGCATCCTTGGTAGCAAGCATCAATTCTGCCAAATTGACCAAAGCGAAAGCTGCCACCATACAGATGACCTTACTTATTATTGCCTCGCGTTTTAATTCATGTAGTGTTTTCATTGTCTTAGATTCAGCCGAAGGAAATGATAGAAATTACGATATTGTTCTTGTTACTGCACGATGATTATTTCTCAACGCACGCCAATACAACATTGTTCTCAACTTCTACAAATCCACCGCTTATAGAGATCTTGAAGGGAGATGGACCTTTGCATTCTATATCACCTGCTTCCAATACAGATATTATTGGAGCATGCCCATTCAACACCTCAAATTGCCCTAACGCACCAGGGAATTTTACGCCATCAGCCTCAGCCTCATAGAGTGTTTTCTCCGGAGATACTATGGTTACTTTCATTATTGTTGTCTATTTAACGTGTAAGAATTAAGCTTGCGCCATGAGTTTCTTACCCTTTTCTATCGCCTCGTCAATTGTACCAACATTCAAGAATGCCTGTTCTGGCAAATCATCAACTTCACCATCAAGTATCATATTAAATCCTCTGATGACTTCGTCAATGGGTACCATCACACCAGGAACACCGGTAAATTTCTCAGCTACGGTAAACGGCTGGCTCAAGAAACGCTGAACGCGTCTTGCTCTATTTACTGTCAAGCGGTCCTCGTCAGACAATTCGTCCATACCAAGAATTGCAATAATATCCTGCAGTTCCTTATACTTCTGGAGAATTTGCTTTACACGCTGTGCACAGTTGTAATGCGCGTCACCGACTACGGCAGGATCCAATATACGTGAAGTAGAATCCAATGGATCCACAGCAGGATATATGCCGAGTTCCGTAATTTTTCTACTCAAAACTGTTGTCGCATCCAAGTGCGTAAAAGTCGTTGCAGGCGCGGGGTCTGTCAAGTCATCGGCAGGTACGTATACAGCCTGTATTGATGTAATAGAGCCATTCTTTGTCGAAGTAATACGCTCTTGCATGGCACCCATTTCACTTGCCAGCGTAGGTTGGTAGCCCACAGCCGAAGGCATACGTCCGAGCAGAGCAGACACTTCGGAACCTGCCTGAGTAAAACGGAAAATATTGTCGATAAAGAACAGAATGTCTGATGTTTTGCCCTCTTTTGCGCCAGCATCTCTAAAGCTCTCGGCAATAGAGAGTCCTGACAATGCTACTGAAGAACGTGCTCCAGGTGGTTCATTCATCTGTCCATAGACAAGTGTAGCCTGGCTTTTTGCCACTTCACTGTAATCAACTTTTGACAGGTCCCACTCTCCACGTTCCATGGCTTCAGTAAATTCTTTACCATAACGTACTACGCCACTTTCAATCATTTCGCGAAGCAAGTCATTACCTTCTCTTGTACGTTCACCTACACCAGCAAAAACAGAGAAACCATCATGTCCTTTGGCAATATTATTGATCAATTCCATGATAAGCACAGTTTTACCAACACCAGCACCACCGAAAAGACCAATCTTACCACCTTTCGCATACGGCTCGAGCAAATCGATAACCTTTATACCGGTATAGAGCACTTCACTACTGGTCTTCAGATCCTCGAACTTTGGCGGTTCACGATGTATTGGATATGTACCAGTCGAACGGTCCAACGATGCAAGTCCATCAATAGAATCACCTGTTACGTTCATCATTCGACCTTTGATTTGGTCACCCGTAGGCATTGATATTGGAGCTCCTGTACGTCGAACTTCCAAACCGCGACTTAAACCATCTGTATTGTCCATTGCTACCGTTCTTACGGTATCCTCGCCTATATGCTGCTGCACTTCAATTACAAGGGTTCGCCCATCGGGATGGGTTACCTCCAGTGCCTCATGGATACGTGGCAAAACTTTTTCTGGATCCTGGCCTTGCACATCAAATTTGACATCGACAACGGCGCCAATTATCTGTGAAATGTGACCAATCGTCACGTTGTTTTTACTCATTTTACTTATATTATTAAGCATATTACTATCGATTCTTTCATGTAAAAGGTATGCCTTGTTGCGGACGAGCATGTTTTCATATGTAGGTCGTAACCAATGGTGCATATCTAAAAGAACCTGCGTAGAATCTTGCGCTGTTTCTTTTATCGAGGGCAAAATTAGCACTTACTTTCAAATGAGCAAACGCTTTACAGGTATAATTTGTATCAAAATCCTGTTACAAGCCATAACACAAGAATTTATGGAACAAACAATTATACATTCATACCAATTAAAGGCATTATATAACATGAATTATTCCACCAAAGCCCCACCCGACTTCGTCAATGCGTCACCCAATCAAATGACGTAACTCATCGTTTTTCAATATGCGCTATATGATGACACAGAAAAGTGATGAAGTTGGGATTTTGTGGTGTTTCATTGTTTGTGAGTGATGAGATCTGCCGCTAACGCGGAGAACACAAGAACAAAAGAGCATAAGAACAAAAGTACCGCAATGGTAACACCAAGACATTGCACCCATCAAAAAAAGGTGTACAATTTGCACACAAATATTTGTTCCCTCCCGTCTGCCTACTTGTAAAAGAGAGTGTGTGCTTTTACTGCCATCTTACACTTTTTGTGCGTAACAAGTTGATACACAGAGGTTTCAAGAGTGTAAGATGATTTCAAAGTATCTTACACCCCCTGCATACATCTTACACACCCCACCCCGCTGCCGCGCAGTCAATATGGACGTATGCAGTGGATTATACGCCACAGGGACATAGAACAATCTGTCGGAACAACAGACTTTTCTGCTCCCCTATGTCGTGATATCCCCCTCCCGTGCTTGAGCCGTGTGGCAGCATGTGGAGTGTGCAGGTTGTGTAGGTTGTGTGTAGGTGGATTTAGTAGCATCTTACACTGAGTAAGGTGTTGATAATCAATGAATTGCAACGTGTTTGTGTAAGATGTAAGATGCACGATAAGTAAAGCTTTTGTAGTATGGTAAAGGTCCCGCTACCATCAAATGCAAGCACTAAACGCTACCACAAAACGCAAGCACAAAACGCTAGCACTAATGGGGGGGGCGACGCGTCCCGCGTCGGGGAAAATGCAATGCTCATACACTATAAGCAAAGGCTCACAGACAGCACGAATTACACTCATGTCTGTGAGCCTTTGTCATAAAAATCCCGACGCGAGACGCGTCGCCCCCATTAGTGCTTGCGTTTGGTGCTTGCGTTTAGTGGTAGCGTTTAGTAGTAGCGTTTAGTAGTAGCGTTTTTTGCAGATTTCATCAATGCGTCGCCAAATCAATTAACGCAACTCACTGATTTTCAATATGCACTATGTGATGGCGCAAAGAAAGTGACAAAGCCAGGAAATGAGCAAACGCTTTGCATGCCTAATTTATATCAAAATCCAGTTACAAACCAGAATACAAGGATTTACGGAACAAACAATTATACGTTCATAGCAATTATGAGGTATCATATTATACGAATTATTCCACCAAAGCCCCGGATTTATGCAAAGCGTGCCACAAACTATGCCTGTAGTCGTCATTCAAACGTTCCATCTCATTTGCCACACGTTCGATGTGAGTACGATTTGAGACATCATCAAAAGGACATATTTTCACAACAGGCTGATAACAATTTAACGCAGCCCATTTTTTCAAATCCGCCTCCGAAATCATTGCGAGTGGGCGTATTATGGTCATATCAAATTTGCGCATTCTAATTCGAACAGGCATTGTAGAGAATGTGCCGTTGAATGTCAAGTTCATCAAAGCCGTTCGTAATATATCATCTTGATGATGCCCTAAAGCTATCTTGTTAAAATGCAGAGCCTGCGCCTGAGAGAATAAGACCTTACGCCTGTTCCAAGAACATAAGAAACAAGGAGTTCGCTTTTTATCACGGTCTTCTTCGTACCCTGTTTCAATAACATGCAAGGGAATATGCCACTTGCTGCACCGATCTTTCAAATATTGCACATCTGTTTCGTAGTGTATGTTTTTCATACGTACATGAACAGCTTCTAAACAAAAGTAGCCATTGCTATGTAACATACGTTCGCCCAACAAGTCTAAAAGTGACAAAGAATCCTTTCCACCAGAAAGCCCCAACAAAATACGATCTCCCTTTTCTATGAGTTCGAATGTCTTTATTGCCTGTCCGAGCCGTTTCTGCAGCCGACGATGAAGGACACACTCCAAATCTGTTTTCATAAAGTTGTCTATTTTACAAAAACAAAATAAACGGCTGCTATCAAACAAGCGAATGCCGCTAAATGGTTCCAATGGAACCCTTCGCCCTTAAACATTAAAGTGACGATTACTGTAAACACAATAAGCGAAATGACCTCCTGTACCACCTTTAATTGCATCAATGTAAAAGGACCGCCATTTTCAATAAAGCCAATTCTATTGGCTGGCACTTGGCACATGTATTCAAATAGGGCTACCGCCCATGAAAACAGGATTACAGCTATTAACGGCCAATTGCGACTGACACCTGTTTCCTGCAATTTAAGATGACCATACCAGGCAAAGGTCATAAAAACGTTGGAACATATTAGCAACAATATTGTAAATAAACCTTGTTTCATTATTCAGCAAAAAACGATGTTGGGAATTTAACTTTAGCGTAAATAGATATTGGACATTTGCTCCTCTGATATAGTAGTAGCAGGACCATGCCCCGGGTAAACGACCACCTCACCCGGAAGCGTTAGAACCTTGCTTCTTAAAGTTGAAATGAGAGAGCGTTCATTTCCACCTGGCAAATCACAACGTCCAATTTCACGACGGAAAAGATTGTCCCCACTAAAGAGAACGCCATCAGCCTTACTATAAAAATTGACGCCTCCTGGTGTATGACCAGGCGTTTCTATGACCTTCAAAGTAATATTTCCGACATGCAAGCTATCTCCATCCTTAAAGTATTTACGGGCAGAAGGCAACTTAAAGTCTACGTTCAAATGCAAGAACTGTTGCATCTGATTTACAGCGTTTTCAAAAGTCTCTCTCTCATCTTCACAAAGTTCTATTGGAACATTATATTTTTCGCTGATATATGCAGCGCCAAACACATGGTCAAAATGTCCATGAGTATTCAGCAACCTCACCAAGTTTAATTGGTGTTTGTCTATAAATGAAGTGACAGCACTCTTTTCTTCTTCGTAAAAGGCGCCGCAATCAATCAACGCTGCATTTTTATTGTCATCCCAAATTAGATAACAATTTTCCCCGACCATATTAAAGACAAAACGTTCTATTTGCATATCTACTATAATTGAATATACATAACCTTTTTAGTATCAAAGAATTCGTCATCGAAATACGACTTCAAATCCCATATTTCCGAATGATTTTTGAATGGTGCCACTTCTTCTGTCATGTCGCCACCCTTTAAGCAAATAAGACCATTAGGAAGCGCATTACGTTGTTCTTTCGAAACGTTTTTTCGAATCAACTTTACCAAGTCTGAGGCGTTCATTACCGCCCTACTCACGACAAAATCATACTTATTCTTCTCTTCTATTACATTTCGATGTTCCACCACAACATTTTTCAGTCCTATCGCATTTGCCACAGCCGCAGCCACCCTCGTTTTTTTGCCAATACTGTCTATCAGCTTGAACTTGCAGTTGGGGAAAAGGATTGCAAGCGGAATTCCTGGGAAACCGCCCCCCGTACCAATATCCAATATATTTGACCCTTGTCTGAAATTGACAACTTTTGCAATACCCAACGAGTGAAGTACATGGTGCATGTAAAGATTGTCAATATCCTTACGAGATATGACATTTATCTTAGCATTCCACTCCTGATACAGAGGACCGAGCGCACGAAACTGCGCACGCTGTTCGTCGTTAATGTCCTTAAAATACTGAAAGATAATTTCTTCGTTCATCTTTTTGATACAATTTGGTGCAAAGGTAGTGGAAAATCATTAACTTTGCAATCTGAAACCGCTGAAACTTACAAACACAAAAAATTAAGACCGTGTCAGAGACTAAGTACATTTTCGTAACGGGAGGTGTGGCCTCCTCGTTAGGCAAAGGCATTATTGCCGCTTCAATTGGCAAATTGTTACAAGCCCGTGGGTTCAACATCACAATTCAGAAATTCGACCCCTACATCAACATCGACCCAGGTACACTCAATCCTTATGAGCACGGCGAATGCTATGTAACAGATGATGGTCAAGAGACAGACTTAGACCTTGGCCACTATGAAAGATTTACTGGCATCAAAACTACTCGTTATAACAATTTTACCACAGGCAAGATTTACCAAAGCGTTATTGACAAGGAACGTCGAGGCGACTACCTTGGCAAGACCATTCAAGTCATACCACATATCACTGATGAAATCAAACGTGACATGCTTTACCTTGGCAAAACCAAAAAGTATGATTTCGTTATAACAGAAATAGGCGGAACCGTTGGTGATATTGAAGGCCAGCCCTTTCTTGAAGCAATAAGGCAACTCAAATGGGATTTAGGGAAAAATGCCGTATGCATTCATCTTACTTATGTCCCATATTTGGCTGCTGCAGGTGAATTAAAGACTAAACCGACACAACACTCTGTAAAGGAATTGCAAAGTTTAGGCATACAACCTGACATTTTGGTTTTACGTGCAGAACATGAATTAGGCACAGGATTACGACGTAAGATTGCCGCTTTTTGCAATGTTTCGCCTGAGGCTGTGGTGCAAAGTTTGGACCAACCTACCATTTATGAGGTTCCACTACGAATGCAAGAACAAGGCCTTGACGCTACTATCCTTCGGAAACTCGATATGCCCGTTGGCGAAACTCCGGGATTGGGACCTTGGCGCTCATTCTTGGACAGACGTCACAAGGCTACTGAAATCATCAACATAGGTTTAGTCGGAAAGTACGACCTTCAAGATGCTTACAAGAGTATACTTGAAGCCTTGTCTCAAGCAGGAACCTACAACGACCGCAAGGTTAAATGCCATTTCATCAATAGCGAAAAAATAGACAATACAACTGTGGCTGACAAGTTGGCCGGAATGGATGGTTATGTCATATGTCCAGGATTTGGGCAACGCGGTATTGAAGGCAAAATTATTGCAGCTCAATATTGTCGTGAACATAACAAGCCCACATTCGGCATCTGCCTTGGTATGCAAATGATGGTTATCGAATTTGGTCGCAATGTCTTAGGATACAGTGATGCCAATTCTGTTGAAATGGACAACAAAACTGCTCACAACGTAATAGACTTGATGGAAGACCAGAAAAACATAACGAACATGGGCGGAACAATGCGTTTGGGCGGTTATGAATGTACTCTGCGCGAAGGCAGCCGAGTTCGTGAAATCTACGGAAAAGAGATTATTCGCGAACGTCATCGCCATCGTTACGAGTTCAACAACGACTACCGTGCGGAATACGAACAAGCTGGTATGGAATGCGTAGGAACAAACCCCGACACAGATCTGGTCGAAATTGTTGAAATACCAACACTCACATGGTATGTCGGAACGCAGTTCCACCCCGAATATTCAAGTACGGTACTGAAGCCTCACCCCTTATTCTTAGACTTTGTGAAGGCTGCAATAGAAAACAAGAAATAACATCTTAATTACATAACTACCTCTTTCCCACCTCTCTTTGAGGTGAGGAAGAGGCATAATACTCTCTATGGATAAGAATACGATCGTTGGATTGTTCCTAATTGCCGCTGTACTTATCGGCTTCAGTTGGTATAATACCAACCAAGAGCGAAACTTGCAGCATCCACAGGCAGAACAGACAAGTCTGCCTGCAGCTAAACAATATTCGCAACAGAGCCACGGTTCTGTAAAGAAAATCGCCACTGACAGCACCGATATCTTTTTTGCTGCTACAAAAGGTAAAGCCAAAGATATCACATTACAGAATGCCAAAATTCGCGTAAAGGTCAGCACAAAAGGTGGTAGCGTTGAAAGCGTAGAATTGAAAGAATACAAGAGCTACCAGGATTTTGAGGCACAAAAAAACAAGCCTCTGCTGCTCTATTCATCAAAGGACGCAAATCTCAATTTCCTTTTGGATACGAAGGAAAATACGATGGATTTCTCCAATTACTACTTTGAGCCAGTTAATGTTACCGACAGTACTGTAACTATGCGTTTAACTGCACAAGATGGAGCCACCATTGATATAGACTACAAACTGCTAAAGGACAACTACCTCCTGAATTTTGATGTGAAGTCACAAGGTATGCAAAAGCATCTGCCTTCATCTCTCAACAGCATTCAACTGGCATGGCACGACCGTGTTTCTCAACACGAAAAAGGTTTCTATTTTGAGAACATGTATTCGACGCTGACCTATAAGAAACATAACGATGACACTAAAAAATTGTCTGAAAACGAAACTGAAGAAGAAAGCGTAACGGAGAGCGTTGACTGGATAGCATTCAAAAATCAATATTTCAGCTCGGTTTTAATGGTTGCTGATCCAATGCAAAAGGTCAATGTGAAGAGCCAACAGCTCGAAGAGAACTCTGGCTACCTAAAGAATTATTCAGCAGATATGGCCGCTTCCTTTGACGCTTCTGGTGCAAAGACTACGAAATTCCAATTCTATTTTGGCCCCAACAACTATCGTCTCTTGCAGTCGATGGACAACTTTAAGGTTTCCGAGTTCGACAACGATCTTCAAGACCTTGTCTACTTGGGTTGGCCTATTGTCAAATGGATTAACCGTTTCTTTACACTTTACGTGTTCGACTTCCTTACAAAGTTAGGATTGCCTATGGGAGTTGTGCTTCTGCTCATAACCCTCTTGATCCGCGTCATCGTATATGTACCAACACGCAAGAGTTTCCTCAGCAGTGCAAAAATGCGTGTGCTTAAACCTAAAGTTGACGCCATTGCAGCCAAATATCCTAAACAAGAGGACGCAATGAAACGCCAACAAGAAACGATGTCTTTGTATTCGCAATATGGAGTAAGCCCTATGGGAGGGTGTCTGCCAATGCTTATACAGATGCCTGTATTAGTAGCCATGTTCAACTTCGTTCCTAACGCAATTGAACTGCGACAGAAAAGTTTCCTTTGGGCTGACGACCTGTCCACATACGACAGCATAATTTCATGGAATACGAATATTTGGGGATTAGGTAATCATTTGAGCCTATTCTGCTTGCTGTTCTGTGCCACGAACTTGCTTTACAGCATAATGACCATGAAGCAACAACGTGAAACAATGTCAGGCGAACAAGCCCAACAAATGAAAATGATGCAGTGGATGATGATGCTTATGCCATTGTTCTTCTTCTTCATGTTCAACAAGTACTCAGCAGGATTGAACTATTTCTACTTCATATCATTACTCCTCGGAGCTTTGACCATGTGGTATTTACGCAAGACAACCGATGACAAGAAGTTACTTGCAAAACTTGAAGCGAACTATCAAGCTAACAAGAACAATCCTAACAAAAAGCCCAGCGGATTGGCTGCCAGACTTGAAGCTCTGCAAAAGCAGCAAGAAGAAATGCTGAAGCGCCAACAAGAAATACAACAACGCAGACAACACTGATTATAAAGTGAAACAACAAAGAAGCTAAAAGCTATACCTATATTTATGGTTTTTGCTTTTAGCTTCTTTTCTTTAAGTAAGTATTCAAAGTTAGTTGAAATGAATTGGTGTAGTGCTTGTTCCTAAATATTTGATTGATGAACGAGCGCAGCGGCTACGTGGGTAATAAAAAAGAAACCTATGTAACACAAGCAGTATGGCGAGACGTATTGACAACTAATGCAACACTTGATTATGTCTACTACATTTTGAATACCAACTTAATATATAATTGCAATATATGAATTTATTAAGAACTATGCTCACTGCTACAGTTATTGCCGCTACAACAACGACAATATCTCCTGTTTTGGCTCAGGACTTCATTGGACGCCAACAACCCGTTTTCAAAAGTGACCGAATGACGCCTGAAAACCTCTGGGCTATGGGACGAATTGGTGGTTTCAAACTCTCGCATGACAACAGCAACGCAGTTTACGGCGTAACATATTATAGCGTAAAGCAAAATAAAAGCCACAGCGTTCTATACACAATCAATTTGCGCACTCTTGAAAGCAAACAACTTACAACAAGTTGTAAAAGCGAAGTAGGAGGAACATACATCAATAAAGGCAGACAGATTATGTATCTGTCGGCCGAAAGTGGCTCAAATCAACTTTGGGTGATGAATTCTGACGGTACAAATCACAAACAGATTAGTCACACGAATGCGGATATAGCAGACTTTTCCATATCACCAGATGAGAAGAAGGTCATTGTAATAATGGACGTTGCGCAAAATCATAGCATTCAGACTAATGATGCAGATCTGCCACAGGCTTCAGGCATGGTCATAAATGACCTCATGTATAAGCATTGGGACACCTATGTCACCACCGCCCCCCACCCTTTCGTTGCCGATTTCGACGGAAACAAGATTGACAACGCCATTGACATTCTCGAGGGTGAACCATTCGAATGTCCAATGCTTCCATTTGGTGGCATCGAACAACTTGCATGGAGCCCCGATTCAAAATGTATTGCCTACACTTGCCGCAAAAAGGTTGGTAAGGAATATGCCATAAGCACTGATAGCGACATTTTCCTATATGACTTGGCTACACGCAAATCAAAGAATCTGTGCAAGCCATCAGATTATCATGCCCCAACGATCGAAGAAGATCGCTCATTACAACATCAGTCGGTAAACAAACAACCGGCCGATTATAATATGGGCTATGACCAAAATCCACAATTTTCGCCAAATGGCAAATACATAGCTTGGAGCAGCATGGAACGAGACGGCTACGAGAGCGATCGTGCTCGTTTGTGTGTGTTGGACTTGAAAAGCGGCAAAAAAACTTACGTCACCGAGAAATTTGAAAGTGGCATAAACGAATTCTGCTGGGCACGCGATAACAAAACGCTCTATTTTACTGGCGTATGGCATGGTAAGACACAAGTATATCAAACAAATTTGAAGGGTGAGCATAAAGCTCTTACAAACGATGTTGCAGACTATTCGATACTTACATTATCTGCCGACGGCAAGAATCTTTATTGCAAACGCCAGAGCATGAGCCAAGCAGATGAAATATATCGTCTGCCCATTACAAACCATGAGAAAGCCGAAGCCCAACAGCTGACTCACGAAAATCAACATTTCTACAACAATCTTACCTTTGGAAAGGTTGAAGAGCGTTGGGTTAAGACCGTTGACAACAAACAGGAACTATGCTGGGTTATTTACCCGCCTCATTTTGATGCCAACAAAAAATATCCAGTCCTTCTGTTCTGCGAGGGTGGTCCTCAATCACCTGTGAGCCAGTTCTGGAGTTTTCGATGGAACATGCAAATAATGGCTGCCAACGATTATATTGTAATAGCTCCTAACCGTCGCGGACTTCCCGGTTTCGGCATGGAGTGGCTTGAAGAAATTTCAGGAGACTACTCAGGTCTGTGCATGCAGGATTATCTCAGCGCAATTGACGACATTTGCAAGGAGCCCTATGTCGACAAAGAACACATTGGTGCTGTTGGTGCAAGTTTTGGCGGATACAGCATATATTGGTTAGCCGGAAATCACAACAAACGTTTCAAAGCTTTCATTGCGCACGACGGTATTTTCAACACGCAACAACAATATGTTGAAACGGAAGAATTGTGGTTCCCTAATTGGGATATGGGCAGCGCGCCTTGGAAGAAAAGCGAAGATGGACAGACACAAAAGGTTTTTGCCACTTCACCACATTTATATGTTGACAAATGGGATACACCAATACTTTGTATTCACGGACAGAAAGATTTCCGCATTGAATATACACAAGCAGAGTCTGCCTTCACCGCTGCACGCATGCGTGGCATAGACGCCCAATTATTATTATTCCCCGACGAAAACCATTGGGTATTAAAGCCACAAAATGGCATTCTATGGCAACGCACATTCTTCCGCTGGTTAGATAAATATCTGAAAACAAATAACAAATAACACAATATGGTTACAAAAGCTATTCAACAAAAGCTCAGCGACTCTAAATCTGCACGCTGGAGCGCACTCGTCATTGTCAGCGTTACAATGATGTTTGGCTATTTTTTCACCGACGTCATGTCACCCCTCGAACCACTTCTCACTGCTGCGAAAGAGAATGGAGGACTCGGCCTCGGCTGGAGTAGCGACGAATATGGCTTCTTCTCTGGAGCCTATGGCTATTTCAATGTATTCTTGTTCCTCTTATTTTTGGGTGGTATCATTCTCGACAAATTTGGTATCAGATTTACGGGCATAATGTCCACTGTCCTAATGTTTACGGGTGCCTTAATCAAATGGTATGCTGTAAGCCACAATTTCGAAGGCAGTATAGCAGTGCCATTTTTTGGTACATACCACACACAAGTTGTTTTAGCAGCCACAGGATTTGCCATTTATGGCGTAGGATGCGAAATAGCAGGTATCACAGTCAGCAAAGTTATTGTCAAATGGTTTACTGGGCACGAACTGGCTTTGGCCATGGGCCTGCAAGTAGCTCTTGCACGTATTGGTACTGCTGGAGCTTTAGCCTATGCTCTGCCTTTTGCTAAAACCATGGGCGGCGTTTCAGCTTCTGTTGGCCTTGGTGCGGCTCTGTTGTGTGCCGGCATGATAGCATTTATCGTTTATTGCGTAATGGATAGAAAAGAAGATGCATCTGCAGCCGCGGTCGAGACAGAACCCGAAGAAGGATTCAAATTTTCAGACCTTTCCACTCTCTTTGGCAACATCGGCTTCTGGTATGTTGCCGTACTCTGCCTTATGTTTTATGCAGGTGTATTCCCATTCCTGAAATTTGCGACAAAACTTATGGTCATGAAATATGGGGTTGACGCCAACATTGCTGGTTTGATTCCTGCTATGCTGCCCTTCGGCACAATATTCCTCACGCCTTTATTCGGCAGCATTTACGACAAATATGGCAAAGGTGCCACCCTTATGCTCATTGGCAGTTGTTTGCTCACCTTGGTACACATCACATTTGCATTACCATTAAACTCGTGGATCGTGGCTATAATCGCCATGATAGTCTTAGGCGTTGCCTTTGGTCTTGTACCATCAGCCATGTGGCCTTCTGTACCCCGTATCATACCAATGAAACTGCTCGGTACTGCCTACGCTCTCATTTTTTACATTCAAAACATTGGGTTAGCACTCGTACCCGTTGGAATTGGCAAGGTTAACCAAGCCAACACACAAGCTAATGGCATAATAGATTACACACAAACTATGACTATCTTTGCTGCTTTTGGAGCCATTGCCATTATCATATCCCTGCTCCTCATATTGGAAGACAAACGCAAGGGATATGGTCTGCAAAAGCCAAACATAAAAAAATGATACGCAGAATAGTCTGACGTCAACCGTTCCTTACACAACGGTTGTCATAATTTTATCGGCCATACATGGGACACGCCTCATGTATGGCCGATATTTTTAGTTTTTACCCTTAAACAAATCCATTATATTTTTCCCCGACTTTAGCAAGTCGCGACTCGTTTTTTCAATAATCGTCTCAGGCATACGTTTCCACTCGCTAAAGAAATCCGGTATATGTTGCATCAAGTTCTTTACAACAGGCTGCCGTAAATTCTGCCCGTCAGGTTTGTCAGGATTAACAACAACAGGTAAACCCTCTCTATGCAAACACACATCAATACTGCTTCCTGTTACAAACGGATCGCCATCATAATGTGCTACCCCACTCCCCTCACGCGTAATGCGCAAATGCGAAGATCTAAAGGTCTTTACATGACTATTATCGGGCAGCGTCCCCGTAAACAACTGAAAAGCCACTTGTGCCGACTCTATCGTATTGAAAGGTTCCATCACCACCACATCAAGCAAACCGTCACGCATACTTGCATAAGGTGCAATATAGGCATCATTTCCATATTGTGAAGCATTGGCACATGCAATTAAGAAAGCCTTGCAAGTTTCTGCACCATCTGCATCTTCGATGGTATATACTTGAGGTTTATACAGCAATCCCGACTTTAATGTATTCTCCACATAAGTAAGCAGTCCACGCTTGCCAGCAGATGCAAAGCGCTCACTTATAAAAGCATCAAAACCAACCCCACAAGTACAAAAGAAAGGACGTTCATTTATCGTACCATAGTCCAATCGATGTATCACACAACGGTTAATTACTTCGATAGCCTTACGTGGCTGCAACGGGATATGTAAATGGCGGGCTAAACCATTGCCCGACCCACACGGTATTATCGCCAAAGCAGTCTGTGTGTGTATAAGCGCACGTCCCACCTCATTCACCGTACCGTCTCCGCCAACAGCCACCACTATATCAGTCCCTGCTGCCGCAGCCGATTTTGCGATTTCAGTAGCATGGCCTGCATATTGCGTGGCAACGACCTCTACATCAAAACGCGCATGATCTGTATATTCCGCCACTAAGTTCGGAATATTCTTCTTACGCTGAGTACCAGATATGGGATTGACTATATATAAAACTTTCTTTTTCATGGAGTTCCACAAAAGATGAGAGATCACCGTCTTATGCAAAGATAGGGCAAAGTGAGCGCAGAACACAAAACTTGTTTAAGCGTTCTGCCGAACCGCAGCCTATCTTATGCAAAGATAGTGCAAGGTGAGCGCAGAGATGCAAGTTTACTTGCAATCTTTGCCGAACCGCAGCCTATCTTATGCAAAGATAGTGCAAACCGAATGCAGAACGTCAAGCTTGCTTGAACGTTATGCTGAGGTGCAGCCTATTTTATGCAAAGATAGTGCAAACCGAATGCAGAACGTCAAGCTTGCTTGAACGTTATGCTGAGGTGCAGCCTATCTTATGCAAAGATACTACAAAATCTCAGAGTATAATTATCACCGACAACAAAAACTACACGTGCCCATACTCCCAACAAGACAAAAGTTAAAAACAGAAGAAAGAACAATTACGACTCATCGTCCCCATAAGCCCTCTATCCAAAAGAAACGCTTTACTTTCTTGGGACTTCACTTTATAATGCGTAATTTTGCATAAATACTGACACGATTTCTATATATGAACCACATATTTATTGACTTTGCAAGTCCTATATTGCTTATACTCAAAGGTCTCCTTGTCGGAATTATAGCATCAGCCCCTATGGGTCCTGTTGGCATCTTGTGCATACAACGTACCATGCAAAAAGGACGTGCCTATGGCATCGTAACTGGAGCTGGAGCAGCATTAAGCGACATCATCTATGCCTTAATGACAGGCTTAGGCATGTCATTCGTTATGGATTTCATAGACAAGGAGCAAAACATATTTTGGCTCAAGTTGATAGGCAGTGTAATGCTCTTTATTTTTGGAGTCTACATGTACAAAACCGACCCCCGCAAGAGCATGCATCAATCGTCTGGAGGCAAAGGCACTCTCTTTCATAATTTTACCACCGCATTTTTAATCACGCTATCCAACCCACTGATCATATTTCTGTTCATTGCCCTTTTCAACATGCTCACCTTTGTTATTCCGGGCAATTGGTTTGGTCAATGCATAGGCTACCTTTCAATTGTTGCCGGTGCCATGCTTTGGTGGCTTGGTTTAACCTATGTCATTAACAAAATGCGCAACAGTTTTGGCGTAAAAGGCATTCAGCGGCTCAACCGCACAATAGGTTGCATCGTTTTTGCAGCCTCCATCATATATGCCATTATGACTGTTTTCAAAATCTCATTGTACTAACATTCTTCCCCACCATTTGCAAGTACATACTATGATAGTAGCAGACAAACTTAAAAAGACCAATCGCGCAGAATACCTGCTATATATGTGGCAAGTTGAAGACATCATAAGAGCCTACCACTGCGATAGCGACCGCATTGCGCAAGAATATATCAGCCAGTTCAACCTGCCCTCCGAAACACGCAAGGCTACTGAAGAGTGGTATGCAAACCTTTGCGAAATGATGCGCAGCGAAGGCAAAAAAGAGCATGGACACTTGCAAATATGCACAAACATACTACAAGAGTTATGCGAACTGCATGCACACCTGATCAAAAGCGCTGCGAAATTCCCCTATTACCGCGAGATGTATTACAAGGTCTTGCCCTACATCGTAGAACTACGCGGAAAAAATCAAAATAGTCTTGACAAGAGCATACAAACTGAAACCAACAACGAACCAGAACTTCAGACCTGCTTCGACCTCCTTTACGGCGTGATGATGCTTCGCTTACAGAAAAAACACATCAGCGATGACACAGCACACGCCGTCAAAGACATTTCCACCCTGTTAGGACAACTGTCTGACTACTATTTCAAAGACAAAAAAGAACCTCTCGATTTCAACGACTAAATATACAATTCATAGCAATGAAACACATTTTAGTAACAGGCTGCAAAGGGCAACTTGGCAATGAAATACAACTGCTTGCATCTAAATATGATGACACTTGCAAATTTTACTTTACAGACAAGGATAAACTTGACATAACCGACCGTAAGGCTGTATATGCTTTTATCGAACAAAACCACATCAGCATCGTTGTAAACTGTGCTGCCTTTACAGCTGTAGACAAAGCTGAAAGCAACGAAGAATTGTGTAACCTGCTCAACAACATTGCACCAGGATATTTGGCCGAAGCGGTTGCCTCAGTTGGCGGCACCATGATACAGGTTTCTACCGACTATGTGTTTGACGGCAACAGCTGCAAGCCTTATAAAGAAGAAGACGCCACAAATCCACAAACCGTATACGGCCGCACAAAATTGGCTGGCGAGGAAAACGTTATACGTTCATGCGCCGGTTCAATGGTCATACGTACTGCATGGCTATACTCTACATTCGGAAATAATTTTGTCAAAACCATGATACGCTTGGGCAAGGAGCGTGAACAACTTGGAGTCGTTTTCGACCAAGTAGGCTCACCCACCTACGCACGCGACCTCGCACGCACTATCATGCAAATCATCGACCGCGGCATTGTGCCCGGAGTCTATCATTTTACCAACGAAGGCGTATGCTCCTGGTACGACTTCACACAAGCCATACACCAATTAGAGGGCATCGACAGTTGTCACATCACCCCCATCCACACAGAGGACTACCCAGTGCCCGCCACACGACCGCACTTCTCGGTGCTCGACAAGTCAAAAATCAAAAGCACATTCGGCATTGAAATAAGATGGTGGAAAGATGCACTAAAAGAGTGTATCAAAGAACTATAACCCACCCCGAAACAACGATTAAAGGAACTTGACAAATCTGATTTCAACATACCGGACAGAATTGATGGGAGTAGCCATTCTGTCAATACTACTAACACATCTGAACTGCGATTTAGGATCATTTGCCTTAAACCGTTTAGCATTGTGTTGTCAAGGAGGTGTGGACGCATTCTTCTTCATGTCCGGATTTGGATTATACTACTCAGCACAAAAAAGCCACAGCACCCTGACATTTTACAAGAGAAGAGCCTTGCGCATATTCCCCCCTTTCCTCTGCCTATTTGCAACAATGATGCTCATACAGCACAACTTCACATGGCAAAGGGCCTTTTGGGGCGGTACCACACTCGCCTATTGGTTTCCAGCCACACGCCAATACATGTTCGGTTGGTTTGTATCCGTCATAGTGCTGCTCTATGCCGCATTTCCGGCATATTCGCGATGGTTTGCCGCACAACGAAAATTAGCCACAGCTACGGCTGTCGTCACAGGTCTGGCCTTAACCAGCATCTACGCCGTATATTTCATGGTACTGCACCCTGGAGGATACAACCAATACATATTAGCTGCCGCACGCATGCCTATATTCTTCATAGGCATTTATGCCGCATGGCTATTGCAGCAGCCATGCACCAAACTTCGACGCAACAAAATCAGAGCTGGTTTAGTCGCCGCATCATGCATTACCTTGGTACTATACAACATGGCAATCAACCAATTCGGTTTCATGACCATGCGCAACACCGGACTGCTTTACCTGCCATTCATATTGATTGTGCCAGGCGTCTGCGTATTATTAGGACTGTTGTTCCACAAAATGGGAAAGCACCCCATTACCCGTTTCCTTCTCAAAATGTTGCGACATGCAGGGCAATGCACACTCGAGGCATATCTGCTAATAGGCATAACCTATCGCTTCAGCACAATAGTAGCCCAAAGCCTCGACACCTCCAATCGTACAGCAAAGATTTTAATAGCTATGCTTACGCTGCTGTCAGCATGGGGCATTCACACCTGCATAAAATACATCACGAACAAAATACAATTAAACCATAACTGAACAATGAATTCAGAAATCTCACGTCGGCGAACATTCGCCATCATCTCACACCCTGATGCTGGTAAAACAACGCTTACCGAAAAATTACTGCTCTTTGGCGGCCAGATACAAGTAGCTGGTGCCGTCAAGAATAATAAAATAAAGAAAACCGCCACGTCTGACTGGATGGAAATTGAAAAGCAGCGTGGTATATCCGTCACCACCTCCGTGATGGAATTCGACTACGAAGGCTATAAAGTTAACATTCTCGACACACCGGGCCACCAGGACTTTGCCGAAGACACTTTTCGAACACTAACCGCAGTTGATTCTGCCATCATCGTAGTTGACGGTGCCAAAGGTGTCGAGGCACAAACCCGCAAACTGATGACCGTGTGCCGCATGCGCAAAACCCCTGTCATCATCTTCATCAACAAAATGGACCGCGAAGGCAAAGACCCCTTCGACCTCCTCGACGAATTAGAGCAAGAACTTCAAATAAAAGTACGCCCCCTTTCGTGGCCTATCAATCAAGGTGCACGTTTCAAAGGTGTATATAACATATACGAACAACAACTCAACTTGTTCGCTGCAGACAAACAGAAAGTTACCGAAAAAATTGCCGTAGACATCAACAGCAAGGAACTTGAAACCCACGTAGGCGAACAAGATGCACAACGTCTCCGCGACGACCTTGAGCTTGTTGACGGCGTATATCCTGCATTCAATCAAGACGACTATCTTAATGCTGACGTGGCACCCGTATTTTTCGGATCAGCACTAAACAATTTTGGCGTTAAAGAGCTGCTTGACTGCTTTGTCAAAATAGCACCATACCCCCGCCCCACCAAAGCAGAGGAACGCATGGTTAACCCCGATGAAGAAAAGTTTACAGGCTTCATATTCAAAATTACCGCAAACATCGACCCCAACCACCGCTCGTGCATAGCTTTCTGCAAAGTGTGCTCTGGCCGTTTCGAACGCAACAAACCATACTTGCACGTTCGTAATGGCAAAACGCTGCGCTTCTCTTCACCAACTCAATTCATGGCCCAGCGCAAAAGCACCATCGACGAGGCCTGGGCGGGAGACATAGTTGGCCTTCCAGACAACGGCGTGTTCAAAATTGGCGATACGCTCACCGAAGGCGAACAATTGCATTTCAGAGGTCTACCCTCATTCTCACCCGAAATGTTCAAATACATTGAGAACGCCGACCCAATGAAGACCAAGCAACTCAACAAAGGCATTGAGCAACTTATGGACGAAGGCGTGGCACAGCTGTTTGTCAACCAGTTTAACGGACGCAAAATCATTGGTACTGTCGGACAACTGCAATTTGAAGTCATACAATACCGACTCGAAAATGAGTACAATGCAAAATGCCGTTGGGAGCCCATACATCTGTATAAAGCATGCTGGATTGAAAGCGACGATGAAGCCGAACTCGAGAATTTCAAAAAACGCAAATACCAATATATGGCCAAGGATCGTGAGGGCCGCGATGTATTCCTCGCCGACTCAGGCTATGTTCTACAAATGGCTCAACAGGATTTTGAACACATCAAATTCCACTTTACAAGCGAGTTCTAACACATAACTACCCATATTTCACCAGACATAAACTGCCGTTCATGTTACCCACCTCAAGCAATACTATATGCAAAGGTGGCTGAAACATGAACGGCAGTTTTGCGTTTCAACGCAAAAGCGCTCCCCCTTATAAAACCATTTGCCCTATAAAACATTATTGAACCGTTCTAATCAAACCTTGTACAACTACGACATTTCATCATTTCTTCTACACTCTACGCTATTCGCGTTATTTCGTTGATAATCAATAGAATACAAAGTGCACACAACCTCTACATTCATCTACACTACCACATTCTGCCTACACACATAACAGGACTAAAGAACTGAAACGAGCACAGGTAATTTCAGTTACGAGAGACAGAACTTTCTATCACTCCGATACTTTTTTCTTATTCCCATAACCGATTTTTCTATCCGGCACAACCGATTTGTGCAGACGGCAGTGCAATCAAAAAACAGAGTGCATCTACACTTTCTATATTCTTGACTATCAAATCTTTACGTCCATTTGTGCAGAGTGCAGACAAAATATCAAGATAAAGTTGTACTACCGGAAAATTGAACTATAAATACTTTTGTGATATTATACTATTCCTTACCTTTGCAAAAAGAAAACGATATGGGACACTTTAGTAAGAAAGCAATAGCGTGCCGTTTCGCTAAAGAATTAGGCTTCGATTATGCTCATCGAGCTGGATTATTCGGAAAGCAAGCTCTTTATGTTGCTGACATACGTTGGTGGAATAAAAAAGAGAAAGGCTGCATGATTGGACTTCCTGTTTATATAGTAGTTGAAGGTGGTAAAGCACGACAACTCAATACAGATGAAACAATGGACGTTCTTTGCGGACGTGCATAAATAAAGTTTTTTTTGCTGATACCTATAATCAGCTAAGTCAATAGACAACTCAGCATTACGACTGGGGGACTGACTTCCACTCAAAAGAGGGCATACTTGGTATGCCCTCTTTCTTGTTATATTTCAACAAGTCTATTTTCCTCACTTATATATATAGTAATACCCTTTCAACCCTTTTTTCTTTAACTCATTTATTTTCTTTACTATTTTCTCGTTATTAGTTTGTAATTGGAATAGAACAACTTCTGCACCCTACTCTTTTGCGTGATTGAAACGATGTTCTACATTTGATACACTTGTGACGGATTTAAGTTCGCACTTTTTACCATCAAACCGTACGTCATAACTTGAAACGCCCGAAACTTCTTCAAGTATTTTGGAAAACCACCAATTATCCCAAGCGGGTCTAACCATCGGAAATGAAAGGATAGTAAAGTGATGTAATATCACTGATTTACAGTCTATTAGGAATGAAAGCCAATTTTGGATTGGTTCGTTATTCTTTCCTAAATTAGCGGATTGTTTACCCACTTTTGTCTCGTTTTTGTCCCTCGTTGTATTATCTTTGTATCGCAAGCTAAATGCTTGATAATCAGTGATAAAAGAATATATTAACATCAGAAAAGAAAGGAAATAAAATGGGACGAAAGAAGAAAGAAATCCGTTTGAAGGAGCCTGTGCGCATCCGAGAGAAGAAGATAGCAGGTGGCAACATCAGCCTCTATCTTGACATTTACCAGAAGGGATTGAGAAAGAAAGAGACGTTGAAACTCTATCTTGTGCCAGAAATCAACGCTGCTACCAAGTTGCAAAACGCCAATACAAGAAAGTTGGCAGAGCAAATCAAGGCGCAGCGCATTCTTGACATCCAGAGAGAGGGTCTTGTGGATTGGGACAAGGTGAAGAAGTCACGCATGACACTTACCAAGTGGATGGATGACTTTGTGAAGTACAATGCCGAGTTGTCTGAGTCTTCCATGAAGACAAAGCGAAACACTCATGCTCGCATTGACCAATACCTATTACATATAGGCAAGCCAGAGTTTCTGTTGAAAGACGTGGATAAGGAGTTTTGCAAAGGCTTCATTACTTTTTTGAAGACTTGCACCTACAATGATGGAAAGAAACAACTCAGCACCACCACTTGCCGTATGTTCGTCAACTATTTCGGCTCGTCATTGGCAAAGGCAGTAAGGGACGGACTGATTGAGCAAAATCCATTCTTGCTGTTGGAGGCAAAGGAGAAGCCACAGAAGCGAGTGGCTGAGCGTGAGTTTCTGACGATAGAGGAAATAAAGAAGGTGATGAACACACCATGCCGTTATGAACTGGTGAAGAAAGCCTTTCTATTCTCCTGTTTCACCGGTCTGCGATATAGCGACATGAAAGCCTTGAACTGGAGTGAAATCCACAAGGCTGCTGACGGCAAGACAGAATACATTGACCATATCCAAGTCAAGACCAAGGATAGAGTAACCATCCCCTTGTCGGAAGAAACAAAGAAGTGGATGCCTAAAAGAGAAGAAGGCATAGACAACATCTTCCACAACTTGACAATCACATCTACAACTGTAGAAGTGGTGCTGAAAGAATGGATGGAGGCAGCAGGTATAACCAAGCATATAACCTACCATTGCTCACGACATACGGCGGCTACGATGCTCCTGACCCTTGGTGCAAGTATCTATGTAGTAAGCAAGATACTCGGACACAAGAGCATCAAGATGACGGAGATTTACGCCAAGATTGTTGACAAGAAGAAGTTGGAAACCGTGAACCTCGTGAACGGAATGTTTGACCAAATACCAGTAATACAATGAAGATAGAAATCAAGGAACGTAAGCTGACGGAAGGCAAAAGAGCCTTATATCTGGAATACTACGAGACTGGCTTCCGCAAGAGAGAAAACTTGCACCTCTATCTCTTGCCCGATGATGCCGTTGGTGCTGCAAAGCACAATCGGCTTACATACAACAAGGCTATGGAGATACGAGCAGAGCGCATCCTCACCCCTCCTGTATTGGAGAAAGAGAATGCCAAAAGCGAAGAACAAGGCAACGGCTTGACTTGGCTGCAATGGTGCGATGACTATATCAAATGGTCTGTTGATTGCGGCAACTGCAAGAAGATGATAGGTCATAAGAATGTTGTCCGCAAGCGTATAGCCACTTATCTGCGAAGAGTAGATAAGAAAGACATCCTGCTGAAAGATGTCAGTAAAGATGAAATTTGCGGTCTTTTTGATTATATGCGCAACAAGTATCGCAACAAACGCCAAATCAAGACCAACGGAGGACGGTTGGCTGATTACACATTACTGTTGTTTGAGGAAACAGTCAAAGCGATATTTAACAAGGCTATGCGTGAAGGACTTGTAAAATTCAATCCGGTACACAGTCTAAACAAGTTGGAACGCTTCCATGCTCCTGACAAGCACAGAGAGTATCTTACGCCCGAAGAACTCACACGTTTCCTGGCGGTGGAAGCTGAATGTGAGAATGAACGAACCGTACAACTGGCATTTGGCTTATCATCCATGACTGCCCTTCGCCTTGGCGATATGCAGCATCTAAGGTGGTGTGATATTAAAATGATAGATGGCGTGCCGACAATCAGCATCATACAGCGAAAGACAAAGCGTCCTGCCATTATTCCGCTCAATGAAATGGCGCAATCGTTGTTGCCACCTCGGACGGATGACAATCCGGAAAGTCTTGTGTTTCACCTTGTCAAGAAGTCAGACAACGTATCGAAATACGTAAGAAGACTTAAAGAAAAGGCTGGCATAGAAAAGGATTTGACCTACCATTGCTCACGGCATACGACAGCATCGTTGGCTATCTCAGCAGGAGCAGACATATCAGCAGTGAAGGATGTTTTGGGACATGGAAGCATCACTTCAACCGAAGTTTATGCAAAAGTGGCTCTTGAAAAGAAGAT
>OLGI01000080.1_pt1 | contig 102117 bp, 89 predicted proteins | sample 1605221 | NCBI WGS metagenome assembly OLGI01 (sample SAMEA3888915, study PRJEB22519) | human gut metagenome | biome: human gut; feature: human-associated habitat; material: faeces | place: Denmark | collected 2010 | reverse complement strand
TTTTGTCGCTTTGCAAGCAAAATCCCACTAAACCCTATAGGTTGCGGATTTGAGGATATATAATCATCCATAGTCATCATTTTTAATTGTACAAATTAAATATAGAAAAAAAACAAAAAACAATTATATATTAAATATTAACAATAAATCAACAAAATTATCTCACCCCACCCACGCAAATTGGGTACAAATCGTGCTGTGGGAACTTCTCGCAGCCGATGTAGAGGGTATCGAAGGCATCGGTGCTGTCGGTATGGTGTTCGAGAAGGTCATCTTCGGACTCCTGCTGTTTCTCCATACTTTTGTTCTTGCGGAAGCATCGAGTGGTTAAAACTATGGTGCCCGAAGTACGAGCGTATGCCGCCATTGGCTGGCAGCGTCTCGTCATTCAGCTTGTTATAGTCAATGAACTTCGCCTCGATGTCCCATAGAGAAGTGTCAACTTTGTTGTCTTTCATTGCTAGATTGATTATAGTGGATGAGCCGAACTAAGCTTTTCTGTTGTGGTTTGATGTAGTAATCAAAAGAAATACAACCATTTTCGGAATAGAGCAGCTTGCCGACAAGTTGTGGTTTGATGTAGGAATCAAAAAAAATCCACCTCCTTGCTTGTAGCGGAGACATAATACCTCCGCTATAGTATAGGCTTGCTCAGGCTACGGCGGGGACGCCATAGCCTCCTATGGTTTGTGCTTCCAACAACATCTCATCACCACACTACCTCAACTGGAGCATGGCTCCAACCCCTCACCGATGCCCCGCCCCAACACAATATTTGCATTTCTTACCGCTCAAAACTGCCTGCTGAACGCACCAAATACTTCTTAGTGCGTTCAGCAGGCAGTTTTGGATGGTTTTCTTTATGTTGTTTATATTCAGTGAGTTATGAATATGGATAGCGCAAGGGATAATAAATGTGGACGAGAAAAGGCTCCTTTTCGTGTCAAAAGGACTCCTTCTATAATGCAAAAGGACTACATTTACCATGCAAAAGGACCCCTTTTGCACTCCGATTGTGCCTCTTTTGCAATGCAAAAAGGGCTTCTTAGCACTCTTGAAGTTGTACTTCGGGAGTGAAAAGAAGCCCTTTGGGAATATGAATGGGGCGTGTGACGCTGCAAAAACGATAAAAACTGACTCGCAGATTCTCTAGAATTGGATTTCATTTTGTAACAGTTTTTTACTGCGAGTACAATATTTGCATATAACTTTGTCACTACTTCAAACCAACACCGCCTCACCATCTCACCGCCACAACAACCGTATCATAGCTCTGTCTACTTGATACACTCTCGCTGCAGGAAGTCTTCGTATTCGGAGCGATAGCCGTTGAATACGTTGATGTCAACCTCGGGGCGTATGCCGCTGACACGTCCGTCGGGGCATAGCTGCCAATATACGAGGTGCACGTCGGGCTTGTATTCGCCGTAACGGGCTATCCAGATGTTGTAGTCGCGCTTGAGGTCGGGTGCCGAGGGGAGGTAACGGTTGACGAATGTTTGCGAGATGTACAGCACGGGGCGTGTTCCTGTGTGCTGGCCTACGATGCGCAGCCATGTGCGCACGGCACGGAACAGGGCTTCGGGTCCGCCCATTTTCTTTATCATGGCGTGGGTTGGCTCAACGTCGAGAACCGGGGGCAGGTCGCCCTTCGAGAATTTTGAGTTGGCTATGAAGAAGCGTGCCTGGCGGTCGGCAGGCGTACGTGTGGAGAAGAAGTGGTAGGCTCCGGTCTTGATGCCGCGTCGGCGTGCTGCCGCATAGTCGGCACGGAAGTAGCGGTTGCGTATGGTTGTGCCCTCCGTCGACTTGATGTAGCAGAACGATACGGGATAGTCTACCTTGCCGCGTACATGCTTGCGCGATATTGTTCCTAAGTGGGCTATGCGTAGACGGCTCCAGTCGATGGGGTAGTGGCGTCGGCCTACGTCGTGCTGGAAGCGTGACAGGTCGATGCCGTAGATGCGGTCGGCGGTGTATTCGAGCCGTTCGCCCAGGAATCGGTTTTTCGACCACTCGCCTATGCGCAGATGCTTCTTGGGCAGGAGTGCAAATCCGAATCCCGTGCGCTGTCCGTCGCGCCACTGTCCTGAGTAGAATCCCTGCTGTGTATCGGCAAAGCTGCCGTGTCCGTGGGCAATGGCGTCGCGGTTCATCTCGCCCGAATAGGTGCCTGTAGAGTCGGTCCATGTGCCTCGCACCAGTGTGTCGGCACGCCATGTGCCAACGATGCGGTGATGTAGCGAGTCGTGGCTCACGCCCTTTCCGCTGCGTTTGCCGTCGCGCCATTGTCCGGCGTATATGGTACTGTCGCCTATGCTGAGTGTGCCGTAGCCGTCGTAGCGGCCGTTCTTTACGGTGCCGCAGTAGGTGTATTTGCCGCGCTGGCTGACTATGGTGTCGGGCGTGATGTCGCGGCACGACGTCAGCAGGAGCAGTGCTAATATAAACAGATGTGTGATGTGTGTCTTCATTTCTTCAACAGTTTACTGATTTCGCGACGCGAGATGATTTTCTTTCCGCTTACTACGCCTATGAAGTGGCCGCGACTGGTGTATACGGGTGCTCCGTCGGGGGCGAGCAGGCGCGACATGTTGTGGCAGCCCGATGCTTGCACGGTGCCCTGGACGATGATGGGGCTTACGGTGTCCGACTCTATTCCGCGCACGCCGAGAGCCGGGGTGGCTGCTGTGAGAATGGTGCGTGGCGTTGAGGCGTTCCAAAGTTGCAACTTGGCGGGTTTAGCCCAGTCGGGTGTGCTGCGGTCGGTGGTTTGCAGCACAGCCATTTGCAAGGTGCTGTCGCGGCTGACGAGGTGCATCGGCAGGCGTATGGTTTTGCCCTCGTCGTCGTGTCCGGTCACTGTGAATGTGGCTTTTGTGCAGAGTGCAAAGTGGTGTCGACGTTTGTCTGTAGCCAGACTGTCGATGATGTGGCGTGCTGCCTTTACGGCATTGGTGGCGTCGTTGATGCTGTTGGCGAGCGATGCTATCTGCTGATAGCCGTTGTCCTGAACGCCGTGCACACGTATGTAGTAGTCGAGTTCGGACTTCTGTGTCAGCAATCGCTTGAGCTGTAGGTCGGCAGAGAGGCGGCACAGGCGCACTATGGCAGAGTCGTTGAGGCTGTGCGGCACGCCGCCCTCGGCTGTGTAGGGAGCCACTACGCGTCCGCGGCAGGTGGGCATCAGGGGCAGGCTGTTGGTCCAGAATCCCATTGTCAGACGGCGGTGTGTGGCTGAGTCGCGCACGGATGTGATGCCGGTAAGGGCTGAGTCGCCCTCGGCTGATTCGAAGTATAGCACGGGGCGGTTGTCTACCGTCACTTCGTGCCATGTAAGCTGTTCGACGACTATGGCTGTGCGGCGCATGCCGGAGGCACTCGACGGCCATGTCTGCCATGTGCACCATGCCGCGACGGCTATGATGAGTACTGTGGCAGCGCCGACTATTGTCTTTGTGTGTGGTTTCATAATATATATGTGTATATGTAAGTTTGTTCGGATTGCGAAATTACAAATAATATCAATACGGCGTATAATAAAAAGCCAATAGTTTCACGCTTTTTAAGCCATATATTTTGTTTATTCCGATGTTAATCGTAACTTTGCATAAATAGAAAATGACGAAAAGTAAGTATGAACCCTTCTGAATTCATCAAAAAATTCAAAAGCCGTTATCTGTGGGGCAATTTGTGCGCCATGGCTCTTGTGGTGGTGGCAGCGTGCGCGGGCGTTAAGTTCGGGCTCGACGTGTACACTCATCACGGAGAGTCGATAGCAATACCCGACGTGCGCCGCAAAGCGTTTGCCGATGCCGACTATCTGTTGCGCGAGGTTGGAATGATTGTGGTGGTGAGCGACACGGGATATGTGCGCGGACTGCCGCCCGACTGTATTCTGGAGCAGTCGCCTGCACCGGGCGACCGCGTGAAGTCGGGACACGTGATTTACCTCACCGTAAACGCTTCGCACACGCCTACGCTCTCTGTGCCCGACATCATCGACAACTCATCGCTGCGTGAGGCTATGGCCAAACTGCAGGCTATGGGATTCAAGATTACCCGACCTATGTTTGTAGAGGGCGAGAAAGACTGGGTGTACGGACTCGTGGTGCGCGGACGCCAGGTCAAGGCTGGCGACCGTATCGGCATTGACGACTACATCACCATCCAGGTGGGCAACGGTCAGCGCGACACTACCGAAGAGATTGACTACACCGACGCGCCCGAGCTGCTGCCCGAAGAGGAAATGGAGGAAGTGGGCGACGTAGATGAATTCCAAGAAATACACGAGTAGGATAGATATGACAGACAATATAGATATAATGGACGAACTTGACGTGCAGGACATGGCTGTAGAAGGCTATGACGCTGATGCGTCGGACGACGAGACCGGGCAGCTGTACGAGCACTTCCGATTTGAGGCCGATCCCGGCATGCAGCCCCTGAGAGTCGACAAATATATGTGCGAGAAACTGCCGCACTCGTCGCGCAACCGTATTCAGACGGCTGCCGATGCAGGCTTTGTACACGTCAACGGACGCCCCGTAAAGAGCAACTTCAAGGTGCGCCCCGGCGACGTGGTGACGCTGATGCTCGACCGCCCACGCCACGACACAAGCATCGTGGCTGAAGACCTGCCTATCAATGTGGTCTATGAGGACGACGACTTGATGGTGGTGAATAAGGAGGCTGGTATGGTGGTGCACCCGGGTGCGGGCAACTTCACCGGCACATTGGTCAATGCCATAGCCTGGCACTTGCGCAATGTAGAGAGCTACGACCCCAACGACCCCGAAGTGGGACTCGTGCACCGTATCGACAAGGACACAAGTGGACTGCTCGTGGTGGCAAAGACTCCGAAGGCGAAGACGGCTCTCGGACTGCAGTTCTTCAATAAGACCACGCACCGCTCGTACAACGCTGTGGTGTGGGGTAACCTCACCGAGGACGAGGGACGCATTGAGGGCAACATAGCACGCGACCCTAAAGACCGATTGCGCATGACTGTGATGCCGCCCGAGTCGGGTATTGGCAAGGAGGCTGTGACGCACTGGCGCGTGATAGAGCGTTTCGGCTACGTAACGCTGATTGAGTGCCGACTGGAGACGGGCCGTACGCATCAGATTCGTGCCCACATGAAGCACATCGGACACCCGCTGTTCGGCGACGAACGCTATGGAGGCATGGAGATATTGCGCGGCGAACGCTCGGCAACATACAAGGCGTTCATACAGAACTGCTTCAAGATTTGCTCGCGACAGGCTCTGCACGCCCGCACTCTGGGGTTTGTTCATCCCTCGACACACAAGCAGATGGACTTCACAAGCGAGTTGCCTGCCGATCTGGCGCAGCTCATCGACAAATGGCGCGCATATCTGGGAGGAACTACGCGCGACACATTCAGCAACAAATAATATAACATATTATATATAATGGAAACTCTTAAACGTAACATCGCCATCGTTTGCGGCGGCGATTCTTCAGAACATGACGTGTCAATGCGCTCAGCGCAGGGACTGTATTCTTTCTTCGACAAAGACCGTTATAACGTGTATATCGTCGATGTGAAGGGATTGGACTGGCATGTCGACCTGCAAGACGGCACAACGGCAACTATCGACAAGAACGATTTCTCGTTTCTTGAGAATGGAAAGGCTGTAGTATTCGATTATGCCTACATCACCATACACGGTACACCGGGTGAGAACGGCGTGCTGCAGGGTTACTTTGAGTTGCTGCACATTCCATACAGCACATCAGGCGTGCTTGTTGAGGCTATGACCTTCGACAAGTATGTGCTCAATAATTATCTGCGCGGATGGGGAGTCAACGTGGCAAAGAGTCTGTTGATTCGCCGCGGCGAGGAAAACAAGTACACCGATGAATTTATCGAGAGTGAGCTTGGTATGCCGTGCTTCGTAAAACCGGCTGCCGACGGATCAAGCTTCGGTGTGTCGAAGGTGAAGAATGCTGACCAGCTGGCTCCGGCTTTGCGCGTGGCATTCATGGAGTGCGACGAGGTGATGATTGAGAAGTTCATGAAGGGAACCGAGATTTCAATCGGCTGCTACAAGACTCGCGAGAAGTCGGTAGTGTTCCCCGCCACTGAGGTGGTGACAAGCAATGAGTTCTTCGACTATGACGCCAAGTACAACGGACAGGTGCAGGAGATTACTCCGGCTCGCATCGCTCCCGAAACCGCCAAGCGTGTGGCTGAGGAGACAAGCCGCATTTACGACATCCTGCACTGCAACGGCATCATCCGCATCGACTATATCATCTCGAAGGATGCCGATGGCAATGATGTCATCAACATGATCGAAATCAACACTACTCCAGGCATGACTGCTACCAGCTTCATCCCGCAGCAGGTACGCGCCGCCGGACTCGACATTAAGGAAGTGTTGACAGACATCGTGGAGAATCAGTTTTAATGAATTTTGAGTTTTGAATTTTGAGTTTTGAATTGGTCGGCTTCGCCGATGTTGAATTGCTCAATTTAGAATTTGGAATTTTCAAAATTCAAAACTCAAAATTCAAAACTCATAATTGCCGAAGGCAACCAATTCAAAATTCAAAACTCAAAATTCAAAACTCTCACCTATGGATATACATCAATTTGACGCTATCCGGCCGTTTGAGCCGGAAGAGTTGCCCGAAGTGTTCGACCGCTTGTTGCAGAACGAGCAATTCAAACAGGTGCTGGCTTATCTTTATCCTGGAGTTCCGGTAGAGATGATAGGTCAGAAGATGCACCAGTGTCGCACCAACCTTGAGTTTCAGAAGGCTTTCTGCTACGATTTCCTGCACAATCTTCTGGCTAAGGCAAGCCTCGGCATCGACTTCGACTGTCAGAACATCGACCTCAAACGTCGCTACACATTCGTGAGCAACCACCGCGACATTGTGCTCGACTCGGCTCTGTTGCACAAACTGCTGTTTGATGCAGGTTGCGACACTACAACCGAGATTGCCATCGGCGACAACCTGCTGAAGTTGCCGTGGGTGAAGGACATCGTGCGAATCAACAAGTCGTTCATTGTGGAGCGCTCGCTGTCAATGCGTCAGATGCTTGTATCGTCCAAACGATTGTCGGACTATATGCACTTTGTCATCAACGAAAAGCACGACAACGTGTGGATAGCTCAGCGTGAGGGACGCGCCAAGGACTCTAACGACCGCACTCAGGAGGCTATTCTCAAGATGATGACGATGGGTGGCGAAGGCTCTGTGAAGCAACGCTTGCTGTCGCTGAACATCGTTCCGCTTGCCATAAGCTATGAGTTCGATCCGTGCGACTTCCTCAAGGCTCAGGAGTTCCAGCTGCGTCGTGATGTTGAGGGATGGAAGAAGGGTTCTATGGACGATGTCATCAGCATGCAGACTGGCATTATGGGATTCAAGGGACACATTCATTATCATTGCGCACCGTGTATCAACGAGTGGCTCGAGCAGTTGCCCGACGATATGCCCAAGGCCGACTTCTACAAGGCTGTGGCTGAACATATCGACCATGACATCTGGCGTGGCTATCGTCTCTATCCGTCCAACTTCGTGGCTCTCGACCTTCTCGAAGGCACAAAGGCTCATGCCGACCGCTACACCGATGAAGACCGTCAGCGCTTTGAGGCTTATCTGCAAGGTCAGATGGCTAAGATTCAGTTGCCAAATCCCGATACTGACTTCCTGCGTGAGCGCATGCTGACAATGTATGCCAACCCTGCCCGCAACCAGATGAGCGTACTGTAATCAGTCGCTGGAGTTTAGTTTATTGCGAAGCATTATTGCCGATGAAAATCAGAATATTACTAATGGGTTTGGCAGCTGCTGTGCTTGCATCGTGCGAGCACGACGGCTATGAGTCGGGCGACGGCAGTCTGTCGTATCTCACCGCCGAATTGGCTGTGCTGCATACGGCGTCCAATCGTTCGGCTACGTCTGCCGACCTTGACAATGGCACAACGCTCAGCATCAGCAATCCGTTCACGACATCGTGGATGACCAAGGCTGACACCATCTATCGCGCGCTGCTGTATTACGATGTAGCTACCGATGGCAGCAAGAAGGTGAAGGCCCGTTCGGTGTCGGCTGTACCGGTGCTGCGACCGATGGAGCAAAGCAAGGTGAAGGATATGCACACCGACCCTGTAGGGGTGGAGAGCGTATGGGCTGCCAAAAGCGGATATATCAATATGTCGTTGCTTCTGAAGGCGGGCAAGACTGACGGTGAGGATGCCGTGCAGACGCTCGGGCTTGTAGATTGTGGCACGACTGTCGGCAATGACGGCAAGCGCATACGTCATCTGAAGCTTTATCACGATCAGGGAGGCGTGCCCGAATATTACACAGTGCAACGCTATGCCAGCATCGACACTAAGGATTTGGGCGATGTTGACGCTGTAAGCATCACGGTGAATACATATAGCGGTGAGGTGACGAAGACTTTGGAGTGTAAATAAAGAGGTAGTGTCTCTGTCTTGACATTACCCTAATACAAAAAAAACAGGAGGCTGTGGCATTTCGCCATAGCCTCCTGTCGTTTATGTGGAGAATCATTTGTAATACTGTTGTGCGAGAGCTGTTATCTCATTGGGGATGAGCGCTGTGATGTCTTTACCCTCGTTGATGTATTGTCGCACAAGAGTGGAACTCACATCGTATAGACCGGTATCAAAAACCTTAACTGTTTGTGGCAGTTTTGCTGTGTCTATAGGATATCCCGTACGCGGATAAATTGCGATAGGGTAGTGGGCAATGATGTCGTCGGCATGATACCAGCGATCGAACACAGCCCAGTTGTCGGCACCTATAAGCAGCGTAAATTCACGTTCGGGATAGTCGTTGCTAAGTGACTGCAGCGTGTGCCACATGTACGAAGGGCGGGACAGATGAAATTCGTAGTCGCAAGCCTTCAGTTGTGGATATGGCCCAAGCGCCATGCGGGTCATATCGAGACGCAGCTGCTCGTCGAGCAGATCGGCCGAATGCTTCAGAGGGTTTTGCGGCGACACCATGAGCCAAACTTCGTCGAGTCCGGCAAGTTCAATCATCTTGCGTGCAATGGCTATATGTCCGTTGTGTATGGGATTGAACGAGCCGCCGTAAATGCCGGTCTTTATCCTGTTCATAATTTACTTAATGAACTCCTTTACTATCTGTAGTGTTTCTTCTACAGCCTTGTCGAGGTCGTCGTTGATGACAATGCGGTCGAACTTCGATGCCTGCGACAACTCGAATGTGGCACGCTCAATGCGCTGTTCAATTACTTCGGGAGCATCGGTGGCGCGTCCGGTGAGTCGGTGGCGCAGCTCGTCGATAGATGGCGGCTGAATGAAAATGCTCAGCGCGCGGTCGCCGTAGTACTGTTTGATATTGCATCCGCCCTTCACGTCAACGTCGAACACTACATTCTCGCCACGTGCAGCCTGCGTTTCCACCTGCTGCTTCAGCGTTCCGTAGAAGCGGTCTTGATACACCTCTTCATATTCAAGGAACTCGTCGCGGGCTATGCGCTCACGGAATTCTTCGGGAGTAATGAAGAAATACTCTACACCATTTTGTTCTGTGCCGCGTGGCTGACGCGATGTGCATGATATCGAAAATGCCAAATGCAACTCTGGGTGCTGCATCAGTCGGTTGATGATTGTGCTCTTGCCGCTGCCACTGGGAGCGGAGAATATTATGAGTTTGCCCATTGAGAGTATTGAATTTTGAGTTCTGAATGTTGAATTTTGAATTTGTCGGCTTTGCCGATTTGGAATTGTTCAATTTAGAATTGTTCCCTTTGGGAATTTTGAATTTTGAGTTTTGAATTTAGAATTGTTCCCTTTTAATTCAAAATTGGATAATTCAACATCGGCGCAGCCGACCAATTCAACACTCAACATTCAACATTCCACATTTCTTTAAAGCGCGTTCAGCACCTGTTCCTTTATCTGTTCCAGTTCGTCCTTCATCTTAACGACAATGTTCTGCATCTCGGCGTTGTTGCTCTTCGAACCGGTGGTGTTGATTTCGCGACCCATTTCCTGAGCAATGAATCCGAGTTTCTTGCCCTGACCGTGTCCTTCTGCCATAGTCTCGCGGAAGTAGCGAAGGTGGTTGGCAAGACGTTGCTTCTCCTCACTGATGTCGAGCTTCTCGATGTAGTAGATGAGTTCCTGCTCAAGGCGGTTCTTGTCATACTCTACGTCGGGTATCTGCTTCAGTCCGTCAACGATGCGTGCTCGTATTTTCTCTACACGTGCCTTCTCGTATGGCTCAATGCTGAGCAGGAGTTGCTCTATATTGTCAATCTTCTCGCCGAACTTCTTCTCAAGAGCAGCGCCTTCCTGGGTACGGAATGCAACGAGCTGGTCGATAGCTTCGTTGATTGCAGCATTTGCCACCTGCCACTCCTCGGGAGTGAGCGTTTCGGTCTCTGCCTTCGACATGATGTCGGGCATACGCAGAAGAGTGACAAACCAGTCGGTAGGCAACGGAATCTGGCACTGCTCTGCCACGTTCTTTATCTGCTGGCAGTAGTTCTTTGCCAGTTCGGTGTTGATGTTTGTAGCGTCGGTGTCGGCATCCTTCTCCACCCAAATGGCGAAGTCGACCTTGCCGCGCAGCAAGTGCTGCTGAATGTTCTGACGTATTTCCATCTCCTTTTCGCGATAGAGCGGGGCGATGCGAGTGGACAGATCAAGCGCCTTGCTGTTGAGCGACTTTATCTCAACGTTGATTTTCTTTCCGTTATAGACTGCGACAGACTTGCCGTAGCCAGTCATTGATAGTATCATATTTATTATATATGTGTAACTGTGGGTTGTTTAGTCACGGTTGTTGCCGAATATGCGCAGCAGGTAGAGGAAGAGGTTGATGAAGTCGAGATACAGACTCAAGGCTCCAATCAGCGCGAGCTTCTGTGAACTCTCGCCTGCGTCGGGGGCTGTCTGGCACATCTGCTTGATCTTCTGGGTGTCGTAAGCTGTAAGACCTACGAATACGAGCACGCCAACGTAGCTCAGGATGAGGTCGAGACCGCTGCTTGCCACGAACATATTGACTACTGAGGCAATGATGATGCCCAACAAAGCCATAAACAGAAGCTTACCCATTGAGGTGAGGTCGGTCTTTGTGGTATAACCGACGAGCGCCATTGCACCGAATGTTCCGGCTGTGATGAAGAACACCTTGCCGATAGTTGCCACTGAGAAGGCGAAGAATATCGATGACAGTGTAGCACCGTTAATCACCGAATAGAGTATGAACAGCATTGTTGCGGTCGACAACGACAGGCGGTTGATGGCACCGCTAATGGCGAATACGAGAGCAAACTCGGCTATGATAAGTCCGAAGAATGTCACCTTGCTTGAGAATATCAGCGACAGAATTGTCGGCGATGTAGCGACACCGTAAGCTGTGAGGCCCGTTATAGCAAGTGCGAGTGTCATCCACACGAATACTTTGCGCATAAGTGCGGGGAAAGCTGTGGACATAGCGAAATCTTTGTTGCGCAGCGAGTCAACGTCGTACCAGTTTTCTTGTTTCATAATTGTTGTCTTAATTGGTTTGTACTTTTATTATAAACATATGGTATAGGGCGTGTGCCCTACCATATATTTGGCAAATAGCGTGCCGAAACATTACATTATGCCAATCCACCTCAGCACGTCGTTGAGGTTGGCTACAATCATAAGCAGCATCAGTATGCCTATGCCAATGTATTCGGCGCGTATCATGAAGTTCTCCGACGGTTTGCGGCGTGTTATCATCTCGTAGAGCAGGAACAGTACGTGTCCGCCGTCAAGAGCCGGAATCGGCAGTATGTTCATGAATGCGAGGATGATGCTCAGGAATGCAGTCATGAGCCAGAACTTATGCCAGTTCCATACGTCGGGGAACATGCTGCCTATGGCACCGAATCCTCCGAGCGACTTGGCTCCCTCTGCTGAGAAGATGTATTTCATATCGCCTACATAGCCAGAGAGTACGTTGCATCCGTACTTGATGCCTGCCGGGAAGCTCTCGAAGAATCCGTATTCGATGTGTGTCACCTTATCTGCTGGCAACAGTGGCATATATCCGAACTTCAAATCGTCCTTGAGCACTCCCTTTCGGGTCAGTGTGCATGTCTGGTCGCCTGCCTGGCGCGCCAGAGTGACTGTAACGGTCAGCGCCTTGAGGCTGTCCTGATGTGTCTTGGCATAATCGAGCACGTCGTCGATGCGTCCTACTTCATACTGGAAGTCGTTGAACGATGTGATGCGCTTGCCGTTGAGCGATGTGATGATGTCGCCCTTGCGGAATCCCATGTGCTCTGCCAGCGATCCGGTAAGCACGCTGTCGATGCGAGCCTCGATGAACTGGGTCATGAATGGAGGTGTCGACTTGAACATATTGAGCAAGTCGAGGTCGCCAGGCATTGCTATGCTCACTTGCTTGCCGTCACGAATTACGTAAGCCTCGCGTGCAGTAGCCATCTCGCGGAACATGTCTGCACCGAATTTCTTGAATTCGCCCTGGTCGGTTCCTACCAGAATGTCGCGATCCTGGAATCCGAGAGCTTTCGCCTCCTTGTTGAACTTCATGCCGAGCGGCATGTCCTTAGGCTTAACATAGTCGTCGCCCCATGTGAAAAGACACATTGCATAGAGGAACAATGCAAGCAGGAAGTTGACCAATACGCCACCAATCATAATCAGCAGACGCTGCCATGCAGGCTTAGAACGGAACTCCCAAGGCTCAGCTGGCTTCTGCATCTGATCGGTATCGAACGATTCGTCGATCATACCCGATATCTTGCAGTAGCCGCCCAAAGGCAGCCAGCCTATACCGTATGTCGTGTCGCTCTTGCGAGGTTTGAACTGGAAGAGGTGAAACCAAGGGTCGAAGAACAGGAAGAATTTCTCAACTCTTACACCGAAGAGCTTTGAGAAGAAGAAGTGTCCGCCCTCATGGAGCAGCACAAGAATAGAAATTGCCAGCATGAACTGCAGCAATTTGATAAGGAAAATTTCCATTAATTATTGATTCGTAATGATTATTTATTATTTGTAATACTACAGGAGTTCGCTCGCAATGCGGCGTGCCTCTGCGTCAGTAGCTACATAGTCGTCGTATGTAGGACGTGCTATGAACTTAGCTTTCTGCATAGTAGCCTCGATAATCTCGCCCATCTGAAGGAATCCGCAGCGGTCGTGGCGGAACGCTTCGTTGACAATCTCGTTGGCAGCATTGACGATACACGGCATGTTGCCGCCCTGATTGATTGCCTCGTAAGCCATTTGCAGACAGCGGAACTTCTGCATATCTGGCTCGAAGAATTCGAGTGGCTGCTTGAACAGGTCGAGTCGGTCGCCATTCAGTGGCAATCGGTCGGGGTAAGAGAATGCATACTGTATGGGCAGACGCATGTCGGGAACACCCAATTGTGCCTTGACCGCACCGTCGCTGAACTGTACTGCACTGTGAACTATTGACTGCGGATGAACAAGAACTTGTATGCGGTCGGCGCTGACACCGAACAGCCACTTTGCTTCAATCACCTCAAAGCCCTTGTTCATCATTGAAGCAGAGTCGATGGTAATCTTCGCTCCCATGTCCCATGTAGGATGTTTCAGAGCGTCGGCAGCCTTAACATCGCGCATTTGTTCGAGAGTGAACTTGCGGAAGGGACCGCCCGAGGCAGTAAGCAATATCTTGTCGATTTCGTTGCGACCCTCGCCCACCAGACTCTGGAATATGGCAGAGTGCTCGCTGTCTACCGGCAGGATGTTGACACGATATTCATTGGCCAACTGACAAATCAGTTCGCCAGCCACAACCAATGTTTCCTTGTTGGCAAGGCAGATGGTCTTGCGAGCCTTTATGGCGTGGATTGTAGGCGACAGTCCGGCATAACCCACCATAGCTGTGAGCACCATGTCGATGGGCTGTGCCTCTACAATCTCGTCGAGAGCCTTCGCTCCGGCATAGACCTTCACTTCGGGGCAGTCAGCCAGCAGCGCCTTGAGAGCTTCGTAGTGCTGCTCGTTGGCTATGACTACAGCCGCAGGGCGGAATTCTCGCGCCTGTTCGGCCAGTTTCATATATTGATTGTTGGCCGTGAGGCAGTAAGCCTCGTATCGGTCGGGATGTTGCTTGATTACGTCCAGGGCCTGAGTGCCGATCGAACCGGTAGAGCCGAGGATGCAAATTTGTTTTTTCATATCTCTATTTTCTGTTGACGAGTTTATATATCCAGCAAGCCTTCTGGCAGCTGCATTGTTATCTGTCTGTGCTCGGTGTCAACGCTGGTGATCAGTTCGTCGCTTGCCGGGATGAGGATGTCGTCGCCGTCGGCAGTGACAAGTTCGAAGAGCGTGTTGATGGTAGAGTCGTCTACCGAGTGTATCTCGCCCACCGTCTTGCCCGAAGAGGCATCCACCACATGAAAGCCCACTATGGCAGCCCACGAAAGCGAGTCGGAGTCAGAGTCGCTATGCTCGCGTGGGAAATACACATCGCATCCGGTCAGTGTGCGAGCCTTGTCTTGTGTGGTCACATCTTCAAATCGCACAAGGGCCGTCTCGTCGGTCTTAAACCTATACTCGTCCATGAAGAACGGCACGAGAATGCCGTCCATGTCGAGAATGAGATAGTCGGCATCAGTACGGTCGAACACGTCGTCGTCGAAATGGAACGACACCTCTCCGTCTACGCCGTGCGGTTTGCCTATGCGTCCGATTTTATATACAGTTTCTTTTTTTATCATATTATTGTTAGCTGAGCTTTGACTTAGTTGTCTTACTCTCTTCTGATCTTGGCACCCAGAGCATTGAGACGGCCCTCAATGTCTTCATAGCCACGGTCAATCTGGGCTATGTTGTCGATGCGGCTTGTGCCTTTGGCACCCATTGCAGCAATAAGCAGAGCGATACCGGCACGTATGTCGGGGCTTGTCATTCTGCGGGCGCGTAACTGGCGTTTGCGGTCGTGGCCTACGATTACGCATCTATGCGGGTCGCACAGAATTATCTGGGCACCCATGTCAATGAGTTTGTCGACGAAGAATAGACGGCTCTCGAACATCTTCTGATGTACAAGTACCGAGCCACGAGCCTGGGTTGCCACCACGATGAGCACCGACAGGAGGTCAGGAGTAAGTCCCGGCCACGGTGCATCTGCCAAAGTAAGGATTGTACCGTCGATGAATGATTCGACGATGTAGTGTGGCTGTCGCGGGATGAAGAGGTCGTCGCCCTCCACCTTTATCTTGACTCCCAGTCGGCGGAATGCGTCGGGAATGATGCCAAGTTCGCGCACGGCGCAATTCTTGATGCGTACGCCGTCGCCCACCATTGCTGCCATACCGATGAACGAGCCTACCTCGATCATGTCGGGAAGAATACGGTGCTCGGCACCGTGCAATGACTTGACTCCGACAATGGTAATCAGGTTGGAAGCGATGCCCGAAATGTTGGCGCCCATGGCGTTGAGCAGATGACACAACTGCTGCACATAGGGTTCGCAGGCAGCGTTGTATATAGTAGTAGTGCCTTCAGCCAGCACGGCAGCCATAATGATATTGGCGGTACCCGTTACTGAAGCCTCGTCGAGCAACATATATGCTCCCTTGAGATGTTGCGCATCAATGTTGAACACCTTGCGCTCCTCGTCGTTGACAAACTTGGCTCCGAGATTCTTGAATCCCAGAAAGTGAGTGTCAAGACGTCGGCGTCCTATCTTGTCGCCACCCGGTTCTGCCACGGCGGCGTGTCCGAATCGTCCCAATAGCGGTCCCATGAGCAGTACGCTGCCTCTGAGAGCGGCACACTTCTGCACATACTCGTCGCTGTCGAGATATTCGAGGTTGATGTCATCGGCCTGGAATGTATAGTCGTTGCGCGAGTTGCGTGTCACCTTTACACCGATTTCTTCGAGCAACTTGATAAGGTTGTTGACGTCGAGAATGTCGGGTATGTTGGTGATGTGCACCGGTTGGTCGGTGAGCAGCGTAGCTGCAATCACCTCAAGTGCCTCGTTTTTGGCTCCCTGCGGAATGATGGTTCCGCTGAGTGTATGTCCACCCTCGATTATGAATGTTTCCATAGCAATGGTCTTGATGTTAGAGTGAGTGTGAGTATGTGTGAATATTTATCTGCGGCGGCGCTGTTTGCGCTCGGGTGTGTTGCGGTTGTTCTGTGTGCGGTCGAACTTGAAGTTGTCAAGGTCGAGCTGCACCTTGCCGGCAGTATATCCCGCCAAGTCTGATGCCACCTTTTCGTTGTCGCTCGATCCGTGTCCCCACTGTACGAGGTCGCGTTTCATCTGGTTGGCTGCCAGTCGTATCAGTTCGGTACGTTCCTTACCTTCTGGCATTGTCTTGAGCATATCGAATACTTCGAACATCAGTCCGCCGTAGTGGCGCACCGGTATGCGGCGCATGGGGTAGGGTATTGGTTTGGGCTTCTCCAGCATCGAGCGTGCCTCGTTTATGTCGAAGGGATAGTCGATATCGAGTTTGAACTGGCTCATCAGTGCCAGGTGGTCCCACAGCTTGCGACGGAATGATTCAGCGTCACCCGTGCGTGGCATCATGCGTTCCATAACGGCAATGATGGTGTTGGCGCAGCGTTGGCGGTCGGCGCGGTTGGGCAGCGACACGCAGTGGTCAATCATCTGTTGCACCTCACGTCCGTATTCCGGCAGAATTAGGCGTTCGCGCTGTGTGTTGTAATCGAGTCCTTTTATATTCATAATACTATAACAATTTCTTGGGCTGATGGGCTACAAAGTCCTTCAGATAGAACGGAACAAAGTATGCCACGTCCTCGTATTTCTCTTGAGCAATGCGTCGTTCGGCTATCGGGAACATCCATTTTGCCAGTGGCTCTACGCCCTTGATGAGTCGTGCATTGGGATGGTTTATCACCTCCATGCACTTCTCGGCTCCGTTGCCGAAGAAGTAAACGGGTCCGCGGTCGAGATATTCGCGATAGGTTTCGGCGTCTACTACATCTGCCTGGATGCCTCGCACCTCGTGCAGGGCGCGGTCGTACACTGCCGAATAAACCTCCATGCGGCGTGCGTCAATCATGGGGCACAGCAAGGCGCCATCCTCTACCTCCTCACGCAGAAGCACCGGGACAGCCATAAGTTCGAGTGTAGGCACGGCGATGAGCTTGAGGTCCTGTCCGAAGCAGATGCCCTTTGCCATCGATGCGCCAATGCGCAGTCCGGTATATGAGCCCGGACCGCAGCTCACGGCCACTGCGTCGAGCGGAATGGCGTGACTGTCGGCAAACGACAGCGCCTCGTCGACAAACGTGCCGAGCTTCACTGCATGGTTGGGACCCTCGTGGTCTTCTTGGGAGAAAATACATGCTCCGTCTTGGCTGACGGATACTGAGCACACATCAGTGCTCGTTTCAATATTCAAAATACACGACATGCTAAAACTTTTTACTTTCGTGGACTTTACTCCTAACCGTGTGGCTGCAAATACAAAACTATATGCCACTCTCGGCTAACAGTGTCCTCAATATAAATATATATATTGTTGGTATGTGAAATATTTCAGTGCAAAGATAGTGTAAATCGTGCGCATTACAAAGAGAATTTATTCATTTTTGGTTAAAAACAGTTTGTAGGTTACTGAAATGGCACGAACTGGGATATAATCCTTAGTTCGTGCCATTTCATTTATTTACGTATGATAAAATCAGTGTCAGTGTTTTTGTTGTAGTTTTTATCCTTACTTCAACTGCATTTTCAGTGTTTTTCCTTCCATCAGCTGACGGTGTGTGAGGCGGAAACCGTTGAGCTTCTTCCCACCGATAGTTACCGATTTGATGTACTGTTGCGACGGCGATGTGCGGTCGGTCTCGATTGTAATGTCACCGTTGGGGTAGAACTTGGGGTCGAGATGCAGTGTCACCTTGTCGAATGCGGGTGTGGTGAGCGTGTACGACGGGTCGCCGGGGTTGTCGGGATAGATGCCTATCATAGAAAAGATTGCCCAAGCTGACATTGTTCCGGTGTCTTCATTGCCGGGAATGCCGTCGGGACGTGCTGTATAATACTTCTTCAGCAGTTCGCTCACAGTCTTCTGCGTGCGCCATTCGTCGCCCTTGAAGTAAGAGAACAGATACGGATAGGCAATGTCAGGTTCGTTGGCTGGGTCGTACAGTCCTTTGTCGAACACCATCTGCAGCTTGTCTACAAACTTGCGTTGTCCGCCCATCATCTTTGCCATACCCATTACGTCGTGTGGAGCGTAGAAGGTGTAGTTCCATGCCGAACCCTCGTGGAATCCGGGGCAGTTCTCGAAGTTGGCTCCTGCTTCCGGGTTGAACGGTGTCAGGAACGAACCGTCCTTCTGAATCGGGCGCAGCGTGCCGCTCTCCTTTGAGTAGTAGTGCTTGTAGCCGAGTGAGCGCTGGCGGAAAAGCTTGGCGTCGTTGTTATGTCCGAGTTCCTTGGCGAGTATAGACAGGGCGTTGTCGGCAAGATAATATTCCAGCGCGTGCGATACAGAGTTGTCGCCCGACATGTCGGCAGCGTAGAATCCGAGTGGAACATAGCCCTTCTCTATATACGGGTCGATGTCGGGGCGCATCTTGTTGTCCTTGCCCGGTAGGGTGGCTGATGTGCGGAACGCCTTGTAGGCAGTCTCGATGTCAAATCCACGCAGGCCTCGCATATAGGCGTCGGTAATGTACGGTATGGACGGGTCGCCCTCCATTGTCCATGTCTCGCGGCCGAACAGCTCCCACTTGGGCATCCATCCCCACTCGCGATACATGTCGATCATCGAGTTGATCATGTCCACCTGCTTGTCAGGATAGAGCAAAGTCTCGAGCTGCGAGAGGTTGCGGTAGGTGTCCCACAGTGAATATATGGTGTAGCGGTTGCTGTTAGTGTGGCCGTTCTCGTTGCTCTCCATCTTCGGATATTTTCCGTCAACGTCTTGAAGCACCGTAGGATGAATCTGCGAGTGATACAGAGCTGTGTACAGTACGCGGCGCTGCTCGTCGGTTCCGCCCTCAACGCTGATGCGGTTGAGCGTATTTGCCCACTCGGCGCGTGTGTCTGCCACGGTTTTGTCGAAGTTGAAGCCTTGTTGTTCGGCGTTGAGATTGGCGCGTGCGCCCTCAATCGACACGAAGCTCACGCCCACCTGCACTTCCACTTGCTCACCCTTGGCGAGGTCGTAGGTCATGTAGTAGCCTATGTCGTTGCCAGCCATGTCGCGACCGTAGCCCGGATACAGCTTGTACTTGCCTTGGTAGGTGTCCCACTGAGCCTGAGCGTTGTGCAGGTCGGGCTGTTTCTTCCACATGCCGAATGCCGCTGGCTTCTTGTTGACGCGCACCACGAAGTACATGGGGAATACGGCTTGCGGATTGTAGCAGAATGTGCCGAGCAGACGGGTGCCCTCAAACTCTGTATCGCTAACGCGTCGCAATGAAGCACCAATCTCGTTTGTGAGTCCGTTGCCTAAGTTGAACAGCAGGTTTGACTTGCCTCCGGGGAAGGTATAGCGTTCGATTGATGAGCGCATTGTTGCTGCCACCTCACACTTGATGCCGTATTTGGTCAGAACATTGCTGTAGTAGCCCGGTCGTGCGGTCTCGTCCTTATACTCCGAGCCGTAGCTTCGGTAGTCGACGTTCAGTTCGCCAGTGGTAGGCATTGTCAGCAGAGTGCCCATTTCGGGACATCCCACACCGCTCAGCGTTACGTGTGCGAAGCCAGTAAAATATTTGTTGTTATACTCGTATACTGCCGACCACCAGCGAGAGTCTTTATCCTCTTGATTGAGGTCTGAACCCATTACGTTAAACGGCACCACCGACATCAATCCATGGGGGCGAATGGCACCAGGGTTACAGATGCTGAAGTTAGTAGTTCCGATGAACGGATCCACGTAGTCAACGTTGTCTTTGGCTGTAACACTGCCGGCTGAAAGCACCAGCAATGCCGCAATGGCTAAATGCTTGAAATGATTCATATGTAAAAGTTGATTTAGATTTACGATTTGTTTCTGCAAAAATACTCAATCTGCACGAAATGAGCAAATAATAGCCTTGCAAGTTAAATTAAATTAAAGACATTCAACATTTTAGTTATTATAACGTCAAATAGACAGGTTTGATGAAGTTTCAGTTTAACTTTGCAACCGAGTATCGGCTTAAAGCATCAGCCCGAAGCCCGAATTAATAATAATATTGTTTAACAACGCTAATAAAACAACAAAGAAGAATATGAAGAAAGTTAACGTATTTGCAATTGCAATGATGGCAGGCTTGCTCACAATGGCAAGCTGTGCAAGCAAGAAGGATTTGGACAACTGTCGTTTGGAGAACAAGGAACTCACCAGCAACTATCAGGATGCTAAGGAGGCTCTCGCAGCTTCTAAGGCTCGTGTGTCTTCGCTTGAGGAGCAGTTGGCACAGCAGAAGGAGCAGCTCAAGCAGGCCAAGCAGGCTTATCAGTCGCTGCAGCAGTCGCTCGACAAGAGCTTGACCAATGCTAATGCCAACAACATTAATATCTCTAAGCTCGTCGATCAGATTAATGAGTCAAACCAGTACATCCGCCACTTGGTTGAGGTGAAGTCGAAGAGCGATTCGCTCAACATGGTGCTCACCAACAACCTGACACGCTCACTCAGCAAGGAGGAGATGAAGGAGGTTGACGTGCAGGTGCTCAAGGGTGTAGTATACATCTCGCTTGCCGACAACATGCTCTACAAGAGCGGTTCGTACGAAATCAACGACCGTGCTGCCGAGACTCTCAGCAAGATTGCCAAGATTATCACCGACTACAAGGACTATGAGGTTCTGATTGAGGGCAACACCGATAACGTACCTGTTAACAGAAACGCAGCTTCGATGAAGAACATCCGCAACAACTGGGACCTCTCAGCTTTGCGTGCATCAAGCGTAGTTCAGGCTTTGCAGAACCAGTATGGTGTCGACCCGAAGCGTCTCACAGCAGGTGGCCGTGGCGAGTACAACCCAGTTACAAGCAACTCTACCGAGCTTGGCAAGCAGCGCAACCGCCGCACCCAGATCATCATCACTCCGAAGCTCGACCAGTTCATGGACCTTATTGACAAGGCTCCTGAGGGCAGCAACTAATATTGTAGACCAAACGTAAACAAACGGACATAAAAAACGGTGTGCCTCTTACTTGAGGCACACCGTTTTGTTTTTGTCAGTATTATTCGATTGTTTATACTGGTTTGAGCTGCATTGTAGCTCGAAATCCCTCAAAATAAGCATTTTTCGGCCATATAGACAAGACGTTCGGAAATAATAGTGTACCTTTGTATTGATTTTCTGAACAGAAACAAGATATTTTCTGAACCGAAACAATAAAAACATCAATATATGGGAAAAGTAATTCTTACAGGCGACCGTCCTACCGGTAAATTACATTTGGGCCACTATGTTGGCTCATTGCGCCGCCGTGTCGAGCTGCAGAACGCAGGCGACTTCGACCGCATGTTTGTATTCATGGCCGACGTTCAGGCTCTGACCGACAACGCCGACAATCCTGAGAAGATACGTCAGAACATCATTGAGGTGGCGCTCGACTATCTTTCGGCTGGTCTCGACCCAACAAAATGCACACTGTTCATACAGAGTCAGATTCCGGAACTTGCCGAACTGACTACATATCTTATGAATCTCATCACCGTGTCACGCGTACAGCGCAACCCGACTGTGAAGACCGAGATCAAGATGCGCAACTTTGAGGCCAACATTCCGCTTGGTTTCTTCTGCTATCCCGTAAGCCAGGCTGCCGACATCACGCTGTTCAAGGCCACTACAGTGCCTGCCGGCGAAGACCAGGAGCCTATGATTGAGGTGACACGCGAACTTGTACGTCGTTTCAACCAGACATACAGCGAGGTGCTTGTCGAGCCCGAAATCATGCTGCCCGAGAACGCTACATCACGCCGTCTGCCCGGAACCGATGGCAAGGAGAAGATGTCGAAGTCGCTTGGCAACTGCATCTACCTCAGCGATTCGGCTGCCGATGTATGGAAGAAGGTGAAGAAGATGTCGAACGGAGCACCGCGTATGAGCATGGACGAGCCAGGCAATCTTGAGGGCAATGCCGTATTCACATATCTTGAGGCATTCAGCACACCCGACGATTTCGCCGAGTTCTGGCCCGAATACAAGACTCTCGACGAACTGAAGGAGCATTATGTGCGTGGTGGAATAGGCGACGGTACATGCAAGAAGTTCCTCAACAATGTGCTCAACAAGACTCTTGAGCCGATGCGTGTGCGTCGTCACGAGTTGGAACAGGACATTCCCGAAATTTTCAACATCCTGCGTAAGGGCACCGAGGCTGCTCGCGAGACAGCCGCACAGACAATGGACGAGGTGCGCAAGGCAATGCAGATTGACTACTTCAACGATATGGCACTGATACAGCAGCAGGCTGAGAAGTTCCGCTCAAAGTAATAGTCTTATTATAGTTGAGAGTTGAGAGTTGAAAGTTGAGAGTTATGATTACCGACGATTAGCATTTGTCGGAGCTATACATATCATAACTCTCAATTCTCAATTTTCAACTCTCAACTTTTTTATAAATCCTATTGTCCTCCCAAACGGTCGAAGAACACGATAATTTCTTCCCACGTCTTGAATTCATCGCTTCCCCATTCTATCACTGTGCCCATAAATTCGGGTTGTGGAGCGGGTGCAATGAGATAGTCGCCATATTGCAGTTGGCGTTCGTTTGAGAATATGACGCGTCCCCAAGCCGGAGCGCTCAGATACTGTTCTACCCACGCTATATCGTCGGTCATAGCCGACGGGTTGTTTGTGCACGACGGGGCCAGTACATACACATTATAATTTTCAATAAGACGTTCGTAAGCCTTGTGCATCGAAGCTGTCGCCTTGCCGTAGCCGTCGCGCAGCGTCTCTATGTCGATATACACTACCGGGCGCTCACGTCCTTCCTGACGGTCGTCTATGTATCTTATTGTTGGTATCAGGTAGTGCATAGCCACCTTGTCGGTCAGACGGTGCTCGCCATGGAAATGTATGGCGGTGGGGTAGTGTTCGCTGAATATTCCGAATGTGTGCACAATTGGGTCTTCGTCGCCGAAGAGTCCTATCACACGTCCGCGCTCCTCATCGGTTATGTCGGCAAAGCAGTGTGTTGTCATCTCCTGATATTCCTTTATCAGTCCCTTTGTCACCATAAATTCCTGAACACCGTCTTGGCGGGGATTCTGAAACACCTGCTTACCCGTGAATTTCGACATCGTTTCGCCCATTTCGAACGCAGGGTTTACTATTATTCGGTCGTATCCCTTAAGCATCTCGGTGTACATTCCGCCCATCGAAGTGCCGATAATAAGGTCGGGCTGTTCCTCTTCACACATCTGTCGCAGCATCTGTATGCCCTCTTCGGGATGCAGTGGAATGTCGCGTGCTACAACAGTTGCCTCAGGCATCAGCGTGCGCAGCATAGTCACCGTGCCCGATTGTGCCGATGAGGCGAATCCGTGTACATACATTATCTTCTTACCCGCCATAAGGTCGGGGTATTGCTTTACGTAAGTTTCGTTCTGAGCCATATTCTGAAAGTTTCATTTAGAAGGATTGTTTTATAGAATCCTCTATTTGTTTTTTATCGCTTTACGGCAAAGATACGCCAATAAATCAAAATAATCAAACTTTTAAAACAAAAAAACGACTGACACTCGAAAGTGTCAGTCGTTCTAAGTACCCAGACCCGGGCTCGAACCGGGATGGGTTGCCCCACTGGTGTTTGAGACCAGCGCGTCTACCGATTCCGCCATCTGGGCATTGGCGTTTTTGCGAGTGCAAAGGTAGTATATTTTTTTTATTCTGCAAAATTTTTTCCTAATAATTGTTCATTTAGGATAAATTCGTTTTAAAAACATGTGTCCAACTTGGTGCTCTCGTTTTATATTCGTAACTTCGTGAACACTAAATAATCTCTTTCGGGATAAAAATGACGAATTACCTAAATTAAAAAAATAATGACATGAAAGAAACAGGAAATAACTATTGTGTCATACTTGCCGGAGGCAAAGGCCGCCGATTGTGGCCATGCTCACGCGAAGAACGTCCCAAGCAGTTTGTCGACTTCTTCGGCACAGGACGCACAGCGCTACAGCAGACCTACGACCGGTTTGCGCGCATATTGCCACCAGATAATATTTTTGTTAGCACTAATGATGACTATGCGCATCTGGTGCGCGAGCAACTGCCGCAACTTGGCAGCAGCCGACTGCTTGCCGAGCCTATACATCGTGGCACAGCTCCAAGTGTGGCATGGGCTACTCACCGTATCATTCACATCAATCCGGATGCTAATATAATCGTAACGCCAAGCGACCTCACCATCATTGGCGAAGAACAGTTTAAGGAGTGTGTCGACCGCGCTTTCTGTTTTGTGGCTGAGCACAAACGTGTGCTGGCTATGGGAGTGAAGCCTACGCGCCCCGAACCGGGCTATGGATATATTCAGATGGGCGACACCGAGTGCGATGGAGTGTTCAGCGTACAGTCGTTCACAGAAAAACCGGAGCGCGACTTTGCCAAAATATTCATGGACAGCGGCGAATTCTTGTGGAACACAGGCATGTTCATAGCCAATGCAAGCCGCCTGGCTAAGTGTTTCAGTAAATTGTTGCCCGTAGTGTTGCGCAATTACGACGAAACCCATCCCGTGTTCGACTTCGAAGAGGAGAACCGCTTTATCCACGACAATTTCCCTTCATATCCTAATGTGTCGCTCGATTCGGGCATTCTTGAGAAGACCGACGGCGTATGTGTGATGTGTTGCAACTTCGGATGGGCTGACCTCGGCACATGGCACGGCATATACGAGGCTATGCACAAGGGCGAAGGCGACAATGTGGTGATTAATACCGATGCGGTGCTCGACAATGCCCGCGGCAACGTGATAAAGCTTTCGGACGGCCGACTGGCTGTGGTAAGTGGCATTGACAACTGCATCATTGCCGAAGAGGGCAACGTGCTCCTCGTATGTCGCAAGGAAGACTCGTCGTCAAACGTACGACGACTCACCAACGAGATACAAATGAAGAAAGGGGAGGAGTATATTTAGAATATAAAACAGAAGCCACACCCCAACAAAGCCCCACCTCCAAACAGAAGCCCCACCCCCGGCCCCTCCCCCGCAGGGAGGGGAGTGATATGTACTATTTGCTTTTGACGTTTGTATAAACTAAGCGTTAAATACCATAAGCAAGTAAATCATACCACTCCCCTCCCTGCGGGGGAGGGGCCGGGGGTAGGGCTTTTCCCTTTTTGTTTTTACTCTTTCACAAACTCTGCGTATATCTTGTCCGCAATCTCCTTCATCTCTTCAGCTTCAAGCTTGAGCTTGGGATTGCTGAACAGCATGTCCTTCTCCGACTGCATAGGGATGAGGTGGATGTGGGCATGAGGCACTTCCAGTCCGAGAACGGCTTGGCCTACCTTGATGCATGGGAATGCGCGCTTGATAGCCACAGCCACTTTCTTGGCGAATACCTGGTATTCGGCTATCTCGTCGTCGTCCATGTCGAAGATATAGTCTACTTCGCGGCGCGGAATTACGAGGGTATGCCCCTTCACCAATGGGTTGATGTCGAGAAAAGCGTAGAACTTGTCGCTCTCGGCGCACTTGTAGCTGGGAATCTCACCAGCTGCGATTTTTGAGAAAATATCCATATCGTTTAAGTTTTTAATGAGTATTCTCGACGGTGTTTAAACCCGTCTCAGCGGAGTTTTATTCCACTGTGATTTTGTCGATACGCAGGTGGATAGTGCCGCGTGGAATCTTGATTTCCACCTCGTCGCCCACCTTGTGGTTGAGCAGTCCCTGTGCAATAGGAGTTGTGATAGAGATTTTGCCCTCGCGCAGATTGGCCTCGCTCTCGCTCACGATGGTGTAGGTCATCTTAGCCTTGTTGGCCAGATTGGTCATTTCCACCTTTGAGAGAATCTGTACTGAGTCGGTGCTCAGACGCGACGGGTCTATAATCTTGGCCTCAGAGATAGCCATCTTGATACGGTTTATTTTTTCCTCAAGATGAGCCTGTGCCTCTTTGGCGGCATCATACTCTGCATTCTCGCTAAGGTCGCCCTTGTCGCGTGCCTCTGCGATGGCGGCCGATGCCTTTGGGCGCTCTACTGATTCGAGCTGTTTGAGTTCGGCTACGAGCTTGTCGTAACCTTCTTGTGACATGTAAGCCATAATTGAAAATTTGATTAAATTATTATTTTGTTTTTTCGAAAGGCAATAAAAAAAACAAGAATTCCGACACTGGTCTTGCTGTCGGAATTCTCATTTTCCTGTTGCTCTAAAGTTAATATCTTGACTTTAGGCGTGCCTGCCGGATGTGTATATATGTCGGCGGCACTCCGTATGTATTGTCTATGAATGTTATGCAAAGTTAGACATTTAAATCCATATAAACAAGACTTTCAGTAGAAAAACTTGTTTTTACGGTTTGTAACATTTACAAAACAATCAAAAAATGGTATTAACAAACGGTAAATGATTTTGGGCGGCACATCCTTTTTCATATCTTTGTAGACATGAAGAGATTGTTTTTGGCACTGGCGCTTTACATATGCACAGAGTCGGCACACGCACAACACCATATTGTAATTGCCGACATGGATACACGACTGCCCCTCACGGGTGCAATCGTGTCGACTGATGCGGGCGAGCGCGTTGTCAGCAATCACATGGGATGTGTCAGCCTGGAGCGGGCATGCCGCAGTGCCACGGTGTCTGCCAAGAACTATATGCAGCGTCGTGTGGGCGTAGCCGATATGGCGCGCGATACTATTTTGCTCATTCCGCAGGAGGTGGTGCTCGACAATGTCGACGTCACTGCCCCGAAGCTGGGCTTCGACATGCAGAAGGCTTTGCGCTCGGTCAAGGAGAATGCCAAGCTCAATGAGCAGGCCCAAAAGGGCTTCGACATGCTCGGCGTGTTCTCGCTGATGTTTTCGTCGAAGAAGAAGTCGCGTGCCGATAAGATAAAGAAGATTCTTGAACGCTATTGAACATTATCCAAATCATCAAATATAAATCTATTGTAAAGTAAAGTATTGAACGTATGAAGATACTACCAGCCAATCCAACGCATGCCGCCGACATCGCGCGGCTCATCATTACCGCTATGACCGACGACTGCTGCCAGTTTCTTGTCGGACCTAATCACACACTCGAAGATTTCTACAACACCATGCTCCGACTTGTGCTTATGGACGACTCGCAGTACAGCTGGCGCAACGCCTTTGTGGCTGTCGACGACGAAGCTGCTCCCGATGACATCAAACACGCTCCAGTGGCAGGAGCCATTGTGGGATACGATGGCAAGGACCTGCACCGTCTGCGCCGCAGATTCCAGGAGGCTGCCATGGCCGACTGGCAGATGGACTACTCCAACATGGACGACGAGACCGCCGAGGGCGAATTCTATCTCGACTCGCTCGCCGTATATCCGCACTATCGCAAGCGCGGCATAGCCTCACAACTGCTCAATCGTTTCATCGAACATGCTGCAAGTCTCGGACTGCCTGCCGCCCTGCTCGTGGACAAGGGCAACCCCTCAGCCGAACGTCTGTACACCTCGTTGGGATTCGAGTATTGCAACGACGCCACATGGGGCGGCCACGCCATGCGTCATCTTTTGCATAAATTAAAGTAAGGAGAGTATAGCTCCTATACAATATTTGCATTTCCAGCATTGTTGGATACAAATGTATGAACCTCATTGCAGAGGTTGTTTTCTTATATGTTACAGCAAGCATCCAGATAGTCGGCCAGCATAATCCAGCCTGTTGCATGCTCCTTCTGCAGCCAGATTTCAAAAATCACATCAATAAATGCTGTAAAATGCTTTCACCATGTGAATGAGGATAAGGCACGAAGCAGACAACTAACAATAGTGCCAAAAATATGGCTACGATTATTACCGTCCCCCATTTTACAAGCGACGGAGGAATTTCGCCTAAAAGATTGCGGACTTTCTCTGAACGTAATTCTATATCACTGGGTCTCTTCTTTCTCATATTCTTATTCTATAATTGTTAATACTACCGATAATAAGTTAGCTATTCAGTTTCCAAGCTCAAGCTGATTCTTGACTAAGTTATAGTATGCGCCTCTCTTTTCAATAAGAGAAGCATGATTGCCGGTTTCAACTATCTTTCCTCCATCGACAACAATGATTTGGTCAGCATTTTTTACTGTCGATAAACGATGTGCCACCACAACTACTGTACGTCCTTTATAGAACTCGTCAAGGTTCTCAACTATTGCCCTCTCGTTTCTGGCATCAAGAGCATTAGTGGCTTCGTCTAAGAAAATAAAATCAGGCTTCTTATAGACTGCACGCGCTATGAGTATGCGTTGTTTTTGGCCTTGGCTCAGTCCGACTCCGTCACGCCCGATAAGAGTGTTGTATTTCAATGGGAGCGACATTATATAATCATGTATGTTGGCTATCCGTGCGGCCTGTTCCAAACGCTCCACATCCACTTCTCCGTCATCAACTGCGATATTCCGGGCTATGGACTCGGAGAATATCACTCCGTCCTGCATGACCACTCCACAATGGCGACGCCACCACTTGAGGTTGTATTCATTAATGTTTCGTCCTGCTATAGAGATAGAACCGGCTATAACCCGATAATAACCGAGCATAAGTTTAATTAGGGTGGTTTTTCCACTTCCCGACGCTCCGACAATAGCAGTCACTTTTCCAGATTGTATGTTAAATGAAACATCCTCAAGCGTCTTCTTCAAAGCATGAGGATCGTATTTGAAATCTATACCTTCAATCCTGATTGACTTTTCAGCATCAAATGCTTTTGCCTGATTCTCTTTGGATTCCTCGTTCTTACCTTCATGAATCTCGTTGATTCGTTCAAGGGAGATTTTCACATCCTGCAAAGAATAGATGAATGTCATAAATTGCTCAATCGGGGAGTTGAGCTGCCCCACGATATACTGGATGGCAAGCATCGCGCCAAGTGTAATCTGACCGTTTATCACAGCAGTCGCAGCAAAAACTGTTATCAATATGTTCTTGACCTCATTGATGAATATGGAACCAGCCTCCTGTGTCTGTTGTAGTTTAAGCGATTTCATTTGAACTTTAAACAAGTCGGCCTGTGTGTCTTCCCATTCCCACCGCCTGCGCTGCTCACAGTCCTGCAGCTTTATCTCCTGCATCGACGTGATAAACTGGTATGTTTTGTTTTGGTTAATCGCCTGTTGCTCGAATAACTCATAATCAAGCACTTTCCGACGTCGTAGGAATGAGGATATCCATAATCCATAAGCAATGCTGCCAGTAACAAAAATCCCAAATATTATTTTATCGAAAATAAGCAGGACAATACCAAATATCATGAAACTTAAGAAAGTGAAAACTATATTCAATACCTGTCCCGTAAGGAATTTCTGTACACGCGAATGGTCTCCTATGCGCTGTAATAAGTCACCCATGAGTTTTGTGTCAAAAAACGACATTGGTAGCTTCAGCAACTTAATGAAGAAATCACTAACCAATGAAATGTTTATTCGCATGGAGATGTGAAGCAATAGCCAGCGACGTATAAAATCAGTGGCAGTACGCCCTATAACAATCATCAGTTCGCCCAATAGTACAAGCCATATAAAGCCTATATCACCATTTTTGATTCCTACATCAACGATAGCTTGAGTTAGAAAAGGCAAAATCAACTGTAGGATGCAACCCAACAGCAGACCAAGTATAATTTGAACAAAATACTTTCTGTATTGTTTTATGTATTCCAACAGATATCTAAAAGATCTTTTTTTAGGTACATGCTCTGCCATTTGTTTATGGAAACTTTCAGTTGGTATCAGCTCCATTACGATTCCACATGGTTCTCCATCATGTTCTGAGCTAATCCAATGATCTTCAAAGTCCTTTCTTGAATAAGAAATCAACCCCTTTCCTGGATCTGCAACATAGAATTTTTTGTTTTTCTTTACTTTGTACAAAACCACAAAATGATTTTGATTCCAATGAAGAATACAAGGCTTCATAATTTCCATAAGCTTTTCACAGCTTAGTTTTATGCAAAAGCATTTAAAGCCAAATTTAAAAGCAACTTCTTGTAAAGAAAGGAGAGATACGCCTTCCTTTGTTGCATGGCAAAGGAGATCAATTGTATCATTTGATACAGTCACCCCATAATATTTAAAGACCATTTGTAGGCATGATGGTCCACATTTCATTGAATCTTTTTGTAGCCTAAGTGGAAACTTCTTCATTTGATATCAAACATTCAATTTGGTTATTTTCTCTTAGATTTATTTCAATGTAGTTAGGTGCAGGGCAAAGATATTGAAACATACAATCCCTGCATTTTGTAAAATTTCTAAACAAAGTCCATTCAAAGGTACCATTTAGAAAATCTGTTTTGTATCTCTCATATAACAGATTGAATTCTAATAATTGAATGTTGTTCAACGAGTAACAAACCTTTCCAGTGGGAAAAAGATAAAGTTTACCCCAAAAATTACTATTTATCAAATTATTGATTTTAAGTGTTCTGTATTTATTTTTAATATTTAACAACTCTTCACGAGATATAGACAATAATGATTTTATAAAATCACTATTTGTAGAATTTAGCACAGGGCAAATATTTATTTGATGTCCCTGTTCTATTAATTTATTAGCAATATGTAAATTTCTATTATTCTCAATTTTTACACTAACAGAACATAATTTATCATTTACATCCCAAGCATAATTATCGTGAGAAAAATCCAACAATAAGGTGTATCTTAATTGTTTTTCTTTTATTAGATTACGCATATTAGGATTTAATTGAAGTGCTCGTAATGAAACAATTGGATTAATAGAGACATTTGGAAAATGACTTAAAATATAGTCAAGAAGAGCGGAATTAAGACCACATATATTTAATATAATATCAGGATTAATTGCAACCAACTCTTGAATATACGCATCTATATCGTTCTCATTCATGTTAGATGATATATCACAATAACCTTTGTTGTAGCTTTCTTCAATACCTGTTATGAGTTTAATGTAGTCATAGCAGTCTTGATTTGCCATATCAGCAAATATTGTACAGTTGGTGAGATATCTTCCAATGTTGTAATTAGAATAAATAATGGATTTCCTATAAGCATCTTTTCCGAAAACATTATTAATCTCAGAATCAAACTGTAGTGGTTGTGATATTGCAGTCAAGGTATCTCCCATAAAATATCTTATGGCACTATCGATTATTGGTATCTGTGTGTCATCTTTGGTAATCTGTATTGTTCTTTTATGAGAACTCAGTAATTGTTTTCCTATTTTTATAGATTTCGAATCTTCAAATGTAAAAGCTTTATCATCAAGAAGATTAATGAGAAGTAATCCTTTTTTACTATTCTTTAGATACACATACGGTTCTAAGTAGAAATATAATGATCTTTCCATATTAAATAATTGATATAGTTTTAATGATATTTCTAAGGATATTGGGATTTGTTTCAAAAAATGAAATAAAATCCTTTATATTCCTTGGTTTAGTTTGGCTACACACTTCATACCCTTTTATATCAGATACAATGCATACGGAACAAAAGTCTTTAGCTTTACATTTACTACAGATATTTGCATATTTTGTAAATAACTGATTGTATATGTTCAATATTCCTTCGAAATTTATTTCAACTTGACCATCATGGATCTTACCGAAATAAAATTCATTACCAATTCTTTCACAAGGGAATAAACTTCCATTAACAGTAACAAAAATCTTCCGAGAAAAAGGTATGCAAGTTTTTGTTGGTATTTCTATATTATTAGATGTTTGATGTGTTAAATAACTTTCCGAAAGGACATCCAAAAGACTTGTTGAATATGTTTTCATACAAGTATTAAATACCCATTTTTCAGAATTATGCATGAATGGTGATTGATTCTCATACTCTTTTTTTTCATCTGTTGTCATTAGTGAGAATTCTTTTGTTTTTGAATGAAACATTTTCATGAAATCATCGCGTTTTGACATAGCAATACCAAAAACATTTAATTCATTTGTCATAGGATATTTCTGATATCTTTTAAAGATGAATGTGTTTGCATCTTTTACAGAGTTACGATTATGTAATACACTGTTGAACTTAACGTTTTGTATAAAATAAGCAGGATAAGAACTGTATAGTTTGTCTATATTAGAAATGACAGTATCAAAAGAACTATTACCATTTTTAAAGACTCTATATGAATCGTTATACTTATTGCCATCAAGACTAATTAGAATTTCGAAATTATTCTTTACAAGAAAATCCATATACTGCTCTAAAAGGACAGCATTTGTCGTCATAGAATAAACAATTCGTTTATTTTTAATAGGATTGTTTTTTACATAATCGACAGCTTTTTTAATAAAAGAAAAATTACACAATGGTTCACCTCCATAAAAAGAAATACGCAGATATGTACAACCTTTATTATTTGAGGTTATCCAAATATCCTTAAGGTAATTATACAATGTTTTGAATGAATCAAATGACATATCTTGATTTTTTCTTGCATTATAATTATCATAAAAATGCCCATAACCACAATAATAACAATTGAGGTTACATTTATCTGTCACTTCAAATATTATTTGGTGAGTATTAATTAAGGCGTTCGTAATATCTTTTTTTTCTAATAGTTTATATTTGAATTCCAACTCTGATTTATTTGAAATCAATCCGAATTTTGTCAAATATTTAATCTTATCAGAATAGTATGACGATAGAGTTCCTTTGGACATATATGAACTCGGGACAAGAGATATATACCCTGTCCTTTGTTCATATATGTAACTATTGCCTGATGCCGCTGTTATTATTTCCATATTATTTTTCTAAAGGATTATAGAATTGAGTCCAATCTTCGTTCAGACGATGGAAACCTTTCTCGCTATTGTCCATAATTATGATGCGAGCGCCGGTATTGCGTACAAAAGCACCAGCATTTTGATACATTTCACGTTCAAATCGCTGCCAGTCTTCTTTCTTCATAGTCTTTCTGTTCCATTCATAACGGATTATCGGTTGTGGTTTTTGGGTAAGACCAACCGCTTCAAAGACAAAATTATGTTCAGAATCTTCAGCCTTGAGAACAAGACCTTTGACTCCATTTAGTTTCCATGGACCGTATGGTAATGGAATGTCATTGGTATAATAAACCTTCCATTCTCGGCCTCCAAAATTACACTTTGCAACATGACAATGGTAGCCCATAACATTGTAGGATTTTTCTTCTATGAGGTATGTCCATATAAGAGAAGGGGTATTCTCGGTGTATTCAATCACCTGCGATGTATATGGAATGCGGTTTGTGACAATCGTTTTTGAATCATCATGGTTGACGAGTAGATCAAACCCTACAAAACTCTCAGGAATAGTCTTAAGCTTCATTGTGGTTTTGAGCTCTTTCGTGTTCTGAATGTCAAGATTACGAATATTTTGGCTGAAGAAAGCGTTGTACTTACGACCTAATTGCAGATCCATAAGGTCATCATGACTGAGTGAATCATCTTTTTCGGTTGCCTTATATTTATATCGGTAGGTGATTGTGAGATAACATGAATCCAGAGTCTGAGACTTGTCGGTACTTTCATGAACTAGTGTAAAAGTTGGTGTATCCATAGCATAGGTTACAGAGACTTGAGCCGAGATATCTACACTGGCAAGTATCATGATAGCTGTGAGGGCGATAAGAAATTTTTTCATATTGATGATGTTTTAATTGTTAATATATTATGAGTGTTATTTTATTTTAAATCTGCCTCCAAGCATAATTGTACGACCACGCAAACGATATTGACATGAATACTGGATACTTCCGTTGTCGTTGTATCGGCGAAAGACCCTGTTATTAAGTAAATTGCTGCAATTTAGTGACAATATAGTGTTTCCAAAGGAATACTCAATATTGCAGTTGAGGAAAGTATTGTTCCTGTAATCTTTTGAATAGTCATTGTAATAATATATTAAAGATGGTGTCAGACACAGTTGTTTATATGGCCAAAATACAAATGAAGTAGCATTGGCAAATGTGTGTTTCGCAGTACTGTTGGATATACCGTCAGTATATGTCTTCGATAGTGAGAATTCATTTGAAGTATCAATGTTGATCCAGCGGGCGAATGAAGCATTGAACGAAACCTTTGCACGCAGATAATTGTTACGGCCTTTGTGCTTTGCTTCATTAACATAAAACTCATTTTGGTTTGTGCCGATTGTGAACGATTCGCTTATCTTTGAATTCCATTTGAAAAATCCTTTGGAAAAAGTCTGGTCGCCTTGCCATATATTGCAGTTTGTCGCATACGGCAATTTTATATATTCAATAATATCGTCAGTAACTTCATATCCGTTGGAAAAGCTATTATGGGAGTAAACATGTGTTAATGTCATACCACTGAATAACATGTCAAGCACACTTGTATAACTTGCATTTAAAACAGTCTTTACTGTCCTATTTATTTTGGATTCAAGATGAAACGGATTCGATATAGAGGTGCGGTAGTCGATATATCTGCGCTGTACAATGAGCGAAAGTGGAGCAGGCATAGATTCATCGCAAGCTGATGTCAAGGATAAGGTCAAACGTTGCGATGGTTTGAAAGTTATATTTGTATATGGCTTGAACGAAAAGAATATTTTATCATATTCCCAATTACCTTCGATTGAAGTGTAATATTCAAAACCTGTAGGTACATATGTAAGCCATTGGAATCGTTGACCGTAATGCAGAAAGAACTTAGGGGTAATGTGTGCCCCCGTCTGCCATGTACGCTGATTTCCACACTTGAATGATTTATTCAAGTTTAAATCGGTTTTAGCCTGCTGCCATTGTGCATCAAAGCCGCTGTTGATATTGAACATAAAATGAGGTACTGCCACTGCGATTATTGATGCTGCTCCACTGGAGTTCAGTTTCTGTTGTCTTATCACCTGAGATAATTCTCTATCAACCAATCGAAGTGTACCTTGTTTGTCTGTATAATTGACATGCAGGGTTGCCTCGCCAATGCCCCCTCGTTTCTTCATGTAATTTATCTTCATTACATCTTCAATATTAATCGAATGTGCAGATATTTGTTGTTGGATTAAATCGTTGATTGAACCATCACCATGAGGGAATGATACACTTGCTGCAAAAGCGTTCTTTATATAGTGCTCTTTACTGTTCATCTTGTAAACAGCATGCGTTCCTATAAAATGCTGGCACATGGCAGATTTATTGGATTCATCTATAATATAACGCGAAATACTGTCGGTTAGATATGTTGTTTGTTCTGTCGCGTCTCTTTTCTCTTTGTCAAAGAGATAGTTGAGATTAAATGCCAGAGTCTGCTCATTATTTAGCTTGAAAAGTTGATTGACTGATAAACAATGCGAATTGTTGTGGTAGGCATAACTGTCATTTAAATTAGGAGAGTTGGCAAAGAGTAACCCTGTGCCATAAGACGAATTGAATGTTGCTGGTGCACCAATATCTTGTCTTAAATCATGGCCGATGTTATTGGTTTTGTAAATAGTTATGTTCTGCGCTTTGCGACGAAAGTTCATAAGATTGGCAGAGACATCCCGCGATAATTTAGGCTGACATCCGATTGCCGCCTGAAGTGTTGACGTCCAAATACCAAGAGCATTTTGCTTTAATTTTATGTTCATAGATGGAGTGTTGCCACTTTTTACACCTTGTAACAATTTTACATCTTGATGATTTCGCAATACTTGAACAGAGCCTATGTCTTTTGCATCAATATTTCGTGTGGCTACACCATAATTTCCTCCAAGCATATCAAGTCCCTCAATATAAAATTCATTTATCCATTGTCCGTTATATGTGATTTGGCCATCAGCTTTCACTTCGATACCAGGCATCTTACGCAACAAATCTTCAAGGGTTTTGTCGTTTTTGCCTCTGTAAGTAGCTGCCGAATATGAAATGGTATCTCCAGATTGTTTGATTTTCTTAGCAGTAACAACCACCTCTTTTAATTCAAGTGAGTTAATGATAGAGTCAAGCCGCTCTTTTGCTTGCTGTGCTTTGGTTGGAACAGCAAGCAATAAGAGTGCAGCAATACACCATATTTCTAAACGAGCAGCCATTTTTATTGTTTTATTTAAGTGTAACCTCGTCGTTAGATGCGCGATGCGCATTAGAAGCTCCACTATCGGTACAGTCTTCATCTGGAGATGAAATTTCAATATCAAGGCGTTTATCCTTATCATATGGAGTAACTGGTCCTATACAAACGCAGGTACACACATTATTGGTACTTGCTGTTCCTCCTTTGAGGGAAGCAATTTCTTCTTTTCGTAGCAAATCTAATGCTAAAATTGAATTTTTTTTCATTGTTTTTGTTTTTTAGAGGTTAATATTTGCATAAAAATATGCGTTATATGGTCATTTTACTATGAAATAATGTCTTAAATTATTATGTTTCTATTTCTCCTTTTGCATACCATTCATCACCTTGTATAAGGATTATGTATGTATCCGAAGTTTGAACTGTATAAGTTGTATTTATTATTGAAGAGTGGTCTACTAGAGTTCCATCTGCTTTGTAAAGAAAAATTTCAGCTATTAAATACTCACTTCCGACAACTTCTATTCTATGTGTATCGGTATCATAAACAACTTCTATTGGTAAACGCATAGGTGCACGATTTACAGACAGGTTTTTCTCAGGAATACTTTTGTTATGTATTTCCATAAGAACACCACGTTGTTCTGCAAATGCAGCATGTGCCATTACCAATAGCAGTCCTGCCAAAATAATTACTTTTTTCATTCTCATTTTAGTTATGGTTTATTGTTCTTAATTTGGCATAAATTTACAACAAATAAAGTTTTCAAGCAAGTATAAAAGTTTTACTCGTCAGATTTTATTTTGTTGATATACAGTATATTATAAAAATAAATAAAGAAAAAGTTTTACATTGCCACAAAAAGTTTTACATTGTATATGAAAATGTGGCATTTTGTTTTATAAAAAGCGCCGTCCTTATCACAAGGGCGGCGCTATTGCAAAGATGTAAGTTATACATGCGGTTACTATTCGAAACCTTTCATAAGTCTACGGATATAAGGACCAATATTGGTTTCATGCTCGTCTATGCCAAGCTTCTTTCTGATTTCATGGCTTACGATATAATGGCGTTTCGTTTTGATGTATTCTCCTACTTCCTTGCCACGCAATCCTATTGCATACAAGCAGAGGTAATTGATTTCGTCGGTTGACAGTCCATGCTGTTCGAGATGCTCAATAAACTTTGGGTGCGACGCCGCGAAAGCAAGGCGAGTGGAGTCCATAAACTTATTTTTGTCATTACGTACAGTATCAATCCATTTGTTGTAAGGCTCTGCATAGCGGTCGTTATTGGTAATCTCTTTTGCCAGTAGACCGTTGAGCAAATTAAGCCTGCTCTTTATTACGTCTTTGATAGGTTTTGCCAGTTCCGACTGTTCCTTTTGCAATTCCTTCAGATTGTCACGCTCATTTTCCAGCTGGTCAATTTCTAATCTGAGGTTTTCTTGCTCAAGTCTTAGATTTTTGTTCTCTTTCTCTGCCAGGATGCGCTTGGTCTTGCTAAGGTAACCACGGTAATACAGCCAGCCCACAAGTATGACCAAACCGAATATACCGCACAACGTTCCCCAAATAATCCTGTCTCTGTCCTGAATCTCCATAAGACTTTTCATTTCAAGTTGATGCTTCTTATCGGCAAACAACAGGTCTTGTGAAAGTAGTTCTTTTTGGTAATGCTCAAGGGAGGCGGAGTAATCCCGATATAGAGTAAAGGCTTCTTTATACTTGCCTTGTCTCTCTAAAATATCAATCTTTATCGAAGCATATTTAAGCGAGTCCCAGGTGCTTTCTGTCGGATTGATATTCGAAATGAGGGTCATGGCTTTGTCATACTCTCCGATTTTTGAATACCCTTCAGCAAAGATCATGGTCTCATCGGTTGTTAGCTCCATGTTCTGATATTCTGTCAAGACCTCTTTTATCTCATCGGATGAACAGAAATTCACAGTATATGACAATAAGGAAGGGAACAGAAAAGCTTCTCCCTCGGGATTCTTTTTCACCATCGGTACGCAAATGGACATAAGGCTGTCTGCCGCTGGTTTGTTGTTCTGCATAACGTATCCATCAAGCGCATTCGTATAACTCTTTATTGCGAGGATGTCTTTGCCAATGGTTTTATATAGTTTGGCTGCTTCCATATTATAATGTACAAAATCGTTTATCTTGTACTGCTTGAGATACAAAGTGCCCTGTGCCACCAATGTATGGGACAGTAACAAAGAGTCCGTTACCTGTTTTCTCAAATCACAAGCATTCATGAAAGACTGCATTGCCGAATCATCATCCCCCTGATTCTGATAAATCCGGCCTTGATAATAATATGTCCTAAACTGCTCATCGGGGGTTCCGTTCTTGACATAATAGTCAATGGCCGGCTGAAGGACATCGAAAGTTGTCGTGTCAATGCAGTTTTTGTCCAATGCAATGGATTTGAGCAGCGCATATCTGGCCGCCGCCTCTTTCCCCTTGACACTTGAGGCCGGTATGTTTTCCAATACGACAAGGGCAGAATCAGGCTTGGCATCCATAAGGTTCTCCGCTTTATCCATTTCATTCCAAGCCGTGCCGTGCCGGTCGCAACTGCCTATTGTCAATACAGTTAGCGACAACAGGATAATATTTATAAAATGTCCTATTCTTTTAATCATATTTCATATGCTCCTATGCCATCGCTGATGTCACTGACAATCTTTTTATCATATAGCGCGTTCACATCCAACTGAAGCAAACTTCTAAGGCAGGATTACTTCTTGTCTGTTAACATTCCGCATTGGACTATCAAAAACTGGGTGCAAAGATAATTAATTATTTTCATAATCCCTTAATGATAACCGCCCTAATTACCGACCCAATAGATATATATTCAAAGAAGTTGACACCTTGCAGTCTGCAGGAGCATGCAAGCGAATAGAACATGGCTGCATCGCGGATACGCTTACACAATATTTGCATTTCTAACCGCTCAAAACTGCGAGCTGAACGCACAAAGAAATCTTTGGCGCGAAATTCTCGAGTTTTGAGTGGTTTTTGTTATATTGCTTATACACAGTGAGTTATGTGGGTTAGGACGCTCTGACGTTGATTCTTGCGAAATAAAAAAGCTCCTTTTTATTTCAAATGTACTACATTTGCAGTCTAACTGTAGTACATTTGCCTTCTATAACGACTACATTTACATCGTAAAAGGACTACATTTGCAATGCAAAGAAGCCTAAACTGGTGAGTGGGGAGGCGTTTGTCACCATAAAAACCTTCAAAAATGCCTTTTGAAATCTCTAGAATCGATTTTTTATTTGTAACACTTTTTTACTGCCTGTCTTATATTTGTACGGATAATTTGCTGTACCTTTGCAGATGTTTATGAAACAGGACAAGACCATATCAGTAGTAATGTGCACCTACAACGGTGCGTCACGCCATCTGCGCGAACAGCTCGACTCGATATTCGCACAGACGTTGCTGCCAGGCGAGATAGTAGTGCAGGACGACTGCAGCACAGACAACACCATGCAGGTGCTGCGCGAGTATGCCGAGCGTGCGCCCGAGGGCGTGGCGATGCGCATTGTTCAGAACACAGCACAGATGGGCATCAACGCCAACTTCTTCTCTGCCATGCGCCGGGCGGAGGGCGAACTGATTGCCGTGAGCGACCAGGACGACATCTGGATGCCCACAAAACTGGAGGAGCAGCGCGGCGCTATAGGCTCGCGCATGATGTGCGTGTGTCGCTCGGAGCCTTTCTCCGACTCGGGAGCAGAGATACGTTTCGACCGCCGCACGCCCAACTGCAACCTCATACGTCTGTTCTATGCCTCGATGATGGGCCATTGCCAGATGCTGCGCCGACAACTGCTCGACGTGATTCCTACCGAACAGGAACAGCCCGAGATATACCGCCGCACGTGCTACGACGTGATGACAGCCACAGCCGCTGCCGCATTGGACAGCATTGTGCTTATAGACCGCCTGCTGGTGAAGCAGCGCCGATATGAGCAGGCTGCCACCTATGTGCGCGTAGACCATCATCGTGTGCGCCGTGCCGACAACGCTCTGTATATGATATGGTATGGCGTGCGCAACTATCGTCGTGTCAAGCCATGGATGAACGCCCACTTTGCCGCACGCCGCGACTTCCTTGAGTGGGTGTGGCGCAAGTCGATGGCTGCCCATTGTGAGGCTCCGGGCAGTATGCCTACAGCCGACAACCGCATCTTTGCCGACGGAATCCGCCTGCTGCACAACGAGTGCCGACGCGGACTGACGGCACTGTTGGGCATTGAGCGCTATTACATAAAATACCGACACACGCTGTTCTATACCCGCGAGAAGGACCCCGTGGCTCTGCTGCGTGCCATGGTGCATCCGTTCATGCAGATATACAACTACCGCTATCTTGCCCAGCGCCAGTAGGCATGGGTAAAAACTACGGAAAGAAAGAATAAAATGAAGGTTTACTTTTATCATACCCAAAACATACAATACTGCCTTGGGCGAATGGGCAAGGGCGAGTTTCCGTCGCATTTTCTGTACGGAGCGTGCCATCTGCCCGACCATGGCATCGACGTAGTGTGGCACCGCTCGCCCCGCAAGGACCGCTCACGCATTGCCACAGCGCTGTATACGGCGTGGCGCATACTGACTTGTCGCGAACATTTCGACGCCATATACGCCACTCACTATAAGGGACTGGAGCTGATTGTGCTGCTGCGAGCCATCGGTCTCTATCGCCGCCCCATCGTGGTGTGGCACCATCAGCCCGTGGTGAAGTCGGCAAGCCGTCTGCGCGAACTCTGTGGCAGACTCTTCTATCGTGGTCTCGACCGTATGATATTCTTCTCGAAGAAGCTCTTCGACGACTCGTTGCTATCGCGCAAAGCCCGACCTGCGCACATGGTTGTGGGCCATTGGGGTGCCGACCTCGACTTCTACGACTCGATAGCGGTCAGTCCGTCCAACAACACCTTTACATTCATAGCTACGGGCAAGGAGCAGCGCGACCAGCCTACGCTTATCGAGGCGTTCAACCGTACCCGCCGCCACCTGCGACTGTTCATCGGAATCAACCCTGACCCTAACGTGCCCAATCCCAATCTCGATGCTGTGCGCCGCTGTAAGCCTGCCGATAACATCGAGGTGAAGGAGATTTGCGGACTGCTTCCATACGAAATTGCGATAGACGTGGCTCATGCCGACTGTGTGGTGATATGCTGTCACAAGACACGCTACACCGCCGGACTGACCACAGTGGTTGAGGCTCTCGCCCTCGGTAAGCCCATTATATGCAGCCGAAATCCGCAGATACCCGTAGATTTCGACCGCGAGGGTTGCGGCATTTCTGTTGAATACGGTGATGTGAAGGGTTGGCAGCGTGCCATAGAATACATCGCCACGCATCCCGATGAGGCGCGACGAATGGGCCAGCGCGGACGTGAAATAGCCGAACGCTTGTTTAATGACAAGCGCGATGCTGTGGAAATAGCGAATGTGATAAAAGAAACGGTGGAGAGATAAAAACTCTCAACTATAAATAATCCTTACCCCATACCCTTAAAACTTAGCGGCTGCATTGCAGCCGTTTTTTCGTTATACACCTCGGTAGTGACACGTCGTGCGCGCAGGCTGCGCACTTTGGGAAAGTCGCGGAAGTAGTTGTCTTGCGTTATATACCAGCTGTGGGCAGCTATCTCGTTCACCCTCTGGGCCATGAGGTCAATCTTGCGAGCCGAGCGCGGACTCACTACCGACAGCATACGTTGGCCGTTGCGCAGAACAATGGCAAGCACTACGTAGGTGTTTACGGCCTTGTCGACAGACGGGTCGGTGAGTTTGTGGCTGCGCATCGACGACGACACCGTTATGTGCCAGCCGTACCGGCTGTTGAGACGTTGCATCATTTCGCGGAACACCCGTCCGTGCGACGACGTGTCGGGAATGCGCTTGTACATAATATAATAATGTATCATCTCGTGCAGCAGCGTCTCCTGATATTCACGCTCGTTGCAATTGTAATAGGTGCTGATGCGTATGGTGAAGTCGGTGTACACACGCTTCAGCAGACGGCGTTGGCATTTGCACGCCATTGTGCCCAATCGTGTGCGTGCCTTGGACAGCACAAGACGAGGCACAGGCAGCTCATCGCCGAAATAATCGGCGTTGAACTGCCTGAACCAAGTACGTAGTATGTCGGTAGTAAGGGTCATTCGGCGCAGTCGGGATATACTGACGTGAGGTATGCGTCGACTTTTTCGGACATTACTGTTGCCAATGCAACCTTGCCCTCGGGGTCGATGATGTAGACCGAAGGAATCCACTTGATGTGGTAAGCCAATGATACGGGCGACTCGCGCATGTTCTTCAGGTCGCTCACCTGGGTGTAGGGCAGCGCAAGTTTAGCCACTCCGTTCTTCCACGACTCGTTGTTTCTGTCGAACGAAACGCCTACAAACTCCACTCCTTTTTGATGAAACTTGTTGTACAGGGCTACGATGTTGGGCGCGTCTCTGCGACAGTCGGAACACCACGAAGCCCAGAAGTCGAGCACTACGTATTTGCTACGCAGACTCTTCAGTGTGAACTGCTTGCCGTCGATAGTGCTGAGTGCAATCTCGGGAGCCTCGGTGCCGGGCTTCAGAAGTTCGGTGGCGTACTTGGCGTCGAGGTCGGCAGCCGTAGTTTGTGCATTTGTCTGCGCCTGAGCGTTAATGGCGTGTGGCATGGCGGTCATAGCCAATGCCAATAATAAAAGCTTAAAGTGTTTCATATGCTTATGTCTTGGAATGATTTTTCGTTATTTAGTATGTTATATACGAGTAATGTCATTGCTTCTCCGTCTGCGTCTTGGGCCAGTTGACGAGAAACAGTTTGTCGGTGGCTCGTGTGAAGGCGGTGTACAGCCAGTGGATGTAGTCGGGCGTGAGCATGTCGTCGGTCATGTAGCCTTGGTCTACATATACGTGTGCCCATTGTCCGCCTTGTGCCTTGTGGCAGGTCACAGCGTAGGCATACTTTATCTGAAGAGCGTTGTAGTAGGGATCTTTCTTCAGCTTCTTGTAGCGTTCGGGCTTGGTGGGCACGTCGGCATAATCGAGCAATACCTGTTCGAAGAGTTGCTGATTCTGGTCGTGCGTGAGTGCAGGCGCTTCGGTAGACAGCGAGTCGGTCATTGCTGTGACTTGCAACTCGTAGTTTTCATAGTCGGGGAATCGAAGCCACAGGTCGACGAAGTGGAATCCGTACAGGTCGCGGCGGTTGCGCACGCGCTGTATCACGGCACGGTCGCCGTTGGCTATGAACGATGGGGTAGGGCTGCTTTGCTGCTGGTTGTCGGCTGCTGGGGTGTTGGTTGCGGTAGCGGCAGAAGGGTTGGCGTTGTGTGAAGTCGGGTCCTTGGCGAGTCCGGCTTTGTTCAAGGCGGCATCCTGCTCAGTCCAGAAGTAGTTGTTCTTGACAATCATCAGCCAGTCGCCCGATGTCAGTTCTTCCTCGCGCCACAGCACCTGGCTGCGTATGCCCTGATTGAATATGTTGGCGCGCTTGTTGCTTCGTGTCACCACCATCGTTTCGTCCATTCCCACTTCTGAATAGCTTGTGGCAAGCGACTCGATGAGTTCGTCGCCCGGAACGTTGACGATGTCGGCAAAACCGTGGAATCGTATTTGTGGCAAAGCTGTGGCTTCGTCGTGCGTTATCATCTGGCGTATCACGGTGGCGTTGTACAGGATGCCCGATTCCTGGCTCTGACGCAGCACTTCGTTGAGGTCGCTCTCGTATGTGGTCAGTCCGTAGCCGCTCATGAAGTCGGCACACAGGGCTGGCGATTCTTCTTCGCCCACGGGTGGAAGCTGTGCTTTGTCGCCGATAAGCATCAGTCGGCAGTTGCGTCCGGAATATACAAACTGCACGAGGTCGTCGAGTAGGCAGCCCGTGCCGAACACCGAACCCTGCAGTCCTTCGTTGGCTATCATAGATGCCTCGTCGACCATAAAGAGCGTGTCGGCGTGCATATTGGGTGCAAGTGAGAAGTTGCCTTCAAGCGATTTCTGTCGGTAGATGCGGCGGTGGATGGTTGAGGCAGGAGTATCGGAATTGATGGCAAACACCTTGGCTGCGCGTCCGGTAGGTGCAAGCAGCACCACGCGTTGCTTAAGTCGCAGCATAGTGCGCACGATGGCACCCGACAGCGACGTCTTGCCCGTTCCGGCAGATCCCCGCAATATCATGACGGCACGGTCGTCGCGGTCGGTCATGAACGCGGCAAATGTCGTGAGTGCATGGTTTTGGTCGAGCGTCGGCTCAAATCCGAAATTCTGTCGTATTTGGTATATTAGTTCGTCTTGTAGCACAGTGGCCTTATGATTATAATGTGTTCAAGAGTGAAATGTGGATGTCTAAATTCTCTGGTAAATCTTCAGTCCGAACTTTGGCACGAGGGCGTACATCCACTCCATTATCTCGGCGAGATGATGTTCGTAAGCCTTCCATTCCTTCTGCTTGAGGAAGAAGTAAATCTCGATGGGCAGACCGTTTTCGGTGGGGTCGAGTTGGCGCATAAGGAATGTAGCGTTTGTGACGACGTCGTCGCGTAGTTCGAGCCAGCGCTCCATGTAGCGGCGGAACAGCGTAAGATTGATAACGTCGCCATTCATCTCCTCCATCTTCATCAAGCCTTCGGCAGCAAGAGTCTTTTTGAGTTCGTCGGAAGCAATGGTTATAGAGCGGAAGTCGATGTATATGGCGCGAGTGACGCGTCGGCCCGAGCTTTCCTCCATGCCATGCCAGTTCTGGAACGAGTCTTCGATGAGTTTCTGCGGAGGCACGGTGACAATGGTGTTGTCGAAGTTGCGCACCTTGACAGTCGAGAGCGTGATGTCCTCGACAGTACCGTTGGCACCAGTCTTGCTGACTGTAATCCAGTCGCCCTTGCGCACCATATTGTTGCTCGTAAGGCGGATGCCCGCTACAAGACCCGTTATTGTGTCCTTAAACACGAGCATAAGTACAGCCGATGTGGCACCGAGTCCGGCAAGCAGAGTGAGCGGACTGCGGTCGATGATGATAGAAATGATGACGATGACACCGAGAAAAATCACTATAATCTTCAATACACCGCAGAAGGAATGCAGATATTGTTGTGTGGCAGAACGCTTGTCGTTGTTGTCGAAGAGCTTGAGCGAACTGATAAAGGTGGTAGCCAGTCGCATTGTGGCTATGGTAATGTATATAGCCGTAGCCTTAAGGATGAGGCTCTGTATTATCGGGTAGTCGGAAAATATTGGAGGCATAAGCATCCAAACGATAATGGCAGGCACAATGTTGCATGCAGCCCTGATTATCTGTGGGTTAAACAGATAGTCGTCCCATACAACATCGGTACGACTTGTGATGCGTGCGGCAAGTGGCGACACCACCTTGATGCACAGCAAGTAGACAAGCCATGCTATGAGTGCTACGGTGGCGAATAGCATAGAGAGGGTGACAAACGATAACCATCCACCTGTTAGCGAGGTGGAGGCAAGCAACTGCTCTATGTATTTTGTTATTTCGTTCATAATAATCGGTTATGGTTGGCACAGTATGGTGCATACACGGTCTTGGAATGCACGTCCGTTGGAATGGTGCATCACACCCTGGTTGATAATGGCGAATGCCAGATGATGGCCATTGGCTGCTGTGCAGTAGCCAGCAAGCGACGAGATGCCTTTGACAGTACCAGTCTTGGCAAACACGTTGCCCTGCGTGAATGTGCCGCGCATGCGTCGGCGCAGTGTGCCATCGACGCCAGCCTCGGGCAGGGCTGGATGCAGATGCAGATAGATATTATTGTTGCGGAATGCGTAGCGTAGCAGTTTCACTTCCAGTTCGGCTGACACATAATTATATAATGACAGTCCAGAACCGTCGGCAATCTGATAGCGTCGAGGGTTGAGCCCCACCTTATTTATAAGTCGGCCTATCACCGTGGCAGCATCTTTGGCGGTAGCGCGTCGGTTGCCCGTAGAGGCTGCCAGCTGATAGAACATCGATTCGGCATATAGATTGTCGCTCTCCTTGAGCATGCGCATCAGTATCTGGTCGATAGAGTGGAAGCGGCTTGCTATGCAGTAGGCATCATCGGGCTTGCGTGCTTCGCCCAGAGTGGCTTCCACCACGATGCCCGCCTCGCGCAGTTCGTCGACAAACCGCTTTACGAACACGTTGCGACGGCTGATGAGCAGAGGCGAGAGTATAGGGTTGTCGTCGTCCCAGCACCATCCACAGCCCAGTGTGTCGGCACTCTTCATGGTCTTGTCGGCATATATGTTGCCACGTATTGTGTCCACTCCCATTTTGCGTATGCCCTCCACGAAGGCGCGCATGTCGTCGATGTTGAATCGTGGGTCGAATCCTCCCACGCAGTAGACGTTGCCGTTGAGTGTGCCGTTGCTCACATCGCCTGTATAGCAAAGCTCTGTCTTGAAGCGATAGCTGCCGCCCAGTTTGTCAATTGCTGTTATGGCTGTTATCACCTTCATGGTCGAAGCCGGGCGCATCAGTTGGCGCTCGTTGTGGGTGTATATGGCAGAGTCGGCATCGAGGTCGTATACCATTATTCCCACTTGCGATGTGCGGAACATGTCGCTCTCAAGCAGTCGGTTGATGTGTGTGCGCACCTGTTCGGTCCATGGCAGGGCGTGCTGTGATGTTGTAAGGGTATCGGTGAGCAGCGAGTCGGTCACAACTTCGTCGTCGCTGATGTCTTCCTGAGCGTGCGTAGTGAAATTGGCGGCAAATATCATGCATATAATAAGTGTCGCGCGCGTAATAATGTTATAATGTGTAATCATTGTTCCTGTCTGCGTTTTATCTCTCTGATGAATCCGTCGGCTTCAGACGGTTGTGCATAGGTGATGTGTCCGGCACCGTATTCGATGACGATGTGGCTCGCCACAATCAGCGTGCCCCTGATTTTGCGTACCGAAATGATGTCGCCTACGGGTATGACGAGGTGTTTGCCCAGACGGCCGCGTGCAATGACGAGCTGTCCGTCGGCTGTGAATGTGTATGTGGTGTTGATCGAACGGTCGACACCGGCTGCGCCCACAAGCATGCAAGCCAAGCCTATCAGTGGTGTCACGCCGGTGCGCACAAGAAAGCACCACAAGGCGCACACTGCCAGTAGTAGTATGGCAGCGAAAGCCTGCGGGCTGAATCGTTGATGAAATGTTCTGTCCATAATCAAGTGCAAAGTTAAGCATAATTATCCGAACCGACGGGTTGAACGGTTACAACAAAATTAAAAGCAACGTAATAAGAACTTTTTTTAACCTTTTGTATTCTATTTGTAATGAAAAACTTCGCATAAGTCAGAATTTATTTTTAATTTTGCAAGAAATAATAACGAGACTTGAAATTATGGCAGAATTATCAAATCGCCTTAATCGCCTCGCTCCGTCAGCGACACTCGCTATGTCGCAGAAGAGTGGCGAAATGAAGGCACAAGGTGTAGACGTTATCAACCTCAGTGTCGGTGAACCCGACTTTAACACTCCTGACCACATCAAGGAAGCAGCCAAGAAGGCTATCGACGAGAACTTCTCGCGCTACTCACCAGTTCCGGGATACATCGATTTGCGTAAGGCTATTGTAGCAAAACTTAAGAACGAGAACAATCTCGACTATACAACAGCAGAGATTCTCGTGTCGAACGGAGCCAAGCAGAGTGTCTGCAACACAGTGATGGCACTTGTCAACGACGGTGAAGAAGTGATAATTCCTGCTCCGTATTGGGTAAGCTATCCGCAGATGGTGAAGCTCGCAGGTGGTAATCCGGTCATCGTGAACGCTGGTTTTGAGCAGGACTTCAAGATTACTCCAGAGCAGCTCGAAGCCGCAATAACCCCCAAGACACGTATGCTCATTCTCTGCTCGCCAAGCAATCCTACCGGAAGTGTATATTCTAAGGACGAGCTTGAGGCTCTTGCCGAGGTAATCAAGCGCCATGAAGACTTGTATGTGCTTGCCGACGAGATTTACGAACACATTAATTATATAGGTCATCACGAGAGCATCGCTCAGTTCCCGGGCATGAAGGAACGCTCAATCATTGTCAACGGTGTGTCGAAGGCATACGCAATGACAGGATGGCGTATCGGATTCATCGCCGCTCCCGAATGGATTGTCAAGGGCTGCAACAAGCTGCAGGGACAGTATACATCAGGTCCTTGCTCTGTAAGCCAGAAGGCTGCCGAGGCTGCATATACAACTTCGCAGGAGTGCGTGGAAACAATGCGTAAGGCTTTTGAACGTCGCCGCGACCTTATCGTCGAATTGGCAAAGCAGATTCCTGGTCTGGAGGTGAACAAGCCAGAGGGCGCTTTCTATCTGTTCCCCAAGTGCTCAAGCTTCTACGGCAAGACCGACGGCAAGCGTACAATACAGAATTCAACCGATTTGGCTATGTATCTTCTTGAGGAAGGACACGTTGCTACTGTAGGTGGCGACGCATTCGGCGACCCTGAGTGCTTCCGTATGAGCTACGCTACAAGCGATGACAACATTCGCGAAGCGATGCGCCGTATCAAGGAAGTATTGGCAAGATTGAAATAAAAAATGTTAAATACCGCGTAAGCGTATGTTTATTTGCCATTATTTGCTAACTTTGCCAAAGCGCAAAGCAAATACTATAGTTTATAAACTGCGCATACAATGTATTAACCATTTAAATATTGGATAAATTTTTAACCATTAATAACTTATTAAATTCTACAAAAAATTATGGCAACTACACAAGCTAAAGCGAATCCTAAGAAGAAATCTTCAGGATTCCAGGGAGTTAGAGACGCAATTTGGATCATCGTTGCATGTTTCATCCTCGCAGTATGTTTCTTCAAGTTCGTACTTGGAAACCCTGACAACTTCGTAGGTGGAGATCCTGCAAACGCTGTTAAGGACGGTAGCCTTCTCGGTACTGTGTACAAAGGTGGTATCGTCGTTCCTGTGATCATTACATTGCTCTTTACTGTTATCGCTCTCTCTATCGAGCGCTTCTTCGCTCTTCGTACTGCTTTCGGTAAGAGCTCACTCGGCAAGTTCGTTATCTCAGTAAAGCAGGCTATCACTGCTGGCGATATGGCTAAGGCTCAGCAGATTTGCGACAAGCAGCAGGGTTGTGTTGCTAACGTAGTTGGCGCTTCAATCGCTGCTTACAAGGAAATGGAGAATACTCCTAACCTCAAGCGTGCTGCTAAGGTAGCTAAGATCCAGCAGGCTCACGAGGAGGCTACTCAGCTCGAGATGCCTACACTCCAGATGAACATGCCTATCCTTGCTACTATCGTTACTCTCGGTACTCTTACCGCTCTTTTCGGTACTGTAGTAGGTATGATCCGTTCATTCGCCGCTCTTGCTTCAGGTGGTGGTGGTGACTCACTCCAGCTCTCTGAGGGTATTTCTGAGGCCCTTGTAAATACCGCATCTGGTATTTTGACATCTTGGTTCGCTGTAGTTTCTTACAACTACTATTCAAACAAGATTGATAAGCTGACATACGCGCTTGACGAAGTAGGTTACACTATTGCTCAGACATACGAAGCAAATCACGGAGACGAGGCTTAATTTTACTAACCCTTTAAAACATTTATCATTATGGGTAAAGTAAAAGTTAAGAAAGCGGATGTCTGGATAGATATGACTCCTATGTCCGACGTGATGGTCCTCTTGCTTACCTTCTTCATGTTGACATCAACATTCGTGAAGAACGAGGCAGTGAAGGTCGTTACACCGGGCTCGGTATCTGAAATCAAGGTACCGGAGACAAACGTCCTGACAATTCTCTGCGATAAGGAAGGCCGTATCTTCGTGGGTATGGATAACCCTAAGAAGATGGGCGACCTCGTTCAGGGCATGGCCGATCAGTATGGCGTACAGCTTACTAAGAAGCAGTTTGAGACCGCACAGGGCGCTGCTTCATTAGGCGTTGATATGCAGGATTTGGCAAGCGCACTGAGCTTGGGCGACAAATTGAATGAGTACCAGGCTGTCAAGGGTATTCCTACCGACAGCACCAAGACTGGTTCGATGATGAGCCAGTTCCAGGACTGGGTAAAAATGGCACGCGACAACAACGGTTCTGACATGAAGTTGGCTATCAAGGCCGATGCTGGCACACCGTACAAGGTCATCAAGAAAATGATGTCTGAGCTTCAGGATATGAACGAGAACCGTTACTACCTGATTACGTCGCTTAAATCAAATTCGGAGGAGTAAGACATGGCAAAGAAAAAAGCAAGCAGACAGAAAAAGATGAACACCCGCGTGGACTTCACGCCTATGGTGGACATGATGATGCTTCTTATCACGTTCTTCATGCTCTGTACATCTTTGGCTAAACCCCAGACGATGAACTTGACTATGCCTTCGAACGATGAGAACATCTCTGACAAGGACCGCAACGCGGCCAAAGCTTCTCAGACCGTTACTATCTTTGTATGCGGTAATGACAAAATCTACCATGTCGATGGTATACCTAACTACGACGATCCCTCATGCCTGAAGGAGACTTCATGGGGCAAGAACGGAATCCGTGAGGTGCTTATCAAGCACGTTACTGAGGACGGCTCTACTCCTGTAGCTGACATCATGGCTGCTAAGATTCGCCTCGACCAGAAGAAGCTCGCCAATCCGGCAGCTTATCCTGACAGCGTTTATGACGCTATGTTGAGCAAGATCAAGAAGGGTGAACTCGACAACGGTAAGGTTCCTACCATGACCATCATTATCAAGTGTACTGATGGCGCTTCTTACAAGAATATGGTAGACGCTTTGGACGAAATGACTATCTGCAGTATTGGTACGTACGTCATTGACAAGATTAATCCGCAGGATGAAGCATTGCTTGCAAAACGCGGCATTAAGTAATTCAATGACTAATAATTAAAGAAAGGACAAAGAAATGTCAAAAATAGATTTGATATCCAATGAATGGACTGACCTCGTCTTTGAGGGCAGAAACCAGGCATATGGAGCCTACAAGTTGCGCAAGGGCACTACCAAGCGTAACGTGTGGTCCATCATTATCGTAGCCCTTGCTGCAGTACTCCTTTTCCTCGGACTCCAACTTCAGAAAATGGCACAGGCCAACAAGACTGTTGAGAATACTCAGGCTGTCGAGCTGGCTCGTCTCCAGGAGAAGAAGAAGGAAGCTAAGGTAGAAAAGAAGGAAGTTATACGTACCGAACCTGAAAAGGTTGTTGAGCAGGTTAAGTCTTCAGTTAAGTTCACCGCTCCTGTCATCAAGAAGGACGAAGAGGTGAAGGAAGAGGACGAGATCCAGCTCGAGGAAGTAGAGAAGAGTACCAAGGCTATCGGTTCCTTCAACGTTGAGGGTAACGACGAGGTTGGTGGTGCTGTGCTCAAGGCTAAGGAAGAAATCAAGGCTCCAGAACCTCCTAAGCATGAGGAGGAGACCAAGATCTTCACCGTAGTAGAGCAGATGCCTCTCTTCCCTGGTGGCGATGCAGCTCTTATGGCTTATCTTCGTGACAACATCCACTACCCGACTGTAGCTGCCGAGAACGGCGTACAGGGACGTGTTGTTGTTGGCTTCGTTGTAGAGCGTGACGGCTCTATCACCGACGTTAACGTATTGCGTTCGGTTGACCCGTCACTCGACCGTGAGGCTATGCGCGTGGTTAAGGGTATGCCACGTTGGACTCCTGGTAAGCAGAATGGTTCTGCCGTTCGTGTTAAGTACCAGGTACCTGTAACATTCCGCTTACAGTAATAATAACTGATATAGTTGCAGCCGAGCAATCCCTCCATTCTTGGAGAGGTTGCCCGGTGGCAACATTTAAAAACAACAAGACACAGCGGCGTTATTTCAGATACAAGAATAACGCCATTATTTTTATTCATAGGAATAATGAGAAAGAACTTATCCTTCAAATTCATCGTAGGATTAGCCCTTGTGGCCTTCGTTTTCGCTTCGTGCGGACAGCAGAAGCGTAAGGATGGTCGTACCGACACCAACTCATCGGGTGTGATTAGCTTTGCTGCCGATGAGAGTTTCAGTCCGATTGTTGACGAACTGAAGCAGGTATTCGAGATGCAGTGCCCCGAAGCAATGGTAAAGCCTATCTACACTAACGAGGTAGACGGTGTGAACATGCTTCTTAAGAATAAGGTGATGCTCACCATTACGGCACGCAACTTCACTAAAAAAGAATATGATTATCTGAAGGGAACCGACCAGTTGCCCGAGGCTGTGCCTCTCGCATACGATGGTATGGCGCTCATCTGCAATAATAAAAACCTCGACTCGTGTATCACGGTCAATGATATAAAGGCTGTGTTATCTGGTAAGAAGACACGATGGAATGAGGTAAACCCAGGCTCAAAGCTTGGTGAGATTTGGGTATGTTTCGACAACAAGAAGTCGGCAGCTGTCGACTATTGCTGCGATTCTATCCTTGGTGGTAAGCCTATCAACAGTCCAAATGTCTTTGCAGCCAAAGACTCGAAAGATGTTATCGACTATGTAGCTCGCACTCCAAATGCCATTGGCGTGATAGGAAGCAACTGGCTTAACGACAAGCGCGACTCAACAAATACTACTTGGAACAAGGCTATCACCGTAATGTCGGTGTCAAAACTCGATAAGGCCACTCCAATGAATTCGTGGAAACCGTATCAGGCATGGTTGCTCAACGGTCGCTATCCGTTTGTACGCACCATTTATGCTCTGCTCAACGACCCCAAGCGTGGACTCCCATGGGGATTTGCTCACTTTATTGAGTCTCCACGTGGTCAGCTCATCGTCTTCAAGGCAGGTCTGCTGCCCACACGAGGTGAGATTGCAATCCGCGATGTCAATGTGAACAACAAACCGTATTAGAATCCTTTAATTAAACAATAGCTTTTGCCCCGCGGCTTTATACAATTGAACAATTAAACAACCAGAATTATGAAAGCAATTAAATATATCGTAGCAGGAGCTTTGATGCTCAGCATCGCCGCTCCAACAATGGCACAGGACGTTAAATCGCAGGTTGATGCCATCACAAAAGTAGTAGTTGACGCCAAGGGAGACGCTGTCGCAACTAAGGCGCAGATTAAGGACTTCATGAAGTTGAACAAGAAGAATGCACAGGCTATTGCAGGTCTCGGTCGCGCATTCCTTGTTGCAAAGAACTATGAGCAGGCCAAGACTTATGCCGATATGGCAATGAAGGTTGGCAAGAATGTATCGGCTGGTTATATCCTTCGTGGCGACATCGCTTCGGCTGAGGATGACGGCGGTTTGGCTGCTTCTTACTATGAAATGTCTACACAACAGGACCCTCAGGATCCTACAGCTTATGTAAAGTACGCTCGCGTATATCAGAAGGTTGACGCTGACGGTGCTGTAGCTATGCTTGAGAAGCTTCGTTCGGTAAAGCCTGACTATCCTGTTGACGCTGCAGCTGGCTATATGTACTCTTCAAACAATAAGTTGAAGACTGCTCTCCAGTACTACGGCAAGGTTCAGAACATCAACTCGCTCGACGATTATATCCTTTTCGACTATGCTTCTACAGCATACGTACTTGAGGACTATGACAAGACTCTGCAGCTTGCCGCTGCTGGTGTTCAGAAGTATCCTCACTACTCTTCATTCTATCGTGTAGGTATGTATGCTTCTGACAAGGTTAAGAAGTATGAGGACGCTGTAAACTATGGTAACAAGCTGTTCAACACAACTGATACTATCAAGTACACAGCCAACGACTACATCTACTATGCTGAGGCTCTTATGAACACAGGTAAGTTTGACGAGGCTATCGCAGCTTACAAGCATATCCCTGAGGTAGATCCGGAGAACAAGGAGACCAACAAGCTCATCTCAGGTCTGTATGTTAAGGCTCATCGCTTCCCTGAGGCTGTTGCCGCTATGGAGCAGTACATCACAGAGGCTGGCGAGAACGCTACATACAAGGAGCTTGACGCTCTTGCTGACATCTACATCGACGAGGCTTCTGTAGAGGGAGCTACTGATGCTGTTAAGAAGGCTGCATTCGAGAATGCTGATAAGGTATACGCTCGCATGGCTGAGAAGTACGATTATGCTGCTACTTACGCAGTTTGGAAGCGTGCTCTTATGAACCATCAGATTAACCCTGATGTTAAGGTAGGTCGCGCTCTGCCTTACTATCAGCAGTACATCTCGCTCGTAGAGCCGAAGGCTGAGAAGACTGCTTCAGAGCTCAACAAGCTTGCTATCTCTTACACCTATCTTGCCGTTCACTATATTCAGAACGACAAGAAGGCTGAGGCAAAGGAGTGGGCACAGAAGCTCGCTGAGATTCGTCCGGACGATCCCAATGCACAGCAGATTCTCTCTATTAAGTAATACTTAAGAAACTGTTGACAATTAGACAATATACAAGTAGACAAGGAAATAACAAATAATAATTAAAGACGACGAGCTTCGGTTCGCCGTCTTTTTTGTTTTCATATATCTATGTGTATTTTTGGCGAAGTTGTGGCCTTCAAATATAAATAAAAGTTAATCTCGTTCATAAATAGAGCCTTTGTACGTTTATATATCAGAAAACCAAAAGAATGAAAGACAAGGAGTTTGAACATATAGCACCAGTGTTGCGCCGCCGCTCGGTGGCTACAGCACGTAGCCTTGGTCTCGACGCAGACGATGCAGAGGATGTGGCGCAGGATGCGCTGCTGAAGCTGTGGTCGCTGCGTGGCGAGTTGAAGGTGGAGCGTATCGAAGCCCTTGTCGTTACTGTGGCACGCAACTTATCAGTTGACTTCCACCGGCGATGCCGCACTATTCCGATGGACAATCGAACGGTTGTCGACGAACTCCACACACAGCCCGACACTCTTATGGAAGTAGCCGACGATGAGCGTTGGCTTGAACGTAAGATGCAGGCGTTGCCATCCACCGAGTATCAGGTGCTGCATCTGCGTCAGGTGGAACGCAAGACCGACGAGCAGATAGCCGCGATACTCAGTATCGGTGTAGGTTCGGTGCCAACGCTCCTGTCACGAGCCAGGCGTAAGCTATTGGAAGCAATGCGAGCCCGACAACGGGTTGAGTAATTCGGATAATTGGTAATGTAACTTGTAAGATGTTTTAATCACAATAAAATGACAGCTATGGAAATCAAGCAACTCATAGACAGATATATGAACGGTCAGACAACCGTTGACGAGGAGCAGCTTCTTGCGCGCTACTTCCGTTCGGCTACCGACTTGCCTGACGACTTGCAGCCTTATCGCGACATGTTCGCCTACTTTGACGAAGGTATGCCCTTAGGCGCTTTGCCCGAGTTTGACGGTTCAGCCGGGCAGGCAGAGACTCGTGTCGCGCCCGACAGCAGCAAGGTTGTCGCTCCGCGCAGACACAGCCTTCGCATGGCAGCATGGTGGAGTGGGGCAGTGGCAGTGGCAGCAGCCGTGGCTCTGTTGCTGATAATGCATCGCCCGTCGGCACCCGTCCAGCCCATAGCATCGGCTGTAGTAGTGAGCGACACGTGCAGCACGTCTACAGGTGTTGAGGCTGAACAGAACGTCGTGGCCGACTCCGTAAAGCTCAAGCCACAGCCCCAACGTCGTCGCCCAAGCGTACGCCGCCGCTACTACTTGGCTCCGCCCAAGACCTATCTGGCGCACGCTGCCGCCACTGACAGCATCACGCCCGCAGCCAATGCCAACATGAACGGCTCTGCCACCGACTGCCTTGTAGCCATACACGAGTTGTCCGAGGCAGAGCGCCAGAGCATAGAGCACGACATAAGAGAGTCGCTCAGGCTTGTCGACGAGGTGCGCAACACGCTGCTTGCAGTAGATATGCTCAACCAAATCGACGACGAAGCCGCCGACGAACAGTATTGACATCGTAAGAATAATATACTCGCATCGAATAAATACACCTAATAAAACATTGACGATTATGAAAAAGATATTCACAATGATTATCGCCCTTGCGCTCGTTCCGGCATTTGCGGCAGCGCAGACCACCATTGCCCGCGTAGTGGAGCAGTTCAAGAAAGGCGCTGTTGAAGAAATTTCAACCTCCAAGGAAACTGACACCGACACCGACGGCAAGCAATGCGTTTATGAAAGAAATATATTTCTTGTGGCAAAGAACAGCGGCAAGTTCAAGCAGCTGATGGATGCCTTCAACGACGAACAGTCAAATGCCTACTCGGTGAACAAGCGTATGGCAGGCTATGACGGCTCTGCCAGTAGAATAGGTTACGGCAAGAATTCGGAAAAGACGATAGTGTTTATGAAATATTCCGACCGCAACTACTTCGTACTTTACTTTAAGGACCCTGCCGATTCGAAGCGTCGCACGTGCTATGCATTGGCATGGTATGAAGGAAAGAAGGGCAAGAAGAACAAGGAAATGTGGTGTGTAGACATCATACATGTATACAGCCTGAACCCCGAATACGTGAGGTCGCTGCCCAAGACCATAACCAAGACCACTACTACCGTCAATTCCGACGACACCAACACGTCCATTACGGTCAACTCCGACGGCACCATCATACGCTACGACCGCAACACGGGCAACAGCATAGTGTATCGTCCGCAGGACAACAAGAAGGCAAGCAGCATCGATGTGCCCATAAAGAACAGCGGCGACTTCATACAGCGATTCAACGATCTGCGCACCGAGTATATACAGGTGGTGCAGTTTGCGGGCAAGGAGCAGACCTTCTTCGCCAACCGCATAATGCCGCCCGTCAACAAGATGCTGCAGTTGTGCCGAGAGCACGGCAAGCTTCTGCTCCACAACGAGCGCTTATCATGCATAGGAATACTTGATGACATGAAGCAGAATGCACGTGACAAGGGCATACGCGAAATGCTCAATCTCGCCCAGACGTATCTGGGCGGCAAGTAAGATTTCTCTCTCTATTAATATGAAATAATATAATCCCAGCCCTCCGGTTGTCGTGACGACAGTCGGAGGGCTTTTTCTTCTGTTCCACCCGAAATGTTTTGTGATGAAAACATAGGCTCAAGACAGGATAGAACAGGCAATGCAAACAGTAGGAGGCTATGGCGTCCTCGCCGTAGCCTGAGCAGTTTGCCGACGCATTTGCTATTGTTATGATTTGCACTTTCAGCTTGCTCAGGCTACGGCGGGGACGCCATAGCCTCCTACAGTTACTTTCTTGTCTGTCTATTTGCGTCAATCCATCTTCCGTAACAAGACTTTTTTCGCAGTCAAAAGTGTTGTAATTGTAATGAAACGTTAACCATGTGAAAATGTTGTAAAAAAAAAAACAACTACTTGCCGAAATTATATTTATCTTTACAACTTCAAAACGGACGAAACCTAAAGGTAGCAATACGGCAACCTGAACTTATATATTGATTTATACATTTTAGAAACTAATCATAAACAATCTCTTACAAGATGAAGAAAAACAGGACTATCCCATTGACATTGTTATTGTCAGCATTGGCAGCAACTCCGGCTGGTGCGAGTGCGGTTCCTGGTGCTTCGGCATCGGTCTTGCAGACCATGCAGCAGCAGACTTCCGCATGCAAAGGCGTCGTTAAGGACACTAATGGCGAGACACTCATTGGCGTCTCAGTAGTAGTGAAAGGCACAACCAACGGAACAGTGACCGGACTTGACGGCGATTTCGCCATCAATGGCGTGAAGAAGGGCAGCCACCTTGTAGTGTCGTTCATCGGTTTTACATCGCAGGAAGTGGTATGGAACGGCACACCGCTCAACATTACTCTTAAGGAAGACAACAAGACCCTCGACGAGGTGGTTGTTGTAGGTTTCGGTACACAGAAGAAGGAGAACCTCACAGGTTCGGTTTCGCAGGTGAAGATGAGCGAAGTGCTCGGCGACCGTCCCGTAACCAATGCCGCCGCAGCATTGCAGGGAGCCATGCCCGGACTCACCATCGGTGGCGGTACTGGTCCTGGACAGACCAAGTCGTTCAACATCCGCGGTACGCTGTCAATCAACGGTGGCGGTCCGCTCGTGCTTATTGACAACGTAGAGGGCGACATCAGCCTGCTCAATCCCGACGACATCGAGAGCGTATCGGTATTGAAGGATGCCGCATCGTCAGCCATTTACGGTGCGCGTGCAGCTGGTGGCGTTATTCTCGTTACCACAAAACGCCCCAAGGACAAGTCAAAGATTAATCTCAACTACAACTTCAACGTAGGTTGGGAACGCTCGCTCAACGTACTTGAGCAGTCGAGTCTGACCGAATATATTGATGCCTATCTTGAGGCAGGCTACACCAACTCTTACTGGGCAGGCAACGGCGACGTGGCAAAGTGGCGCGAGTATCTGCAGCAGTACAAGCAGAATCCGTCGTCGCTCAACACCGTCGGCGACGGCATCTATAAGGATGAGGACGGCCGTGTGTACTGGCTCAGCGAGAAGAACATGTACAAGCGCATCCTCACAACGGGCGCTCTGCAGAACCACAACGTATCAATCTCGGGTGGCAACGACCGCATACGCTTCCGTATGTCGGCAGGACTGAGCCGTGAGGACGGTCCGCTCATCACCAGCAAGGACAAGTACATGCGCAAGAACATTTCGGCTTTCGTCTCTGCCGATGTCAACAAGTGGTTTACACAGGAGGTGAACCTGCTCTATACCGATGCCGACAAGACCAATCCGGTGAACGTAGGCAACATGTCGGGATTCTACACCACACGTCTTGTAGGCTACTATCCCGAGGGCAACATACCCGGATCTATACTCGGCATTGAGGACGACCTGCCCTCGCAGACACCGAGCAACATGCTCCGATTGGCTCCGGTATCACATCTGAATACAGCCGTAACGCGTGTCTCTACACGCTCTGTATTCAAGCCGTTGAAGGACTGGACCATCACAGCCGAATACACCTTCGACAAGAAGGATGCCGACTCGCACTTCTATTCGGAGCGCTTCCACTTTGCCGATGTGCAGCTGGCAGCCAAGTGGTCGGTAGAGTCGGGACAGGACTACTACAACATGCAGGACACACAGAAGCGCTACAATGCCTTCAACGTGTTCTCTAACTACGACCATCGTTGGGGCGACCACTCGTTCAAGGCAATGGCTGGTTTCAACCAGGAGAGCTATTCGTACAAGTCGTTCTATGCCCAGGTGAAGGGACAGACTACTCCGTCGGTACCTTCGTTTGCCGGAGGTTCGGGCGACAAGAGCATTACCGACGGCTATTCGGAGTATTCAATACGCAGCGGTTTCGCCCGTCTCAACTATGCTTTCAAGGACCGCTACCTGCTCGAGCTTAACGGCCGCTACGACGGATCGTCCAAATTCCCCAAGAACGACCGCTTCGGCTTCTTCCCGTCAGTGTCAGTAGGCTGGCGTTTGGGACAGGAGAAGTTCATGGAATGGTCGCGCACATGGCTCGACGACATCAAGTTGCGCGCCAGCTACGGTTCTATCGGCAACCAGAACATCAATCCTTATCAGTTCCTTTCGACCATGACCGTCAGTCCAAGCACCGTATGGCTCGACAAGAACGACAAGGTCAACGTAATCTCTTCGCCGGGACTCATCAGCAGCAGCTTCACATGGGAGACCGTGAAGACCATCAACTTCGGTGTTGACGTTACGGCGCTGAACAACCGCTTGCAGATGACATTCGACTACTACAAGCGCCGCACAGACGGAATGCTTGCCGCCGGCATCGAGATACCGGGCGTTGTGGGTACATCGGCACCGCTTCAGAACATCGCCGACCTTTCGTCTGACGGTTGGGAACTTAATCTGACATGGCGCGACCGTATCGGTGATTTCGCCTACAACATCGGTTTCAACATCTACGACAATCAGGCTAAGATAAAGAAATTCAACAACGAGAGCGGAATTATTGACGGCCAGTACTACGTCGGACAGAAGCTTGGCGAGCTGTGGGGCTATGTAGCTGACGGCTACTATAGCATCGACGACTTCGTGATGGACGATGCAAAGCGTGGCGTATGGACTCTGAAGGAAGGCGTGACATCTATCCAGGGCTATTCTGTTCAGCCTGGTGACGTGAAGTTCAAGGACCTCGACGGCAACGGAGTGATCAATTCCGGCGCTGGCACATTAAGCGATCCGGGCGACCGTAAAATCATAGGCAACACTCGTGCACGCTATCAGTTCGGTGCCAACCTGGGTGCAAGCTACAAGGGATTCAGCCTCGACGTACGTCTGCAGGGCGTAGGCAAGCGCGACTACTGGCTCGGCGGCTCTTCAATATTCCCGTTTGCAGGTTCAGGTTCGAGCGATGCTGTGTTCCAGCCGCTCTTCTCTAACCAGACCGACTACTGGCAGGCAAAGAGCTATGATCCTGCCGATCCCGACTATATGGTAGCCAAGAACCCCAACGCCAAGTTGTTCCGCATCTACAACCAGGGCAACAACGTAGGTTCTAACACTCGTGTTAGCGACAAGTATCTGCAGAATGCTGCCTATCTGCGCGTCAAGAACATCACCCTCGGCTACACCTTGCCACGCAATTGGGTGAAGAAGGCGCTCATAGAGCAGGCACGCGTGTACGTCAGCGTTGAGAACCTTGCCACTATCAGTGACCTGCCTAAGGGCTACGACCCCGAAGGCAACACCAGCAACAGTATTGTATGGGACTATCCTTACTATCGCACAATATCTGTTGGTGCAAACATCACATTCTAATAACACAACTATAAAAGCCTGAACAATGAATAATAAGATATTCGCCGCGGCAGCTCTTGCCGCAACACTCACGCTCACGGGGTGCAACGACGACTTTCTTGAGAAGACGCCTAAGACCGACCTGACCGAGGTCAACGCATTCCTTGAGTACGACAACTTCAAGGCGTTCATGTATCCGTGCTACGCCATGTTTACTGACACTAACATCCGCACCAACTTCAATAGCAGCGTTGTCAACTCGCAGTTCTATGGCGACTTCTACGGCGGACTCGTGACAAGCCGTGACAACAACAAGAACCAGTATGCCTATCGCAATGTGACGCAGACAACGAACGGCAACGGATGGAACTTTGACTATATACGGCGCATCAATATCATGCTCTCGCATCTTGACGACGGTGTGCTCAAGGAGTCGGAAGCCAAACATTGGCGCTCGGTAGGTTACTTCTTCAAGGCATGGTGGTATATGGAACTCATCGACCGATTTGGCGATGTGCCTTGGATTGAGAACGTAATCAACGAGGAAAGTCCCGAAACTTACGGTCCGCGCACACCTCGTAAGGAAGTGGCACAGAAGATAGTAGAATGTCTGGAGTATGCCATCAACAACATTGGCGACTTCAACGACGGCGACAACACTATCTCTGCCGATGCTGCACGTGCCGCCTTGTCGCGTTTCCTGTTGCGCGAGGGCACATGGGCAAAGTATCATGGACTCGACGAACCGTATGAGGACTACTTGAACAAGTGTCTCACCGTGTCGCAGGAACTCATGGCTAAGTATCCTACATTATATAATGGTACGGAGAATACGCCTGCATCGGGCTATGGCGAGATGTGGACTACCGAGGACTTGACCAACGTTCCGGGTGTCATCTTCTTCAAGCAGTATGTTGACGGCATACTGATGAACCGTGGCAACGACTACGAGCACATCGCTGCACATCACGAAGACGTGCCTCAGTACACTGTAGACATGTTCCTTATGAAGAATGGTAAGCCTATAGCCAATCCCAACTCGGGCTATAAGGGCGGTCGCGGCAAGGATATGTGGGACACTTTCGCCGACCGCGACCCGCGTCTCTATCAGAACATACAGCCGCCTTACGTAGTAGTTCCTAACAGTGGCAACGTCGACGGAGTCAATCTGTTCAAGTCGTGGCGCTACGCCAATGCTGGCGACGTGATTGAAGGACACACCGTAACAGCTGAAGAGGCTGCCAAGTATCGCACATACATGGACTATCTCGGTGCCAATACGCAGTGTCTGCGTGGCGGTACGTTCGGCGGAACCGGTATGAAGCGAGTGCCAGGACAGAACTGGGGAGCGTCGCTTACGAAGAACAGTCCTAACCTGACCGATAACTCTACAACTGCCTACATGCGTTGCCGCACAGGCTACTACACTTGGAAGCATTACGACATGTGGGAGTTCTCTACAGGTTCGAGCTCATACTGTACAGCCGACAAGCCTATATTCAAGATTGAAGAGGTGCTGCTCAACTATGCTGAGGCAGCTTGGGAACTCGGCAGATTCGACCAGAGCGTAGCCGACAAGACCATAAACAAGTTGCGCGACCGTTCGGGTGTGGCTCACATGGTTGTAGCCGACATCAACGACGACTTCGATCCTAACCGCGACAAGGGCGACGCTCCTTGGTGGACAGGCCATGGCGGCAAGTTCGGCAACTACAATGTCAATCCCGTATTGTGGGAGATTCGCCGCGAACGTCAGATAGAATTGTTCGGTGAGGGATTCGCTTTCTACGACGTTCGTCGTTGGGCAAAGGCAGCTTATTATGTCAATCGCCAGCCGTGCGGTATGTGGATTACGGCTACCGACAATCCTTATGGCACAAAGGGCAGCAAGTACTCTGGCTCATTTGTCGACTACGACGAGATTCAGAATGCCGGTAAGTCAGTAGGCGAGCCCAATTCTATTGGCTCAGGATGGATATATACCTATCCGAGTCCGCTCGATGCAGGTGGCGGATGGCTTGACACTTACTATCTGATGATGGTACCGACCAAGCAGATTGCGCTCAATCCCCAGCTTTCGCAGAATCCGGGCTACAACGAGTTGTTCGGACTTGGCAAGTAAACATTGATACGTAAAGCCCTACCCCCTTGCCCCTCTCTCAGCGGAATAGAGGTAAGGAGGTAGGGACTTTTTTATGTCGTTCTCGACAAAAATCATTAACTTTGCAACTGAAAACAAACAACAATCGATATGAATAAATCTCTTCTATTAGCCTCGGCAGGCATTGCTTGCGTGCCAACGCTGCTTGCGGCTAAGACAGCAAAGGCCGCTAAGGCCAACGACCCGACACGCCCCAACATCATATTTATATTGTGCGACGACATGGGATATGGCGACCTTGCATGCTATGGACAGCCCTATATCTCTACGCCCAACATCGACCGCATGGCAAGCGAGGGCATGCGCTTCACTCAGGCATATGCCGGTTCGCCCGTATCGGCACCGTCGCGAGCTACCATTATGACCGGTCAGCACTCGGGACACTCGCATGTGCGTGGCAACAAGGAGTATTGGTCGTACAAGAATACCGTGAAGTATGGCGACAACGTCGACTTCGCCGTAGTAGGTCAGGAGCCTTACGACCCTGCCCATAAGATTCTGCCCGAAATGCTCAAGGACCGCGGCTATCGCACAGGCGTGTTCGGCAAGTGGGCAGGAGGTTATGAAGGTTCGGCTTCAACACCCGACAAGCGTGGCATCGACGAGTTCTATGGCTACATCTGCCAGTTCCAGGCTCATCTGTATTATCCCAACTTCCTCAACCGCTTCTCGCGTTCGCAGGGCGACACAGCCGTTGTGCGTGAGGTGATGGAGGAGAACATCAAGTATCCGATGTTTGGCAAGGACTACTTCAAGCGCACCCAGTACTCGGCACGTATGATACACGACAAGGCTCTGGAGTGGATTGACAGTCAGGATGCCGAGCATCCGTTTGTAGGCTTCTTCACCTACACTCTGCCTCATGCCGAGCTGGCTCAGCCCGACGACCAGATACTCGAAGGCTACAAGAAGAAGTTCTTCGTCGACAAGACTTGGGGCGGACAGGAAGGCTCGCGCTATAATCCCGTGGAGCATACACACGCCCAGTTCGCCGGAATGATAACCCGTCTGGACTCGTACGTAGGTGAAGTGATGGCAAAACTGAAAGAGAAGGGACTCGACAAGAACACTCTCGTCATCTTCACAAGCGACAACGGACCTCACGAGGAGGGCGGTGCCGATCCCGAATACTTCGGTCGCGACGGCAAACTGCGCGGATTGAAGCGCCAGTGCTACGAGGGTGGCATACGCATTCCGTTCATAGCATGGTGGCCGGGACGCATTCAGGCTGGCACAACAAGCGACCTGCAGTTTGCCTTCTACGACCTTATGCCTACATTCTGCGACCTTGCCGGTGTGAAAAACTTCCGCAAACGCTACACCAACCGTGCCCTGCCAGGCGACGGATTCGACGGCATCAGCATCGCGCCGACACTCCTGGGCAATGCCGACAAGCAGCAGCTGCACGACCATCTGTACTGGGAGTTCCACGAGACCGATCAGATTGGTGTGCGCCGAGGCGACTGGAAACTGGTAGTAGTAAAGGGTAAGCCACGCCTTTACAATCTCGCCAACGACCTGCACGAGGATATTGACGTTTCAGACAAGCACCCCGAAATAGTACAGCAGCTCGTCGACGTAATAAAGAAGGAGCATACTGACAACCCGATGTTCAAAGTTACACTGCCCTACTAAGTTATCAATAGGCAGATTTGATATTACAATAAAGCCCTGACTTGCACAAGTCGGGGCTTTATTGTCTAAAAGATTAAGTATCTTTTTCGGACAAAACACTTATAATTCAGTATTTTTGTCTAATTTTGCACATTATGAAAGAAAATAAGATATCATTGAGCAGCAAGCAGTATGCGGTGCCGTTCATTCTCATCACCTCACTATTCTTTATGTGGGGCTTTGCTCGCGCCATACTCGACGTGCTCAATAAGCATTTTCAGACCGAGCTTGACATTACAATAACCCAGTCGTCGCTGATACAGGTGACAACATATATGGGCTACTTCCTCATGGCCATTCCGGCAGGATTGTTCATCAATCGTATGGGCTATCGCCGCGGAGTTGTGACGGGATTGGTGCTGTTCGGACTTGGTTCGCTGGCTTTCATTCCGTGCTCAATGGCGGGAACATTCTATCCATATCTTGTGGCACTGTTCGTCATAGGTTGTGGACTCGTATTTCTTGAGGTGTCTGCCAATCCTTACGTTACGGAGTTGGGACCTAAAGAGACTGCTACAGCACGATTGAATTTCTCGCAGTCGTTCAACGGAGTAGGTTCGATGTTTGCTACACTCGTTGTTGGCAGCTTCCTCTTTCAGAGCGAATCGGCAGGCGACGGCAGCAATGCTGTGATACCATACTCGATAATGGGTGCCCTTGTGCTGCTCATTGCCGTAATCTTCTCACGTGTAAACCTGCCCGAAATAAAGCACACCGACGATAAGGAGACGCAACAGGGCGGACATAACATCTCGCGCCTGTTCAAGAACCGCTGCTTCGTATTCGGACTCTCAGCCTTGCTCGCTTACGAGGTGGCAGAGATTTCAATCAATTCATACTTCATAAACTATGTCACAGGACAGGGATGGATGGAGCCAGCCACAGCCTCTACGGTGCTGACCGTCGGTCTGGGACTGTTCATGCTGGCGCGCTTCATTGGTGCAGCCGTGATGAGTAATATAGCAGCCGAGAAATATCTGCTCATCTGTGCAGTGGGTACGGTAGCTTGTATTGCCGTGCTGCTGCTCGACCTGGGTCGCAACATCTCGATGGCAGCGCTGATGATGAACTACTTCTTCGAGGCTATCATGTTTCCGACCATCTTTGCACTCACCCTGCGCGGACTCGGCGGACTGACCAAGAGTGCCTCGTCGATACTCATGATGACTCCGGTAGGCGGATGCGGATTCCTGCTGATGGGCTACGCTGCCGACCATGCAGGCAACTTCGTGCTGCCGTTCTTCATTCCGCTCGTAGGATATGCCATTGTGATGGCTTATGCCTGGAGCACAGTGAGGAGCACGGTGAAGAAATAGAAAAAGGGAAATACACAAGGTTTTTTAGGATAATCAATACATCAACGAAAAATGAACATCAAGGAGATACTGAACAGCACAGACGGAAGCAAGCATTTCTCGTTTGAGGTGCTGCCGCCGCTGAAGGGCACTGGAACAGAGCGTCTGTTCTCGACGATAGAGAAGTTTAAGGAATTCAACCCTGCGTATATCAACATCACCACCCACCACAGCGAGTATGTGTATCGTGAGGTGGAGGGCGGACAGTATGAGCGTCTGCGCTTGCGTCGTCGGCCAGGTACGGTAGCTATAGCTGCCGCCATACAGAACAAGTTCGGCATACCCGTCATCCCGCACGTGATATGCAGCGGAGCGAGTGCCTTCGACATAGAGTATGAACTCATCGACCTTCAGTTTCTCGGTATCGAAAACCTGCTGCTGTTGCGTGGCGACAAGGCCAAGGAAGACAGCCGATATATGCCTACGCCAGGCGGCTACTCGCACACGACAGAGCTGATAGAGCAGGTGAACAGGTTCAATGAAGGATTCTTCAACGACGGAACGCCGATAAAGAATCCTGGCGGAAAGTTCGGATTCGGTGTGGCGTGCTATCCAGAGAAACACGACGAAGCACCCAACATCGAGATGGATATGGAGTATCTCAAGCTGAAACAAGACCTTGGAGCCGACTATGCCGTGACGCAGCTGTTCTACGACAATCAGAAGTACTTCGACTTTGTGAAGCGTGCCCGCGAAATGGGCATAACGATGCCAATCATTCCTGGACTGAAGCCGTTTGCCAAGTTGTCGCAGCTTACGGTAGTGCCCAAGACGTTCCATTGCGACCTCCCGCAGGAACTGGCGCAGGAAGTGCTCAAGTGCAAGACCGACGACGACGCCCGACAGTTGGGCATAGAGTGGACCACCGAGCAGTGCCGACAGCTATATGCTGCCGGAGTTCACAATATTCACTTCTACACCGTGTCGGCTGTCGACTCGGTTAGAGAGGTGGCAAAGAGATTGCTGTAAGAGTGTTGAATTTTGAGTTTTGAATTGTTCTCGGCTTTGCCTGCGATTTTGAATTATTTAATGTTGAATTTTTCAAAACCCAATACCGAAAACTCATAATTCCAAATTCAAAATTGCGATAGAAGTCGCAATAATTCACAATTCAAAACTCAAAACTCACAATTGTCATCGGCAACAATTCAAAACTCAAAACTCAAAATTCAAAACTCAAGATATGCAGTTTGACGAAGTGATAGGCCAGGAAGGGGCCAAAAGGCAGTTGCGCCAGCTCATCGACGAGGGGCGCGTGCCACATGCAATGTTGTTCTGCGGTCCGACGGGCTGCGGCAAGATGGCACTTGCCATGGCTTTCGCATCGGAACTGCTTGGTCATAGCCGACTGCTGAACCAATGGACTCACCCAGACCTTGTGTTCAGCTATCCCACCATAAAAAAGCCCAGCATGGGGTCGGAACATCAGCCCACGAGCGATGATTACGCCACTCAGTGGCGCGAGATGATAATGCGCGGACCGTACTTCACGCTCGAACAATGGATGGCTCAGATGGATGCCGAGAACCAGCAGGCTGTAATTACGGGTGCCGAGAGCGACGCCTTATCGCGCAAGCTGAGTCTGAAGTCGAGTCAGGGCGGATATAAGGTGTGCATAGTCTGGTTGCCCGAGCGCATGAATCAGACGAGTGCCAACAAACTGCTCAAACTGCTTGAGGAACCGCCCACGCAGACGGTGTTTATCCTCGTGAGCGAAGACCCGGGCAGACTGCTCGAAACCATACGCAGCCGCACTCAGCGCTTCGACTTCAAGCGCATAGCCGACGACGACATAGAGCAGGCTCTTGTGGCACGATGCGGAATCGAGCAAGACCTCGCACATCGTATAGCACGTATTTCTGGCGGCTCGTGGACAGAAGCCACAGGAGCGTTGCAGGCAGGCAATGAGAATAACATGTTTTTCGACCTGTTTACGATGCTCATGCGACTGGCTTACGCCAAGCGCGTCAAGGAACTCAAAAAATGGAGCGAAAGCATTGCTGCCTTCGGTCGTGAGAAACAAAAGCGACTGCTTGTGTACTTCAGCCGTATGATACGCGAGAACTTCATGTACAACTTCCACGACCCGCGACTCACATATATGACTGTCAATGAAGAACAGTTTGCGTCGCGCTTCGCACCCTTCATCAACGAGCGCAACATCATCGAGTTTAGCGAGTTGTTCGAGCGTGCACTGCGCGACATAACACAGAACGCCAATTCAAAGATGGTGTTCTTCGACATAGCCCTACAATCAATAATATATATAACACGCAAATAGATGAAAGAATTCAAGGACATGCAATTCCATATATCCCGCGATACCGACCGCGGGCTCTGCCACTGCGCTTGCGGCAGGCAGGACAGACAGCTCAACACCTACGACTGGTTGTATGACGTGCCTGGCAACGAGGAGGATACCGATCTCGTAGAGGTGCAGTTTAAGAACACACGCAAGGGTTACTATCATAACGTCAATCACCTTGACCTTCAAAAAGGCGATACCGTAGCTGTAGAGGCAAACCCGGGACATGACATCGGTGTTGTGACGCTGACCGGACGCCTTGTAAAGTTGCAGGTGAAGAAGGCCAATCTGAAGTCGCCAGACGAGATAAAGCGCGTCTATCGCATCGCCAAGCCTACAGATATGGACAAGTATTATGAGGCAAAGAGCCGCGAACACGGCACAATGATACAGAGCCGTCAGATAGCCAAAGACCTCGGGCTGCAGATGAAGATAGGCGACGTGGAGTATCAAGGCGACGGCAACAAGGCCATATTCTACTACATCGCTGACGAGCGCGTTGACTTCCGACAGCTCATCAAGGTTCTGGCTGACACCTTCCACGTGCGCATTGAGATGAAACAGATTGGTGCTCGACAGGAGGCTGGACGCATTGGCGGTACCGGACCATGTGGCCGTGAACTGTGCTGTGCTACATGGATGAAGAACTTTGTGAGCGTCAGCACAAATGCTGCACGCATCCAGGACATCTCGCTCAATCCGCAGAAACTTGCCGGAATGTGTGCCAAGCTGAAGTGCTGTCTCAACTATGAGGTTGACGACTATGTTGAGGCTGGACGCAAGATGCCTGCTCGCGATGTCGTATTGCAGACTGCCGACAGCGACTGGTATCTGTTCAAGACCGATATACTGGCTGGTCTCGTGACATATTCAACTGATAAGTCGATAGCTGCCAATCTTATTACAATCTCGGCAGAACGTGCGCGTGCTGTCATAGAGATGAACCGTCGTGGCGAGAAGCCTGAGGCGCTTGACGAGGGAGATGCAGTGAGTACATCCGACCGTCCTGCCGACCTTTTGGCGGATGCAGACATCAGCCGTTTTGATAAGGCTAAGAAAAAGAAGAAGGCAAAGAATCGTCCGAATCGTCAGCAGCAGCCTGCCAATAATCAGCAGCGTGAGCCAAAGCAGCCGAAGCAGCGCGAACAGCGACAGCCAAAGCCGGCTCCTGCCGATATGCAGCAACAGCCAAGGCCACAGGCACAGCAATACCATAAGCCACAGGGTCAGCAGCCTAAACCACAGGGTCAACATCCACAGCAGCCCAGGCCGCAAGGTCAGCAGCAAAAACAGCAGGCTAATCAGCAGGGTCAGCAGCAACCTAAACCGCAGCATCCTGCAAAACCGCAGGCACAGCAGCCAAAGCAGCAGCCTCAGGCCAATGCTGATGTACAGAAATAAAATAGGATGAGGGTGTGTTTTTTATGGCACACCCTCATTCCGTTAATAGTCATTGCTTATAAAGCTAATATAAAAAGATACTTGGAAGGAAATATGAAGAATAGCAAATGTTTTGCACTGTTGGTCGTGATGTCGCTACTGATTTTATCGGCATGCAATAGCCGGCTCGTGTACGACCGCTACGCATCAACGCCAATATCAGGGTGGGAGAAAAATGATACGCTGTCGTTCGACATACGTCCTGTTGACGGTACGGACACATACGATATGTGGCTTGGACTGCGAACCAGCGAAGCCTATCCGTTCACTGCCATCACACTAATCGTTGAGCAGCATATCTATCCGAGAGATACCATTATCAACGACACGGTGAACTGTAAGATTACCGACCGACATGGCAACGCATCGGGCTCTGGCGTCAATTTCCACCAGTACCGTTTCCCCGTAGCCGCACTGCAATTGCAGGAAGGCGACTCAATACATATACGTGTACGTCACGACATGAAGCGTGAGATATTGCCGGGTATAAGCGATGTAGGCATATCGCTACATCGCAAGTAGGGTAGAAGCTACTCGAAGTAGAAGCTCAGCACAATCATCTTTGAGCTTGCCTTGCTTACAGCCTGTGCATACTTGAGCATGTTCTTGTCGCGCAGTTCGTCGGCATGTTTGGTGTCGAGCGAATTGCCAAGGGCGTAGACGAATTTCAGCTCGGGGCGCAGCTTGAAGAAAGGTAGGTAGAAATCGCATCCTACGCCGGCCTCTACTGCCATGGTGTAGCGTTTCAGACGCAGGTTGTCGCTGCGCTTAGTGTTGAGATTGAGCATCGGAGCCAAACCTGCCATAAGGTATGGACGATGGTTGTTGAAGCGAGGAGCGGCGAATATCACGTCGGCAGAACAAGAAATGTAAGCTGACTTGATGTCCTGGCGCGACTCTTCGGTACGTCCGTCGGCATCCAATTTGTTAAGGTCGTGGAATACGATATGGCGCGAGCCGAAATACATCATCGGTGCCACGCGCACCTGAAGATGTTCCGTAAGGCGTGCTTCGCCGAGAACTCCGACATTGATGCCGGGATCCAAACGGCTTTGGTCGACGGTGACAAGTGCATGATGCTCTTGTCCGTCTTCGCCAATATAAGTCTGCGGACCGACGTTGGTCAGCTCCATATCCTGCAAGTGTGTGCCTACTACGACACCGAAGTGAAACGGACGCAAGTCGGTATACGGGCGGTTCTGTACCGTACGTTGCTGTGCGTGAGCCATGCCGCCTAACATAGATGGCATAGCCGCTAAAAATATCAGTATAGCTGCGAGTCTCATATTAATATATAACGACATTAATACGATGTTATTGCTTTTGTTTATCGCCAAAAATGCAATATAGATATAGCAAAAACGGGCGAAATGTATAAATAAGTTAAAAGTATTACCTATTTGTAGGTATTTCGAAGAAAAACGCTATCTTTGCATCATCTAATTTTAGGTAGTATAACATTAATAACAATTAAATAGAAATTAATTATGGCTTATGTAATTGGCGACGACTGCATCGCATGCGGTACATGTATTGGTGAGTGCCCGGTAGAGGCTATCTCTGAAGGCGAAAAGTATTCAATCAACCCTGATCTCTGCACAGAGTGTGGTACATGCGCTAGCGTATGTCCTCAGGAGGCTATCAGCCTCGGCGAGTAAGGATTTACTACAGAAATATTAAAGGCGGCAAATTGCAGCACTTGGTGCTCGTGGTTTGCCGCCTTTTCGTGTTCTAAAGGGTGCATATGTTGCTAATGTATTGTTTTCTGTTAAATAAATGTAAATAAGCGGTCTGCTTAAAAGCATGATTTCTTTATGTAATAAAAAATGAGTAATTTTGCAGACCGATTATTTGGGGATACACTTAGAGTCCCCTGCATGAGGGTGTTAATAGCGCTCGTTACAGAAAAGGCCAAACGGCGTGGTTAGTGAATCGCTCGTGCAACAAAAATAAAACGTTTTTTAGTAGTAATTTTTAAATTAAACAATGAACACTTTAAGTTACAAGACTATTTCCGTAAACAAGGAAACAGCTAAGAAGGAGTGGGTGGTAATCGATGCCACAGACCAGGTAGTAGGTCGTCTCTGCTCTAAAGTAGCAAAGCTCATCCGCGGAAAGTACAAGCCGTCATTCACTCCCCACGTGGACTGTGGTGACAACGTTATCATCATCAACGCAGCCAAGGCTGTTTTCACTGGTAAGAAGGAAACAGACAAGGTTTACACTCGTTATACTGGCTATCCTGGTGGACAGCGCTTCAACACTCCGGCAGAGCTCCGCAAGCGTCCTGACGGAATGGACAAGATTATCCGTCACGCTGTGAAGGGTATGCTCCCCAAGGGTCCTCTCGGCCGTCACCTGCTTGACAACCTCTACATCTACGATGGTACAGAGCACAAGCACGAGGCTCAGCAGCCTAAGGCAATTGATATTAACCAGTATAAATAAAGAATAGAAGATGGAAATGATAAATGCAATTGGTCGCCGTAAGAGTGCCGTAGCTCGTGTTTATCTCACAGAGGGCACCGGTAAGATCACAATCAATAAGGTAGAACTCGCAAAGTATTTCCCATCAGCAATTCTGCAGTATGTGGTTAAGCAGCCGCTGCTCCTGCTCGGTGTGGAAGAGAAATATGATATAAAGTGCAACCTCGACGGTGGCGGTTTCACAGGCCAGAGCCAGGCTCTTCGTCTCGCTATCGCTCGTGCACTCGTAAAGGTTGACGCTGAGGACAAGAAGACTCTTAAGGGTCAGGGCTTCCTCACTCGCGATTCACGTGAGGTTGAGCGTAAGAAGCCGGGTCAGCCGAAGGCTCGCCGTCGCTTCCAGTTCAGCAAGCGTTAAAATATGGAGAATGGCTGGGCACCTTATTATATATGTGTGGCTTAGCATATCTCCAAAGTTTAGCATCCAAACCCGCAAGACCGAAATGGGAGTTGGGAGTTAGGAATGAGGAATTACGAATTAGGGGTTGGAAGTTGGAATAATAATTCAAAACTCAAAACTCAAAATCGGCAAAGCCGACCAATTCAAAACTCAAAATTCAAAATTCAAAACTCAATATTGTTACTCGTGGGCTGGTTCAATTTAACTCAAAGGAAAGTAAACAAATTAACAAGAACAAAGAAATGTCAAGAACTAATTTTGACCAGTTGTTAGAGGCAGGCTGTCACTTTGGCCACCTCCGTCGTAAGTGGAATCCCGCAATGGCTCCTTATATCTTCATGGAGCGCAACGGCATTCATATCATCGATTTGCACAAGACAGTAGCTAAGGTTGACGAGGCTGCTGAGGCTTTGAAGCAGATCGCAAAGTCAGGCAAGAAGATCCTGTTCGTCGCTACTAAAAAACAAGCTAAGGACATCGTAGCCGAGAAGGCAGCGAGCGTGAATATGCCTTACGTTATCGAGCGTTGGCCGGGCGGTATGCTCACCAACTTCCCGACAATCCGCAAGGCTGTTAAGAAAATGGCGAACATCGACAAGCTCATGAACGACGGAACATTCTCAAAGCTCTCTAAGCGTGAGCTTCTGCAGGTGACACGCCAGCGTGCTAAGTTGGAGAAGAACCTCGGTTCTATCGCTGACTTGACTCGCCTCCCGAGCGCTTTGTTCGTTGTTGACGTGATGAAGGAGAACATCGCCGTTAAGGAGGCTAACCGCCTCGGCATTCCGGTGTTCGCTATGGTAGATACCAACTCTGACCCACGCAACATCGACTACATCATCCCTGCTAACGACGACGCTAAGGATTCTATCGACGTAGTTCTCTCAGCTTGCTGCGGTGCTATCGCAGAGGGTCTTGAGGAGCGTAAGGTAGAGAAGGCTGACGAGAAGGCAGCTGCTGAGCAGAAGGAGGGCAAGGCTCCCCGCAAGGCTCGCAAGGAGGAAACTCCTGCTGAGAATGCAGCAGAGTAATCTTACATAACATAAAGATCGGAAATTCTTTAATTCGTAAATCCAAGGTTTTAGAATGGAGAATTTCCGATTTTTGGGTTAAAGGGGATTACACCAAATCAAGCAATAATTAATAACTAATAATTAATAAAGAATAAAAAACTATGGCTATTTCAATTGAAGACATCAAGAAACTTCGTGCCATGACAGGTGCTGGTCTTGCTGACGTAAAGAAGGCTCTGACAGAGGCTGAAGGTGATTTCGATAAGGCAAAGGAGTTGCTCCGTGAGCGTGGACTCGCTATCGCAGCTAAGCGTTCAGACCGCGAGACTGCAAACGGTTGTGTACTCGTTAAGAACGTTGACGGTTTTGCTGCAATGATCGCTTTGAAGTGTGAGACTGACTTCGTTGCTAACGGTGCTGACTTCATCAAGTTGACATCTGATATCCTCGACGCTGCTATCGCTGCCAAGGCTCATACTCTCGACGAGGTTAAGACTCTCAAGCTCGGTGAGGCTGACGTTCAGACTGCCGTTACACAGCGCTCTGGTATCACTGGCGAGAAGATGGAGCTCGACGGCTACAACGTACTCGAGGGTGAGAACATCGAGGTTTACGACCACATGGGCAAGCACACTCTCTGCACAATGGTACAGCTCAACCAGAACAATGAGGAGGCTGGTCATAAGGTAGCTATGCAGGTAGCTGCTATGAAGCCTATCGCTCTTGACGAGGCTTCAGTACCTGAGGAAGTTAAGGAGGAAGAGTACAAGGTTGCTGTTCAGAAGACTAAGGAAGAGCAGATCGAGAAGGCTGTAGAGGTAGCTGTTAAGAAGGCTGGTCTCAATCCTAACCACTTCGACTCTGAGGACCACATCGAGTCTAACCAGGGCAAGGGCTGGATCACAGCTGAGGACGTTGCTAAGTTCCGCGAGATCAAGGAGACCGTTTCTGCTGAGAAGGCTGCTAACCTCAACGAGAATATGATCCAGAACATCGCTAAGGGTCGTGTTGGCAAGTTCCTTAAGGAGAACTGCCTCGTTTGCCAGGAGTTCCAGTTCGGTGACGGCGACAAGCAGAGCGTTGCTGACTACCTGAAGAAGCAGGACAAGGAGCTGAAGATTGTTGCTTACAAGCGCTTCACTCTTGCTGCTGAGTAATTGGAATAATCAATTACACATATAATTAATATAGGAGCCGTGAAGAGTGAAAACTCTTTCACGGCTTTTTGTTTAATATCGACGTTGTTGCGAAGGGTTTCGTCAGCACGTCATCTTGTCAACTTAGATAGAATGAAGATTTTTGCCGTAGGTATGAACTACCTTGAACACAATAAAGAGCTCCATGGTTCGTTATTTAAACCAGAGGAACCGGTGATTTTCACCAAGGCCGACTCGGCAGTGCTCAAGGACCATAAACCATTCTTTATTCCCGACCACATGGGACGCATTGATTACGAGACAGAAATCGTAGTGCGAATCAGCAAGTTGGGAAAGAATATTTCCGAGCGTTTTGCCCATCGCTATTACGACGCCGTTACCGTCGGCATCGACTTTACTGCTCGCGAGTTGCAGAAAAAACTGCGTTCTGAGGGTAAACCTTGGGATTTGTGTAAGGGATTTGACGGAAGTGCAGCCCTGGGCGAATGGGTTTCGATAGAGAAATTCCGCGATATACAGGCCGTCCATTTTCATCTCGACATCAACGGCAATACCGTTCAGGAGGGATGTACGAGCGATATGCTCTATCGTGTCGACCAATTGATAGCTTATATATCACAGTATTTCACACTCAAGACAGGTGACATCCTCTACACCGGAACGCCTGCCGGAGTAGGTCCCGTACACATTGACGACCACCTTGAGGGATATATAGAAGACCGCAAGGTGCTCGAATTCAATTGCAAATAACAATATTAAACGAATATGCGCAACATATACATAGTCTTGACCCTGCTTCTTGCCACTGTTCAGGCAAGTGCTCAGAAGTTTTATAATCTCACAGCCAAGGAGGTGAGGGTCGACTCTGTATTGCCCGTATTCTGCCATACCGAGTCGCTACCCGCCCATTATCGCGACTCGGTTTATTCTTTTAGCATAGCCTACGCAGAATATGCCGACATGCCGCATGCCGACATTGAGGCATACCAACGTATAGAAAGCAAGCTGCCGTCAGCTGAACCGCGCCTCGAAACAAGCATTGTGATAGACCGCAAGCAGCCGTCGCTGCTCACGACGTTCTGTCCCGTAGTGTTGCGTGGCGGCCGCTGGCAGGTGTTGGTGAGCTTTATGCTGCGCCGTTCGGCCACTGTAGAGCGTATGAGCCGTGTCAATTCGCTGACTCGTAATGGTGAGTCGCCTCTTGCTGATGCCGTAGCTCCACAAGACCGTTATGCTCAGCACAGTGTGTTGCGTGAGGGACGTTGGGTGAAGATACGCGTGCCGTCAACAGGTGTGTATCAGCTCACTTCCGAGCTTATGCGCAAGGCTGGGTTCAGCAATCCCGACCGAGTGAAGGTGTATGGTTATGGAGGGAACTTGCAGAGCGAGACTCTTGACCCCGATTATCTTATTGCCACCGACGATTTGCACGAAGTGTCCACATGTACCATTGGTTCGCGTAGGTTGATGTTTGCTCGTGGTCCTGTGTCGTGGAACAGTAATAACGCAACATGCCGTACACGCAACCCATATTCCGACTATGGCTATTATTTTTTGACCGACGATGGTACTGAACCGCAAAAGATAGATTCGGCAGACTTTGTTTCTTCTTTTTATCCGTCGGCTGATTATTATCACGACCTATACGAGGTGGATGGTTTCAGTTGGCATCATGGTGGACGAAACTTGTATGATTCGCGCCAGGTGCAGTCAGGCGACTCGCTCGTTCTTACCTTCGAAGCCCCCGAAAAGGCTTTGACGGGACGCGTAATGGCAAATGTTACATCGGGAGGAAACACATCTGTAGAGGTGAGATTGAACGGACGCCGCCTCGGTACGCTCAATACTACCGCAAGTGAAACCCTGTATGTGTCAGGTTTTCAGAGCAGCGGCACATACGACATAGTATGTGACGAGTCGCAAAAGCGTCAGATCATCAGTCTTCACGTGCTCAGCGGCGACCCGATGCGACTCGATTTCGTGTCGCTAACATGGTCTGTGCCCCATCAGCTTGGCAATCTTGCCACCGACGCTCTGCCGGTTCCGGAATATGTTTATGCCATAACCAATCAGGACCATCATGCTGACCCTCAGGCTGACATGGTGATAATAATCCCCACATCGCAAAAACTGCTTGCCCAGGCACGTCGTCTGAAGCAACTACATGAGAATGCCGATGGTATGCGTGTCAATATAGTGCCAGCCGACGAATTGTATAATGAGTTCTCAAGCGGCACGCCTGACGCCTCGGCATACCGCCGTTATCTGAAGATGCTGTACGACCGCGCCACAACCGCAGCCGATCAGCCCAAGTATCTCGTGCTTTTCGGCAGCTGCATGTGGGACAACCGCCTGCTCACGTCCGAATGCCGACAAATGAAGGCTGACGATTATTTGCTGGCATACGAAAGTGAGGAGTCGTTCGACAAGCGACTTAGCTATGTCGACGATTCGTTTTACGGCATGCTTGACGACGGCGAAGGACTGCGCCCGTTGTATGTCGACAAGGTGGATGTGGCAGTCGGACGTTTCCCCGTGACCACAGCTGCCGATGCCAAGACAATGGTTGACAAGATAGAGAGCTACATGAAGAATGCCGGAGGAGCGGCATGGCTCAACGAAATAATGTTCATGGGCGACGACGGCGACGACAACCGCCACATGAAGGATGCCGATGCCGTAGCCGAACAGGTGATAGCCGAGAATCCGGCATTGCGTGTTAATAAAGTGATGTGGGATTCTTATCCAGCCGTTATACAGACTTCGGGAGTGACATATCCCGATGCCAGCAAGGCTATAATGCGCCAGCAGAACAAGGGTGCGCTCATAATGGACTACACTGGTCATGGTTCGGAACATCAGTTCTCGCACGAGAACGTGTTGTTCCTTAAAGATTTCAGAGAATTTTCGAATACCAACATGCCGCTGTGGGTAACGGTGGGCTGCGACTTCATGCCCTTCGACGCCCCGGTGGACAATATCGGAGTAACAGCGGTACTCAACGAAAAGGGTGGAGTAGCTGCATTCATCGGCTCGACGCGCACCGTATATTCTACATACAATGCTGAGTTACACTCACCGTTGATGCGTTTCCTGCTCTCGCACGACGACGACGGACGTGCAATGCCGGTTGGTGAAGCGTTGCGTCGTGCCAAGAACACTGCCTCATACAAGCGTTTGGCAGAAAACTCGCGACAGTTCTCACTTCTTGGCGACCCTGCAATGCGACTTTGGACACCGCGCCAGCTTATAGTAGTTGACTCCATCGGCGATGTAGATGTGGCCAAGGGAGGTAAGGCTGAGATGCGTGCCGGAGCACTGGTAAAGGTAAAAGGCCATATTGAAGGAATGGAAAATTTCTCAGGTACTGCAACGCTTCTGGTGCGCGACCGTAAAGAGACGGTGGTATGCTACAACAATCAGAATGCTGCCGACGACCCAATGGAGTTCACCGACCGCAAGGCTGTGCTCTATAGTGGCGACAGTAAGGTTGTGGACGGTAAGTTTGCATTCACCTTTGCGGTACCCAAGGATATCAGTTACTCTGGCGAAGAGGGACTCATTAACGTCTTTGCCATCGATGACGAACATACAATGGTGGTGAACGGCTACAGCAACAGCTTCACCGTAGGAGGCAGCGACATTGCCGACAACGACTCTATTGGTCCGTCCGTGTACTGCTATCTGAACTCGCCTTCGTTCCAGAATGGCGACAGAGTGAACTCTACGCCGTACTTTGTGGCTGAGATAACCGACCGCGACGGCATCAACGCCGCCGGAGCAGGAGTGGGACACGATATGCAACTCGTAATCGACGGCAAGACGGAACTGACATATACGCTCAATGACAACTTCCAGTACGACTTCGGATCGTACACCACAGGCTCTACATACTACTGTCTGCCGGAACTTGCGGAGGGTGAACACCGCCTGAAGTTTACCGCTTGGGACATACTCAACAATCCCACTATGCAGGAACTCCGCTTCCGTGTGGCAAGAGGACTGAAACCTACATTCAGCATTTCGTGCACAGACAACCCCGCAACGACCTCTACCACATTCGTCATAGCCAACGACCGCACTGGCAGCAATGTGGATGTGCGCATTGAAGTGCTCGACATGAGCGGACGGTTGTTGTGGCGTCACGACGAGAGCGGAGTGTCAACGGCCTCTGCCTATACCGTCAATTGGGACCTGAAGCTCGACAACGGCCAGCAGCTCGACACCGGAGTCTACCTCTATCGTGTACGTCTTTCGTCCGACGGAGCGTCGCGTATGTCGAAAGCCAAGAAACTGATAGTAGTGGGCAATAAATAAATTAAAAAGTCGTTTGCATAATAAGCATTTACAATATAAATATATACAACGAATGAAACACGGAATAAGATACATCCTGCTCGCAGCCTTCGTGTTGCTGTCGGCATACGCTTCGGCTGATGATTACAAAAAAGAGATGTTCAACCCGGTAAAGACATCGGTGACATCGCAGACCATTGCGCCCGACGCACGAGCCGCCGGTATGGGCGATGTGGGCGCTGCCACCGACCCGGACGTAGTGTCACAGTACTGGAACCCCGCCAAATATCCGTTCACAATATCGCGTGCCGGAGTTGCCCTGAACTATACGCCGTGGCTGCGCAGCCTTGTCAACGACATCGATTTGGCTTATCTTGCCGGCTATTATCGCATAGGTGACTACTCGGCTGTATCGGCCTCACTGCGCTACTTCTCGTTGGGCGAAGTGTTCACAAGTACAAACGAGAGTGACGACGGAATGACTATCAATCCGTATGAGATGTCTTTGGACGTAGCCTACTCGCTTATGCTCAGCGAAAAGTTCTCGATTGCAGCCGCAGTGCGATGGATTTACTCCGATCTTACGTATAATTATACTGACGACACGTCGCCGGGCTCGGCATTTGCAGTCGACCTTGCCGCCTACTATCAGAACTATATCAACATCGGACAGCGTGAATGTCAGTTGGGATTGGGCTTGAACATATCCAACATCGGTTCGAAGATAACCTTCGGTGGCGACGACCGTGCGGAATTTATACCTACCAACATGCGTCTGGGAGCCTCGCTCATGATTCCGCTCGACGAATACAACCGACTCACCATTGCAGCCGATGCCAACAAACTGCTTGTGCCTACTTATCCGAAGCAGGAGGAAGGTGAGGACACGCAGGACTATGAGGACCGTGTTCAACGCGACTACTATGACGTTTCGTCAATCAGTGGTATCTTCAAGAGTTTCAGCGATGCCCCCGGCGGATTCAAGGAGGAGCTGAAGGAGGTGCAGTGGAGCATCGGAGCCGAGTATACCTACAATGATAAGTTCACCCTTCGCGCCGGCTATCACAATGAGACAGAGAGCAAGGGCAACCGTAAATACTTCACCGTGGGAGCCGGATTCAAGATGAACGTATTCTCGCTTGATGCCGGCTACGTTATTGCTACAGCCAAGTCGAACCCGCTCGACCAGACCCTGCGCTTCACTCTGGCGTTCGATATGGACGGTATCAAGGATATCTTCAAGCGTCGTTAACACTCAAAACTCAAAATTCATGAAAATAAGAACTGGTTTCGGATATGATGTCCACAAATTAGTAGAGGGTCGCGACTTGTGGCTCGGAGGAATAAAGCTCGACTACGAGCTTGGTCTTCTTGGCCATAGCGATGCCGATGTGCTGATACATGCTATATGCGATGCGCTGCTTGGTGCTGCCAATATGCGCGATATTGGTTATCACTTCCCCGACACAGCAGCCGAGACACTCAATGTAGATAGCAAGATTCTGCTACGCAAGACCATCGAACTCATTGCCACAAAGGGTTATCGTCTGGGCAATGTCGATGCTACGGTGTGTGCTGAGCGTCCAAAACTCAATCCGCACATTCCTGCAATGCAGAGCTGTCTTGCCGAAGTGATGAATACGGATATAGACAATGTTTCAATCAAAGCCACCACAACCGAGCGACTTGGTTTTACCGGTCGTATGGAAGGAATATCAGCCTATGCCACCGTTTTGATAGAGAAGGACTGATAAAGTTGTGGTATGCTGATAGAATAGGAATGATATTGTTTGGGTATGGAAAACGATAAAACCCCTTGTTTTTCGTGTTTTTGACCCCTAAAAACACGAAAAAACAAGATTTTTTGAAGTTTTTGATAAATTTCTTGCAAAAACATTTGGAGGTTACATAAAAAAGCCATACCTTTGCACTCGCTTTAAAGAACTAAGCAATACTGCTAAGAGTAACAGTTAAAGTAATCGGGCGTTTAGCTCAGCTGGTTTAGAGCATCTGCCTTACAAGCAGAGGGTCGGCGGTTCGAATCCGTCAACGCCCACAGGGGTGTTTCCTCGTGGTCTTCTCTTCGGAGAGACTGCGGGGATTTTTTTTGTTTATACTTTTCTGTTTTTTTTTACTGTATTCACCCCAACAATTAGTTTGAGGCATTATACATTATAATAATGTCTAAAAAATCACCGTACGATATCCACTTGTCAATTTAAATTCGTAAATTTGCACAAAAATCATATTTTAAAGATTTAGTATATGAAACTTGATTTGCTGACAGCCATTTCACCAATCGACGGTCGTTACAGAGGCAAGACAGAGCCGCTTGCCGATTATTTCTCAGAGTATGCACTCATTCGTTACAGAGTGCGCGTAGAAATCGAATATTTCATCACTTTGTGTGAGTTGCCATTGCCGCAGCTCAAGGACTTCGATCATGCCCTGTTTGAAACATTGCGTGGCATCTATCTCAACTTCAATGAGGAGAGCGCACAGCGTGTTAAGGACATCGAGAAGGTGACAAATCATGATGTTAAGGCTGTAGAGTACTTCATCAAGGAGGAATTCGACAAGATTGGAGGTCTCGACGCTTACAAGGAGTTCATCCACTTCGGACTCACATCGCAAGACATCAACAATACCAGTGTGCCTCTCTCAATCAAGGAGGCTCTTGAGCATACATATTATCCGCTCATTGAGGAGCTCATCGCACAGTTGCAGCAGTATGCCGACGAGTGGAAGGACGTGCCTATGCTCGCCAAGACTCACGGTCAGCCTGCATCTCCTACACGCCTTGGCAAGGAGATTATGGTATATGTATACCGTCTCACCGAGCAGTTGCGCCAACTCAAGGAGTGCCGCATGACTGCTAAGTTTGGTGGCGCAACTGGCAACTACAACGCCCATCACGTAGCTTATCCTCAGTACGACTGGAAAGCCTTCGGCAACCGCTTCGTGAGCGAGAAGCTTGGATTGGAGCGCGAGCAGTATACAACACAGATAAGCAACTACGACTGCCTTGGCTCAGTGTTCGATGCCATGCGTCGCATCAATACAATCATTATCGACCTCGACCGCGACTTCTGGATGTACATCTCAATGGACTACTTCAAGCAGAAGATTAAGGCAGGCGAGGTAGGTTCGTCGGCAATGCCTCATAAGGTCAATCCTATCGACTTCGAGAATTCAGAGGGCAACCTCGGTATCGCAAACGCTGTACTGCAGTTCCTCGCTATGAAGTTGCCAGTTAGCCGTTTGCAGCGCGACCTTACTGATTCAACAGTATTGCGTAACGTTGGTGTACCTTTCGGTCATGGTATGATTGCCATGCAGAGCACACTCAAGGGGTTGCGCAAGCTCATCCTTCACGAAGAGAAGATTGAGGAAGACCTTAACAATACTTGGGCTGTAGTGGCTGAGGCCATTCAGACCATCCTTCGTCGCGAGGCTTATCCACACCCGTACGAGGCGCTTAAGGCACTCACACGTACCAACAAGAAGATGTCGGAAGAGACCATACACGAGTTCGTTCAGACACTCAACGTTAGCGATGCCGTTAAGGCAGAGCTTATGGCCATCACACCGCTTAATTATACAGGCATCTAATTTCGGCCTATGTATTGCGTGCCGCATATAGGGCGGCACTTGGCAAAACAGGTTTCAAAATATAGACTATTAGTAGTAAGTAACAATTTTATTCAAGAACAGAAGTGCATCTATCCTTCCCAACCCTAAACAAGATCCACAAACGGGAGGGAATGGGTGTCACTTGCCGTGAGGCGAAAAAAGTAAAGTATTATGGATTCAGAATTGGAAAAGAGTCAGGAACAGAGAACAGCGGATCAAACTACAGGCAATAGCGAGAGCTACGGTCGTCCCGCAGGAAATTATCAGAGAGAGTATCGTAGTGTAACCGGACGTCGTCCGCGCATCCACACACAGCGTCCTTACAATGCCGAGCGTACAAGCCAGGCACAGGGCGAGGATAGCGGTTTCCGTCCTGAGGGATTTGGCAGCAACCTTCAGAGTGGTGCTTCATCTAACGGTGGCTATCAGCCACGTCAGAGTGGTTATCAGCAGCGCCAAGGCGGCTACCAGCAGCGTGGTGGTTATCAGCAGCGTCCTCAGCAGGGGTATCGTCCTCGCTACAACAATCAGGAGGGCGACGACCAGCAGCAGGGTGGCTACCAGCAGCGTGGTGGTTATCAGCAGCGCCAGGGCGGCTATCAGCAGCGTCAGGGCGGCTACCAGCAGCGTGGTGGTTATCAGCAGCGTCCCCAGCAGGGCTATCGTCCCCGCTACAACAATCAGGAGGGCGACGACCAGCAGCAGGGCGGCTATCAGCAGCGTCAGGGTGGCTACCAGCAGCGTGGCGGTTATCAGCAGCGTGGCGGTTATCAGCAGCGTGGCGGTTATCAGCAGCGTGGTGGTTATCAGCAGCGTGGTGGCTATCAGCAGGGCGGCTACCGTCAGCGTTCGGCCGATTATGATCCCAATGCTAAGTATAGCATGAAGAAGCGTATCGAATACAAGGAGGAGAACATCGATCCCAACGAGCCGATACGTCTCAACAAGTTCCTTGCCAACGCAGGCATTTGCTCGCGCCGTGAGGCTGACGAGTTCATCCAGGCAGGCGTTGTGTCAGTAAACGGAGAAGTAGTTACCGAACTCGGAACAAAGATAAAGCGCACCGACGAAATCAAATTCCACGACCAGCCGGTAAATCTTGAGAAGAAAGTTTATGTGCTGCTCAACAAGCCGAAGGATTGCGTTACGACAAGCGACGATCCTCAGCAGCGCAAGACTGTAATGGATTTGGTTAAGAACGTATGCCCCGAGCGTATCTACCCTGTAGGACGTCTCGACCGCAACACCACCGGTGTGCTCCTGCTCACCAACGATGGCGACTTGGCTTCGAAGCTTACACATCCTAAGTTCCTCAAGAAGAAGGTCTACCATGTATACCTCGACAAGAACGTTACAGCTCACGACTTGCAGCAGATAGCCGATGGCATTGAGCTTGAGGACGGCGAGGTACATGCAGACGCTATCGAGTATGCAAGCGATACAGACAAGAGCCAGGTAGGCATCGAGATTCACAGCGGCAAGAACCGTATCGTTCGCCGTATCTTCGAGCACCTCGGCTATCGCGTTGTTAAGCTCGACCGCGTACAGTTTGCAGGACTTACAAAGAAGAACCTCCGTCGTGGCGACTGGCGCTTCCTCACTGAGAAGGAAGTAGAGATGCTTCGCATGGGAGCGTTTGAATAATGTTTAATGAGTTGAGTAATGTTTAATGTTTTTATTGTACATATCTTTATGTGTAATAGTACATATATAGATGTGTGTAATGCAACATTAAGCATTACTCTTTCTTGATTAAACATTAAACACTGAATATTAATCAATTAAATAATGGAAACAATAAAGAGAACAAAGATTGTTGACGCTCTTCAGCGCACCGACTTTGGCGCTACCGTCAACGTGAAGGGATGGGTACGTACCCACCGCAGCTCAAAGGCTGTCGACTTCATCGCACTCAACGACGGTTCTACCATCAAGAACATACAGATTGTTGTTGATCCTGCTAAGTTCGATGCCGAGCAGCTCAAGCAGATCACTACTGGTGCTTGTATCAGCGCTGTAGGAACTCTCGTAGAGAGCCAGGGCAAGGGTCAGAGCTCAGAGATACAGTGCGAGAGCCTTGAGATATACGGACTCTGCGGCAGCGATTACCCGATGCAGAAGAAGGGTCAGTCGTTCGAGTATATGCGCCAGTACGCTCACTTGCGTCTTCGCACCAATACTTTTGGTGCCGTAATGCGTATTCGCCACAACATGGCTATGGCCATCCACACATACTTCCACGAGCACGGCTATTTCTACTTCCACACTCCGCTCATCACAGCCAGTGACTGCGAAGGTGCAGGTCAGATGTTCCAGGTGACAACCAAGAACCTCTACAACCTCAAGAAGACAGAGGATGGCAAGATTGACTATAGTGACGACTTCTTCGGCAAGCAGACTTCGCTGACTGTGTCTGGTCAGCTTGAGGGCGAGCTTGGTGCCACAGCTCTTGGAGCCATCTACACATTCGGTCCTACATTCCGTGCCGAGAATTCTAACACTCCGCGCCACTTGGCAGAGTTTTGGATGATTGAGCCTGAGGTAGCATTCCTCGACCTCGCTGGTCTGATGGATCTTGAGGAAGACTTCATCAAGTACTGTATCCGTTGGGCTTTGGAGCACTGCAAGGACGACCTTGAATTCCTCAACAAGATGATTGACAAGGGACTTATTGAGCGTCTTGAGGGTGTGTTGAACTCTGATTTCGTTCGTCTGCCTTACACTGAAGGTATCCGCATTCTTCAGGAGGCCATAAAGAACGGCAAGAAGTTTGAGTTCCCGTGCGAGTGGGGCGACGACCTTGCTTCTGAGCACGAGCGCTTCCTTGTTGAGGAGCACTTCAAGAAGCCGGTTATCATGACCAACTATCCTAAGGCTATCAAGGCATTCTACATGAAGATAGATGCTGAGGAGTCAGGATTCGGTGGCAAGAGCGGCGCTACTGTTCAGGGCACCGACGTGCTGTTCCCGCAGATTGGCGAGATTATCGGTGGTTCGGTTCGTGAGGAGAGCTACGATAAGCTGATGAACGAGATTGAGGAGCGCAACATCCCGATGAAGGATATGACATGGTATCTCGATACACGTAAGTACGGATCATGCCCACACGCTGGTTTCGGACTTGGTTTCGAGCGTCTCATTCTTTTCGTAACGGGTATGCAGAACATTCGCGACGTCATCCCGTTCCCACGTACACCGAAGAGCGCAGAGTTCTAAAAAAACGGAATATATAGTTCTGATAAATACACAAAAAACTTCAAATTGAATGGATTGAAACATTCAATTTGAAGTTTTTTTTGTGCTTTTATATTTGCAGCCTATTTGCTGTTTTAGCTTTTTTGCTTTTATTTGTCCTTATACTCAACCTTCACTACTACTACGCGTATTTTCTGGTCCGCCTTGTCGGTCTTTATTTTGGCAATGTGCCAGTCGCCAGGGTAGAAGATGAAGAACTTATCGGGAGTAGAATCCACAAACTTGGTCTTGTCCACCTCATAATCGTAGTTGATAATGTCGGGACGATAAGGAGCTTTCGGTCGGCTTGTCACGTGGTCGAGCAGTCCGAAGCGTTCGCTGCCCTTCACTACATACTGGAAGTCGACATATTGACGATGGCTCTCAGTGCCGCGTTTTTCAAGGTCGCCATTCTCACCGTCCTCCACGTTAGCCTTCATTGTAGTGCCTGGAATCGGGTGCAGACCTGCGGGTAGAGCCAGAAGGTCGGTTTTGGCGAGCCAAGCAAACATGGCTTTCCATTGTGGGTTGCGCTTATATTGTGTGTAGAACTCGGCAGCGTTGACTGTCTCGTGAGGCGAAGCTGCCGTAAATCCGTTGCGCCACTTGTTGGAGTTCTTCCATTTGATAGCCTTTTTCTCGAGTTTTTTGTTCTGGCACGGCTGTGTGTACACGCCTTGAGCCATTGCGCTGAGCGATAGCAGTACAGCTGCCATCAATGTCAATAGTCTGTTCATAATACTGTGATTTTAGTTTTTAGAAAATGCTTTTCGAATATGTTTATACGAAAAAAGGTGCGCCATGTAAATGACACACCTTTATGTTCTTAGTGGGTGGTGATGGATTCGAACCACCGAAGGCATCGCCAGCAGATTTACAGTCTGCCCCATTTGGCCACTCTGGTAACCACCCTTGCTTCTTAAAAGCGAGTGCAAAGGTATGAAATAAATTGGATATTACCGCATGTTTCATTAAAAAAATGCATTAAAAGTAGTATTTTTAGTTATTTTGCGCTATCTTTGCAAGAAAATAAGCCGTATTTTAATAAACAAACCACATAAAACCTAAGTTCACATGAATAAGAATCTTATTTTCTGTGTCGCAGCAATGTTGGGCTTGATGGCATGGCAGGGAGCCAGTGCGCAGTCAAAGTCACGCAAGGCGGCACGAAAAACAATGGTAGCGAAGACTTACACCGTGCAGGTGGCAGGCCCTTCAGTGGCGTGGGTCGAGGATGAGACCAAGTTTGAAGACCGCAAAGAGAAGGCGCATGCCACCTTTATGCCCTACTCGTCGACTTCGGAAATGATGAAGGACGAGTATTTCCGATTCCCCTGGCTTACTCCCGACCATGCCGACTGGCTGTCGCTCAACGGACAGTGGAAATTCCATTACACAGCCGACTGGAAGTCGCAGGGCGTGCCCGAGGAGCAGAACTTCTACGGCGACAAGGCCGACGTGAGTGGTTGGGACAACATCGCTGTGCCTCTCAACTGGGAGATGGCTGGCTACGATGTGCCTGTATATAATAATGTGGGCTATCCGTTCAAGAACGAGCCTCCCCGCATCACCGCTTTCGACGACAATTTCGACAAGAACCCCGTAGGTTCTTATCGTCGTACCTTCACCCTGCCTAAGGGCTGGGAGAGCGGCAAGCGCGTGTTCCTTCATTTCGACGGAGCGTGCAGCGCAATAATGGTATGGGTGAACGGACGCTATGCCGGCTACTCACAGGGAGCCAACACCGATGCCGAGTTTGACGTTACGTCATTGGTGCGCGGCGGCGAGAACAACGTTTCGGTACGCGTTTACCGCTGGTCGGACGGCTCATATCTTGAGGGTCAGGACATGTGGCACCTCGCCGGTATTCACCGCGACGTTTACCTTGTTGCCACACCTAAGGCATTCATCAACGACCACTACATCACATCACATCTCAACGATGGCTATACTTCTGGCTCTATGAACGTAGAGTTGACGCTCAACAATGCCGAGCATCAGAAGGGCACAAAGACAGTTGAGGTGGAACTGCTCGACCAGAATGGTGTGCGTGTGGCAAGCCAGACCTCTGCCTTGGCATTTGCAGCAGCCGATGTTGAGAAGAAGTTGGATGTTAAGTTCGACAACCTCAGCAATTTGAAGCCGTGGTCGCCCGAACATCCTAATCTCTACACTGTCATTGTTCGTCAGAAGCTCGAAAATGGTCAGGAAGAGATGGTGTTCTCTACACTCTATGGTTTCCGCTCAGTAGAGCAGCGTGGCAATCTGATTTACGTCAACGGCAAGCGCGAATACTTCAAGGGTGTAAACACACAGGACATCCATCCGCTTCTCGGCCACGCCATCGACGTGCCCACAATGCTCAAGGACGTGACGCTTATGAAGCTCGCCAACGTCAATACCGTGCGCACAAGCCACTATCCGCGCCAGCCCAAGATGTATGCAATGTTCGACTACTATGGTCTCTACTGCATGAACGAGGCTGATGTTGAGTGCCACAACAACCACTCTCTATCTGACAATCCTACATGGCAGGCCGCTTATGTAGACCGTACACGCCGCATGGTATTGCGCGACCGCAACCATCCGAGCGTAGTATTCTGGTCGCTCGGCAACGAGTCGGGAGGCGGACAGAACTTCCAGGCCACCTACGACGAGGTGAAGCGACTCCTCCCAGGACGCGATGCTTGGGTGCATTATGAGGGCTACAAGCATGGCGAGAAGTATTCCGACTTCGGTTCGGACATGTATCCCATCATCAACAATGTCATAAAGCACCGCGACGGACTCAACGGCAAGCCATACTTCATTTGCGAATATGCACACGCTATGGGTCAGGCTGTAGGCAACTTGCAGGAATACTGGGACATTATCGAGGGTTCTAACGGCATCACAGGTGGATGTATTTGGGACTGGGTAGACCAGGGCATTTACGACACACGCCGCATCAAGGCACGTCAGCCGCTCGTCGACCCACAGACCGGACTCCATTACTATACCTCTGGTTACGACTATACAAAGATGAACCACGGACATCTCGGCTTCCAGGGCGACTTCATGTCTAACGGTATCATCACACCGGGACGTGAATGGACAGCCAAGCTCACCGAGGTGAAGTACGTTTATCGTTACGTCAACTTCGAGAGCCTGAAGGATCACAACCTTGTACTCCGCAACAAGTACAACTTCACCGACCTTGCCGACCTTCTCTATCTCTCTTACGAAGTTCTGAAGGACGGACGCTCAGTAGAGCATGGCAACCTGCAGTTGCCAAGCTGCGCTCCGGGCGAAATCTGCCACGTAAGCATTCCTTACACTACAGAGGTGAAGAACGACGGCGAGTATATCATCACATTCAGCCTTCGCTTGAAGAACGATTGCTCATGGGTGAAGCGTGGATATGCTGTAGTAGAGCAGCAGTTCAAGCTCAATGCCGACGCCAAGGCAAGCTGTGTATCAGTAGCCGACCCGACATTCATTCAGCAGCAGCACTATCAGTTGCCGGCTATTGTCGAGAAGGGCAAGCTCAAGGTAAAGGGCAACAGCGTAACGGGCGAACGTTTCAAGATAAGCTTTGCCGATGACGGCACAATAGCCGAATGGCTGTACGACGGAAAGAGTCTCGTTGAGCCTGGCACAGGCCCCGACTTCAACGGATTCCGCCGCATTGCCAACGACAACATCTCGCTTGGTGCTACAGGTGGTGTTGCCGAGAATGACAACAAGGAGGAAGGTGCTCTCACCGGCAGCAAGAATCTCGTCAGCGCTCCGAAGCGTGTTGGCAAGAATGTGGTTGCCCAGACATCGGTAAGCAACGGCAAGGACACTCACAACATACAGTACACCATCTATCCTGACGGACGTGTTGACATGCGTATAGCATTCAACAACTCAAGCGCTGAGACACGTCGTGTAGGCGTAACGATGCAGTTTGCTCCGGGACTGGAGAAGGTAGAGTATTACGCCAAGGGTCCGTGGTCGAACTATATCGACCGTCAGCGTGGCTCATTGCTCGGACGTTACACCACAACCGTAGCCGGAATGTTTGAGGAGCAGAGTGCACCGCAGACCATGGGCGACCGTCAGGGACTGCGCGACCTTACTCTCTCGGGCAATGGTCTTAATCTCAACGTGCAGACAGAGGGTCAGGTAGCCTTCTCACTCTCGCACATCGACGACCGTCAGTTCAACTACGACGTGTTCTACGGAGGCAAGCATCCTTACGACCTCACTCCGAGCCGTCAGATCTTCGCCCACTTCGACTACTGGCAGCGTGGCATTGGCAACCGCTCATGTGGTGGCGACTCATGCCTGCCGCAGTATCAGACACCTACAGGCGAGCACGTAGTGACATTGCGCTTCACCCCTTCGGTGAAGTAATCGCGCCGTAAGGCAACATCAATTAGCAGTAATGCAAAAAAATAAGGAGGTTATGGCATTTTCGCCATAGCCTCCTGTTTTTTTGTATTAATAAATTATTAACTTACTTCTTGATTCCCATATTCCACAATGTGAAGCTCAGAATGTCGGCCTGCTCAGCAAGACGCTTTGCCAGCGGCTTTCCGCCACCGTGTCCGGCATCCTTGCCGATGCTGATAAGTGTAGGAGCTGTACCTGCCTGGCATTCCTGCAGACGTGCTGCAAACTTAAATGAATGAGCCGGAACAACGCGGTCGTCGTGGTCGGCAGTGCTTACGAGTGTGGCAGGATACTTAACGCCAGGCTTCAGAGTGTGCAGCGGCGAGTAGGCACGCAGATATTCAAACATCTCCTTCGAGTCGTCGGACGTGCCATAGTCGGGTGCCCAGTTCCATCCGATGGTGAACTTATGATAGCGCAGCATATCCATAACGCCCACAGCAGGCAGACAAACCTGGTAGAGGTCGGGACGCTGAGTCATGCAAGCACCTACAAGCAGACCACCGTTGCTGCCACCCTGGATGGCTAGACGGTCGCTCGATGTGTACTTGTTGTTGATGAGATACTCGGCAGCAGCGATGAAGTCGTCAAACACGTTCTGCTTTTGCAGCTTCGTGCCAGCCACGTGCCAGTCCTCGCCATACTCACCGCCACCGCGCAATACGGCGTGTACATATATACCGCCACGCTCCAAGAAGGGTATATAGTTAGACACGAAGAACGGAGCATAAGTGATGTTGAAGCCGCCGTAGCCGTAGAGCAGCAGCGGATTGCGTCCGTTGAGCTTCATGCCCTTCTTGTATGTGATGAAGAGCGGGGCACGGGTGCCGTCCTTGCTTGTGTAGAACACCATGTCGGTCTTGTAGTCGTCCGAGCGGAAGTTGACTTTGGGTGCAGCCCAAACGGTGCTCTTGTCAGTATTTAAGTCGTACGAGTAGATGGTGTTAGGCATTGTGTACGAGGTGAACGAGTAGAACACTTCCTTCTGTCCGCGCATTCCGCTTGCTGAAGTAGAGCCGAAAGTAGGCAGCTTGATTTCGCCTATCAGCTTGCCGTCGGTAGTGTAGGTGTACATCTGATTGCAGTTGTCCTTCGAGTACTGCAGAATCATGCGGTCGTCAGCAAACGTCACGTCGGTGAGCACGCTTTCGCCCTCAGGCACCACTTCCTTCCAGTCGTTATATCCCGGACGGTTAACGTCAGCCACCATCAGACGATACTTAGGCGCACCGGCATTGGTCAGGATGTACATCTTCTTGCCCACAGTCTCCACGGTAGAGTATCTGAATCGGGTGTCCGAGCACATCTGTATGAACTGCGAGTTGGGTTTGGTCAGATCGCGTACGTACAGATTGTTGCCGTTGTCCATACCACCCTCGTTCAGCGTCATCACCTTCTCGTCGTGGTCAATGTCTACGTTGTAGAATCGCAGCGGCTGTGTCGGGTTCATGAAGAACAGCTGGTCTTCGCTCTGCGGAGTTCCAATCTTGTGATAGTAAATCTTCTGGACAGAGTTCTTGGCAGAAGTCTCTCGTCCCTTCTCCGGAGCGTCGTAGGCGCTGTAGTAGAATCCGTCGCCGAGCCAAGTGGCGCCTGTGAACTTAGCCCAAACTATATGGTCGTCGATGTCGCGTCCCGTCTGGCAGTCCTTTACGTATATCTCCTCCCAGTCCGATCCGCTGCGCGAGATGACGTAAGCCATGTATCGTCCGTTGTGCGAGAAGTATATACCCTTCAGAGCCACGGTTCCGTCAGTACTGAGAGCGTTGGGGTCGAGCCATACGCGCTGCTTGCTTGCGTCGGCAGTAGGGCTGTCCATCTGGTAGAGCACGCTCTGGTTCTGCAGTCCGTTGTTGCGGTATACATACCATTTGCCCTGGCGCTTGAATGGAATGCCAATCTTCTCGTAGTTGGCAGTCTCCTTCAGTCGTTTCAGGATGTTCTTGCGCATGGGGATGTTGTCGAGATATTTGCGTGTCACGGCATTCTCGGCGTCCACCCACTCGGCAGTCTGTGCGCTCATGTCGTCCTCGAGCCAGCGGTATGGGTCAGCCACTTTCTCGCCGAAGTACACGTCTACAGTGTTGTCCTTAGGAGCCTTCGGATAGGTCACTTGCGCCACTGCGTCGATCGACGACAGCATAGCTGTAGCTGCAATCGATAAAATCAGTTTTCTGTTCATAGTGTTACGCTTTTGTTTTGTTAGAGGTTATTAGTGAATGTATTTGTTTCGTTCGTATCGTATTGTGCAAAGTTAGCGATTTATTGGGAGATTACTGAATTTTTGTCTACTTTTGCATACACTTTCAATAATGTATTTTCCACTCTATGCTATACGTCGACGTTATTCTGCCCCTTCCGCTTGAGGGCACCTTCACATATTCTGTACCAGACACGCTTGCGCCACAGGTGCGCATGGGCGTGCGTGTTGTCGTGCCCCTCGGACGCTCCAAGACGTATACAGCCATGGCTGTGCGTACCCATGGCGACAAACCAGAGTTTGACACGCGCGACATTATTCAGGTGGTCGACGACAGTCCCGTGTTGCCCGAACGCCAGCTCCGGCTGTGGCAATGGATTTCCACATATTATATGTGTGCGCTTGGCGACGTGTTCAAGGCGGCTCTTCCAGCCGGACTGAAGGCTGAGGACGGCTATCGGCCCAAAACCGTTCGCTGCGTCACTTTGCCTGCCAATCTGCGCTCCGAGCATTCGCTGCACATCGCCATGACCGCATTGACCCGTGCGCTGAAGCAGCAGCAGACCTTCTGCAAGTATCTTGAGCTGTCGCACTGGGACCAGATTGACGGCGAGACGCCTCCCGAACACATACAGGAGGTGGCTTGCGACGAACTGCAGAATGCCGCCAACGCCTCCGATGCCATATTGCGCCAGCTCACGTCGCGCCGCTTTCTTGAGGTGTATCATCGTGAAGTGGGACGCATAGGGGGTGGGGGAGAATACTCGCCCGAGAACATCCAGCCGCTGAGTGAGGCACAGCAGGACGCCATGAACAAGATTGGCGTTCAGTTTATGGGCAAGAATGTGGTGCTGCTGCATGGCGTCACGTCGAGCGGCAAGACCGAGATATATATCCATCTCATTCAGAAAGCTATCGACGAGGGTCGCCAGGTGCTCTATCTTTTGCCCGAGATAGCCCTCACCGTACAGATGACACGCCGTCTGCAGCGTGTGTTCGGTTCGCGACTGGGCATTTATCATTCGCGCTATAGCGATGCCGAGCGTGTGGAGATATGGAAGAAGCAAATCTCCGACAAGCCTTACGACGTGATACTTGGTGCCCGTTCGGCAGTGTTTCTGCCCTTCAGCCGTCTCGGACTGGTCATAGTCGACGAGGAACACGAGACATCCTTCAAGCAGCAAGACCCCGCTCCGCGCTATCATGCACGTTCGGCTGCCATCATGCTGGCACGCATGTACGAGGGGGCAAAGGTGCTGTTGGGCACAGCCACGCCCTCGATGGAGAGCTACAACAATGCGCTCACGGGCAAGTATGGCTACGTCAGCCTGACAACACGATACAAGGACGTGGCTCTGCCCGACATACATGTGGTGGACATCAAGGACCTCTATCGCCGCAAGATGATGCGCGGACCCTTCTCGCCCGAACTTTTGGACGCCATGCGTGCCGCCTTGAAGCAGCACAAGCAGGTCATTCTGTTTCAGAACCGCCGTGGTTTCGCTCCTATGGTGGAGTGTAAGGTGTGCGGATGGGTGCCCAAGTGCAAGAACTGCGACGTGTCGCTCACCTATCACCGCTCCATGAACGTGCTCACGTGCCATTATTGCGGCTACACATACGCCGTGCCCCATCAGTGTCCCAACTGCGAGAGCACCGAACTTCTGGGTCGTGGCTACGGCACAGAGAAGATAGAAGACCGTGTGCGCGAGCTGTTTCCCGAAGCACGCATAGCACGTATGGACCTTGACACTACACGTTCGGCTGGTGCCTATCAGCGCATCATCGGCGACTTCTCGTCGGGTCGCACCGACATACTCATCGGAACGCAGATGATTTCCAAGGGACTCGACTTCTCGGGCGTGACGGTTGTGGGCATACTCAATGCCGACACCATGCTCAACTATCCCGATTTCCGTGCCTACGAACACGCCTATATGATGCTGACGCAGGTTAGCGGACGTGCCGGACGACGTGGCGAGCGCGGACTTGTTATACTTCAGACCAAGAGTCCCGACCTGCCCGTGATACAACAGGTGGTGAGCGGCGACTTCAAGACGTTCGCTTCCGACCTGATGGACGAGCGTCGCATGTTCCACTATCCGCCCTTCTATCATCTTGTGTATGTATATCTGCGCTATCGCAACGAACCGGTGGTAGAGTCGGCAGCCATCGAGATGGCGTCACGCCTGCGCCAGCAGTTTGGCGAGCGTGTGCTCGGACCCGACAAGCCAGCCGTGGCGCGTGTCAAGACCGAGTCGATACGCAAGATAGTGGTCAAGCTTGAGCAGGGCATCGACCTCGCCCTTGCACGCCGTTGCATGTCGGCGTCGCGCACGGCATTGCTCCAGGACAAGCGCTATGCAGCCATGAGCGTCTTCTTCGATGTCGATCCTCTGTAGGCAATGTGATAAATATAATAACAGCAAACCAATATAGGCGTGCTTCACAAAATTGTTTAAAACCTAATAACTAACGTGAGTTCGACGAAATATAAGTGTCTGAAAATTTGGTGATTAGCGAAAATTGTTGTAACTTTAATGTGCTAAAAATCAAAAGTTTACAAACAATAATCACTATGATCACCGAAGACAAAGTTACTGAAATTTTCTGTATTGCGGATGACTTCTGCAAAGTTTTTGATGCCCAAATGGGAAAATACACCATAAAAAGCAACACCAAACGTAGATACCATCGTGAATTCACCATGTCAAAGGCAGAAATAATAGTTATCGTTATACTTTTCCACAGTTCAGGCTTTCGTTGCCTGAAACATTTCTATAAGAAACAATAAGCAGCCAAAGATTCAAGAGTGTTGACAATGAAGTTATCGAATGATCTGTGTCTGGAATGTTCCACTTGTGCAATATTCTTAAGTTCGTCGTTAATGGTCTCTATAATCGCCCTTTTTCTAAGCAAGAGCCTGTCTGATATTTTCATGATAGAACCCTTCATGTTGCTTTTTAGTTTCGTGATGAGTTGTATTCCATCAACGAAAAGTCTATTGAACAGGTTCTTGCTTATATATCCTTTATCTCCTACAAGCCTGCCGTATATGAAATCCACAAACGCTTTATATTCTAATGGTTTACGGTCGTCAATATCACCAGGGGTTATCATGAAGTTGAGTAATTCTCCCTTTTCGTTACATATAAGGTGGAGTTTAAAGCCGAAAAACCATCCCATAGAACATTTGCCTCTTTGAGCAATGCCTTTAAATGTCTTGTGAATATGGATTCTTTGGGTTCTACATACACGAAGAGGTGTGCTGTCTACGAAACTTATGCCGGTACATTTTCCCAAAAGAACCTTCTTTATAAAGATAGCCAACGGAATGGCAATGGTCTTCTGAAGTTCCACAAAACGGTTATATGACACTACATTTGGAAATAAATGTCAAAGATGCACACATACATATTCCTTTCCTAAGAAACCAACAATTGCAGTTCAAAGGACAGCAGATAGACAATTAACGTTATTCTAATTCGTCGAACTCACGTTAACTACATCTCCTAAACGTAAAGCTTAGATAATTATGGCAGAAAAAGATAATGTACCGAAATTCGTAAATAGTGAATTATCAATGGCAGACAAGAACTATGTGAAATGGTTGTTTGACTTGAAAAAGCGTATACGCATAGCATAACTGAAAGCAGCTTGTTCTATTCATCCCATATTGAATTTGTCTACCAAGCTGGTAGACAATTGCAGCCAGTGGATAATGCGAGCGTTAAAAAAATCTTGTCATTTTCTAATGACCGATTTGGGATAAAAGTGTTTGTCTTCAGGTTTGTCTCTGTACCAGTAAAGTGGATCAGGACATCAAGTCGCATTGTGGGGTTAGGGGATATTGTAGGCCGCAAGTGGGTGTTTCAGTTCAAATCATCTGCAAATTTAGTAATGAGAGGATGTGTACACGCAAGAAGGACGTTGAAAGGTTTAGTTGCGGATTTGAGGATTATTTAAAAAAGTTTTACCGGACAGCAATATAAAAAATTACATAATCAGCAATATAAAAAATGATAAAAACAGTAAGAGAAATAATTAGTTTGTTTTCCCCTACTGTTTTTGTTCTATTTTTGATTTTCTTGAGAATCTCTTAGAATAGATATATTAAGTTATTTGGCAACTGAATCACTTGTACATGCTCATTTACTTCATTTACATATATTAGTGCTTTTAACGTATTATTTTGCAATCCATAATGCTAACATTATTTGAGAAAATAATACTATCCACATTATTATGTATTTATACTTATTATTTTTCCCTATAATATAAGTTAGGCACGTTATTAGAGCCCATATATTGATTAATGCATTTTTATAATAAAATGAACCTGTACATATTTCCAATATCATATAACCCAAGATTACAATCAAGCTAATGATTACCACACATTGATAAAATGTGCTGGAATATATGTCGAATATATTTTTGGAAATAGATGCCATATTTACCACATACACCAAGTTATTTCTGCAGCAATCAATGCCATACCAACACCAGATAGAGTTCGGGTACCAACTTTTGCTACCATTCTCAAAGTAGCTCTAACTACAGCTTTTGATACAGTTCCTTTTGCCAAACCTCCAACAATAACAGCACCAGAAGCTATCCCCGTAGCTTCTAAGAAACAATCTCTGAGAGATCCACCTCTAGTAGTATTGGACCCATCATCGATTATCGAACAATCTGTAGTAGTTACAAATAACATCAATCCCACAAGAGTATTTTCATATTCTTCGTTGTTATAAATTTTTACTCCAGTCATGGATTCAAGGTCTTCCTTTGTTATGTTTAGATCTGAGGCAAATTGAAAAGCAGATGGTAGTAAATTTACTTTCAATTTATCAAAATATTTAGATTCTGCTATATTTGCTGCCCTTGTATTCTTTTCTTGAGCGTCTTGTTTGGCATATGCCCAATTAGATAAAAGTTCTCTGTTGTTGTAAACAACTTTCTCATAATTTGCCAAATTGATTGTCTTTGTTTCATCGACAACATTGTTAGAAGCATTGTTGTTTGAGCATCCTGTTATAATCAGACAGATTAAACTCATTATTAAAGCAATTCTCTTCATAATTTATTTTATTCCTTAATCCCGCAACACTATTATAACTTAAACTTTTTAAGTACCTGAGCAACAAAAAGTTCTTGCTTTGGCAAGCGGCAGAGCCGGTTACTTGGACAAGCCAAGCGGCAGAGCCGAGCGGCCTAGGATTTTGCCATGTCGAAGAATTCACTTATCTTAGTGTTGCAAAAATAAACAAGCAAAACTCTGATATGACATGGCTAAGATACAAATTAAATCCGAGAAACTCACTCCTTTTGGAGGAATATTTTCGGGTCGTGTAGCAATTTGACTCCACATTGTCTTCTGTAATCGACTCGACCCTCAGTCAAAGGTGTATATCGTTCCATTTCATGGCACGTTTTCTCGCCATGGCAGAGCTTAAGTAAACTTAGCTCTGCTCATCTAGCTTAATGAAAACTTTCGGTTATCGGTACAGCGAAATCATCTGTTCTCTCATGAGTATCTACTTCTGTGGTGGCTCATGTACCCCAGGATGTCACTACTCATTTGTTCGCTCTATAATGACATCTTTGCTCTTATAGGCTGGAAGATTGAGGAAATCAATGGCATTTAGTTCGAATTGGGCTCTATCCTTGTTGATAAGTGGAAGGGTAAAGCATACCGACTTGTGATTCAAAGACAGAAACGGATGGATGGTGTGCAGAATCTTTGGAAGGAGAATACACATACCGTTGTATCCTGACTAACGACTATGAATCTCCAACGAGATATAAGCAGGACGGTACAAGCTACATGCCATTTCCTTCTTGTCGTAAGTTGCTTTTGTGTATATGCCACGGCGAGGATTACGAATCTTGCCCTCTTTTATGTAATTTGCATCACCTTAAGTACATTCTTTCGCAAACTCATAATATGAATATTTTCTATTAACAGTTCGCAAAATTAGTAAATAATCTCGGAATCTCCAAGATGTATCTCCAAAGACTCGTCTGTTGTAGAATGGTCACTGCGTGGTATCACTACTCCTTTGGGTGTTGCAAGCTATCAGTTGCAAGAGGTTAATAATCGAATAGTTCTTGAAATAAAGCAACAGTCATCTCAAGAGAATAAAAAATAATAATACAACGAGTTGTTGGATAACGCCTTGAATAGGTTAACGATTCTTAACGAAGTGCCTATATGTGTAGTAAATTCATTATTTTTGCACTTTAAACAAGTGAGTTGAGTCACCAAATAAGTGGAATGAGTAACACAAATAGAGAACTCTACTAAATAAAAAATACAAAATGAAAGCAAGAACATTAATCTTAGCAGCTTCGCTCGCAGCCGCAATGTCGGCAGGAGCGCAGACATCTAAGGGCATCAATCCTGCCTATATGAATACGGCAGTGAAGCCCGGCAACGACTTCTATGAGTATGCTATCGGTGGTTGGCGCAAGGCCCATCCGCTCGATGCAGAGCATGCACGCAACGGTTCGTTCATCGACCTCGACGAATTGAACCAGAAACGCATCTTCGAACTCATCCAGGAGTATTCGTCAAAGCAGCAGACCAAGGGCACACTCGGCCAGAAAATCGGTTCGCTCTACAATCTCGCTATGGACAGCGTGCGTCGCAACCGTGAGGCTGCCGAGCCTCTGCAGCCGATACTGAAGACCATCAACGGCATTCAGGACCGTCGCGAATATCAGATAGTAACGGCCCAGCTCGACATGCGTGGAGTGGGTTGCACAATGTTCGGTGTTGGCGTAGGAGCCGACATGAAGGATGCTGCCAACAACCTTGTTAGTGTTGGACAGGGCGGACTCGGCTTGGGCGACCGCGACTACTATCTCTCTGACGACGCACAGATTAAGGCCGTGCGTGCCGCTTATGCCAATTACCTGAAGCAGGAGCTCCTCCTTGCCGGCAACAGCGAGGCCGACGCACAGCGCAAGGCCGATGCCACAATGCGCATCGAGACACGCATAGCCAAGGCAAGCAAGGGCAAAGTGGAGCTGCGCGACGTTCAAGGCAACTACCATAAGATGACTTACGCCGCAATGGTGAAGGAATTCCCGGGCATCGACTGGGGCAACATATTCCTCATGCAGGGCTTCCCTGCATTCTCGCACGTCGACGTAAGCCAGATTGAACCGATACACGAGGTGGAGAAGATACTTGCCGACGAGCCGCTCGACGACCTCAAGGCTTATGCCGAGGCACACGCCATTTCAAGCGTTTCGGGCTATCTCGACGACAATTTCCGCAAGGCTGACTTCGAGTTGAGCCGCGTCATGTCGGGTGTTCAGCAGGACCGTCCGCGCTGGAAGCGTGCCACATCACTCGTAAGCGGCGTACTTGGCGAGGCTATAGGCAAGCTCTATGTCGAGAAATACTTCCCTGCATCGAGCAAGGAGAAGATGCTCAAGCTCGTAAAGAACCTGCAGACAGCTCTGTCGCAGCGCATCAGCGAGGCAACATGGATGTCGCCGGCTACCAAAGAGCAGGCTCAGGACAAGCTCGCCAACTTCATCGTGAAGATTGGCTATCCTGACACATGGAAAGACTATACCAACCTCAACATCGACGAGTCGCTCTCACTCCTTGAGAACATGCAGAACGTGTCTGAGTTTATGACACGCGACTACATCTCACGCAAGGTAAACAAGCCGGTCGACAAGACCGAATGGCACATGACTCCGCAGACTGTCAACGCTTATTACAATCCTACCACCAACGAGATCTGCTTCCCGGCAGCCATCCTGCAGCCGCCGTTCTTCGACCCCAACGTCGATGAGGCTGTCAACTATGGTGGTATTGGTGGCGTGATAGGTCACGAGATGTCGCACGGATTTGACGATCAGGGCTCACAGTTCGACAAGTACGGCAACCAGAAGAACTGGTGGACTGAAGCCGACAAGAAGAACTTCGATGCACGTACAAAGGTATTGGTAGACTACTTCTCAAAGGTTGAGGCTCTGCCCGGCAAGTACATCAACGGCAAGCTTACACTTGGCGAGAACATCGGCGACAACGGTGGACTGAACATCGCATTCCGCGCAATGGAGAATGAGTTCAAGGCCAACCCGTCGGCAGCTAAGACCATCGACGGATTCACACCCGAGCAGCGTTTCTTCCTTTCATGGGCTACCGTATGGGCTGGCAATGCACGTCCGGAGTTCATCGACCGTCAGATCAACACCGACCCTCACTCACCTGCTGAGGCTCGTGTCAACGCTGCCCTTCCGCAGATTGATGCCTGGTACAAGGCATTCAACGTGAAGAAGAGCGACAAGCTCTTCATCCCGAAGAACAAGCGTGCACAGATTTGGTAATAGCAAGTAACATTATCACTCCAAATGCCGGATGAACCTAAAAACAGAAACGGCGGGCTCCTTACGGGAGTCCGCCGTTTTTGTGCAAATATCGTACATGTGGTAAAAAAGTGTTACAAATGAAAAATCGATTCTAGAGATTTCTATTGCCGGTTTTATTGCATTTCCAAGCCTTCATCATCGCTTTTTTCATCATTCTAAGCCTCTTTCTTGTCCAAAAGGACTACACTTGCATTGCAAAACGAGTACACCTGCAATGCAAAAGGGGTACATTGGGAGTGCAAAAGTTGTCCTTTTGCAGCGAAATGTAGCTTTTTTGCGTTCGTGTATTTTGCTGATTTTTCAGTCTGTCGTTATAATCTTCTGAGTATTAGCGGTTTAACTAAAATCGCTCAAAACTCGAGAATTTCGAGCCAAAGATTTCTTTGTGCGCTCAGCACGCAGTTTTGAGCGGTTAGAAATGCAAATATTGTTTGGATTTTTATCTCACTACCCACTCCATAATGTTTCGTTCGTCCTTCACGTTGAAAGCAATTCCTACTTTCACTATTTTCTTGCCACTCAGTGCGAATGCGTCAGCATAACGCTTTGCCTCTATTTGCTCAAATGCTTCATCGGCAGTCTTGTCAAACTTCAGTTCCATGATGAATACATGGTTGTGGGTTTCGAGAGTGATGTCTGTGCGCCCCTTTGCTGTTCGCTGCTCCACAATGATGCGATAGTCGGTAAGGAGAGCGAAGATGATGTAGAGCATCTGCTGATAATGCCCTTCATATAGCGTGTTGTAGCAATAAGGCACTGTTTCAAGGAATGTCTGAAGCAATCTCAGTGCTCCGTCAATATCTCCCTTCTTTATCAGAACAGACATTTGGGCAATGGCAACCTTTCCCTTCTGTGAGCTTCGCAACAGATAGTTGGGCAGCAGACTCTTGAACAATCCTATGCGTATTTCCTTATTTGGAATGCCCAATTCATAGAGGTTGGTCTCTTCGTCATAGCCTTTGATTGTAATGTAGCCACTCTGATAGAGCAGAGGGACTATCGACTCCATCGTTTCGGTAGGAGCATCAAAGTCAGACACGTCAGCCATCTCTCTCGTACCTATCTCTATTGGCGTAGTGCCAAACTTGCGCATCATCTCTATCAGGAACGTCGGAGTGCCCGAGCCAAACCAATAA
>OLGI01000079.1_pt1 | contig 102511 bp, 88 predicted proteins | sample 1605221 | NCBI WGS metagenome assembly OLGI01 (sample SAMEA3888915, study PRJEB22519) | human gut metagenome | biome: human gut; feature: human-associated habitat; material: faeces | place: Denmark | collected 2010 | reverse complement strand
TTGTCTCCTGGGTAGATTTCCATTCTATGTTTTTCTAAAACATATCACAAAAAAACGATAACTACAACAAAATATTAACATAAGCATTTTTCAAACTGTGCTAATTTTGAATCATAGAATAACGTTATTAAAATTTGAGAGAAGGAGAAGTTCGGCATGGAAGAAAAATTATATGTACCGGCAGAAGATCCCTATTTTAAGAATCCCTACATTGATGTTGAGGAATGGCGCGATACGCCAGTTCGTCATTATTATGTGCATGGTGGATTCCATGGTACGGATATCAATGGCGAAAATGAGGCGCGATTTGCCTTATATTTCCCGGAAAAAGAGAAATATGAGGGTAGATTTTTTCAGTATTTGTCTCCGGCACCGGAAAGTGAAAATGCGACAGAAAGTCAGACGGGCGAGGATAATAAAATTGCCTTTGCACTCACACATGGAGCATATTTTGTGGTTTCCAATCAGGGCGGATTTATGTTAGGAGGAGACTCCAGCCGCCTTTATAAGGTCAGTGCAAATACGGCAGAGTTTTCGCGAAAAGTTGCAAAACGCATTTATGAGGCAGAGGAGAGACCTTATGGTTATGTCTTTGGCGGCAGTGGCGGGTCTTTCAAGGTTATGGGCTGTATTGAGGGAACGGATGGCGTTTGGGATGGAGCAGTTCCTTATGTGATGGCAAATCCAATGGCAGCACCAAATGTCTTTGCACCGCGTATGCGTGCAGTGCGTCTGCTCGGCGAAGAAGGTATGCAAAAAGTCGTTGCAGCACAGGAGCCCGGCGGGAGCGGTGACATCTATGAGGGCTTAAACGAAGACCAGAAGCAGGCGTTAAAAGAGGCGACCAGCATGGGATTTCCACCCCAAGCATGGTTTGATTATCCATATATGGGAGACGGTGCACTCATGGTACTGGTTCCGGCAGTTTATCAGATGTTTCCTACTTACTTTAAGGATTTCTGGGAAAAGGAAGGCTATGAAGGGGCAGACCCTGAGAGTAATGAGGCTAGAGCCCATATGAAACTTGTGACGACAGTGGAGCATTTGGACTATGACTATGCGGAACCGGAATTATCAGAAGAAGAAAAAAATACGGTGGATACCAGTTGGCTTAATACAATCCTTGGTGGAGAAAAATTACCGCATATATATTTGAAGGATGCAATACCGGCAGGTACCTATACCTATCATTGTCGTTTTAAAGTCTTAGATGGTGCATGTGCAGGAAAGGAAATCAATATTAGCAGTATAGATGGGAATATGCTGGAACTCCATCCGGAGAACGACGGCAAGCATGAAAATCCTTTCAAAGAGTTGAAGCCGGGAGATACCGTCATGATCGACAATGGGGATGCTATTGCTATGCAGTGTTTCCACAGACACCAGTTGCCGGATGAGACCTACGATGTCTATGATCAGTTCCGCAATGTAGATGGCAGCCCCAAATATGCACAATTGCCAATGCTGGTCGCTCCGATGACAGCTATCAGTGGTGCAGGGCTTATGCCGACAGGAAATATCCATGGCAAAGTGATTGGCTTATGTTCCATGATGGATGAAAGTGCCTGTCCATGGCATGGCGACTGGTATCGCAAGGCGATTGTCCGCTGTGGTATCAACGAAAAAGAGCACTTTCGTCTTTACTATCACGATAATAGCATCCATGGTGACCGAGCCGGTTATCTGGATGACCCACAGCACCAGGTTGACTATCTGGGAACTCTGCATCAGGCACTTTTGGATGTGGCAGCATGGTGCGAAAAAGGGATTGAACCATTTGATACCATGCATTATACCTATGCAGATGGACAGATTACGCTGCCAAAGACTGCAAAAGAACGTGGTGGAATGCAGCCGGTCGTATCTGCAGTAGTAGAAAATGCGGCAGGACAAAGTGATCATGATGGCAAGGTAACGACTGCAAAAGCAGGGCAAAAAGTGCATTTTTCAGCCTTAATTGAGGTTCCGCCAAAGGCGGGAAAAGTCACCCATGCAGCGTGGGATTATGAAAAGACCAATGACTGGTCAAAGGATGAAATTGTTGAATCGGTGGATGATTGCACTTACAAGGTTGAGACAGACCATGTCTTTACTGAGCCGGGCATCTATTATCCGGTCATCAAGGTAGCAAGCAATCGTCATGGTGATCCTAGCGACATTTTCACTCAGTGTAAGAACTTAGATCGTGTGAAGGTCATTGTAGAGTAGATTTATCATAGGAGAAGGGAGCATTAAAAATGGGAACAGAAATGAAAAAAGAAAAAAATGGTAAAGTTGGCGTTTTAAAATTCTGGACATGGAACTTTCGAACCATGTCCGCCGGTATTCAGGCAGTGCTGATAGGTTAAATCGTATTTTATTGCACAGATGTATTGGAATTAAATGCAGCCTTGGTTGCAACACTTCTCATGGCATCCAAGATCTTTGACGGAGTCACGGATGTTCTGGCTGGATATCTGGTAGATAAGACACATACAAAATTAGGAAAAGCCAGACCTTACGAATTTGCCATTCTGGGTCTTTGGTTGGCAACATGGGCGGTATTCTCCGTGCCGATATCCTTTTCTACCGTGGCAAAATGCGTATGGGTTGTTGTGGCATACACCATGGCACAATCTGTATTTAATACCCTTTTAAATGCAAATAATACAGCCTATATGGTAAGAGCTTTCAATAATCAGCAGATCTATGTCAAGTTGAGTTCCATCGGGGGACTTGTAACGGTTGCAGGTGTTGCAGTATTTAATGTGGTATTTCCAACGATGATGGCAAATGCCGGTACAGATGCCGGAAAATGGAGTCATATGATTCTCATGCTTGCTGCACCGCTTGCTATTATCGGAATTCTCCGTTTCTTCTTTGTACCAGAAAAATATGATGTGGATGCCGGAAGTGCCAGCGTTAATTTCAAAGAGGTTATCACCCTTTTGAAGACCAATAAGTATATCTATTTTGTAGCACTGATTAGTTTGGTTGCGCAGGTGATTTCAGGATTTGGCGTATCTGTTTATTATTTTACTTATATTGTAAAAGATTTAAGTCTGATGGGAATTATGTCACTCTTTACCGTTGTTGCTATGCTTACCATGATCGTTTATCCGGCCTTATTAAAGAAAATCAGTGTGAAAAACCTGATACAGATGGGGTGTGTCTCTTATATTTTGGCAGGCATAGTTCTCTTTATTGCACAGGATAATGTATTGTTACTTGGCATTGGTAATATTTTGATGGGAATTGGAACATTGCCGATCTCTATGATGGCACCACTTTTGATCATTGAGTGTGCAGATTATAATGAATGGTGTGGCAGACCTCGTATGGAGGGAACACTGGGAAGTATCAATGGATTTGCCAATAAGATAGGATCTGCGATCGGAACCTTTATCTGTGGTGTTTTAATGGCTGCATCGGGCTATGTAGGAAGTGTCGGAGATGTAACAGTTTTACCGGATTCTGCCCTTATGATGATCCGTTTGCTTTACAGTTTGATTCCTGCGGCTTTCTTTGCCGTGGTTCTTTTCTGCTTGAAGTTCTATACTCTGGATAAAAAGATTGATGGTATGCGAAAAGAAAATGAGGAACGCAGACAAAATGCAGAAGTAATGGAAGAAGCATAAAAACATATAAATACACAGAATGAGGAGGCTATAGAGTGAAATCAAGCAAGACCATACATATGACCGAGGGCAATGAGGTGACGCAGATTCTGCGATTTATGCTTCCCATGCTGGTTGGTGCGGCCTTTCAACAATTATATACTTTTGTCGATTCCATCGTGGTCGGACGCTATGTTGGCCCTGTAGCCCTCGGTTCTGTGGGAGCCGCGGCAGGTATTGTCAATCTCTTTATGGCACTTTGCGTCGGACTGTCCGGCGGTGTCAATATCTGCGCTGCCCAGTCCTTCGGTGCTGGGGACGAAAAGAAATTAAAGCAGGTGGTTGCAAATTCGGTTTATGTGACATTGGCATCCGGGCTTGTTATGGGACTGATTGGCTTGATCCTAGCCCGTCCTATCCTGCTTCTTATGGGAACACCGGCAGAAAATCTGACCTACGCATTGGTTTATATGCGTCTGGTCTGTGGGGCTATGGTGATTACAGCCGCCTATAACACGATTTCCCAGATTCTGCGTGCTCTGGGAGATTCGGTCACACCCCTGATCTATATTGTCATATCCAGCCTGATCAATGTAGGGATGGATATTGTGCTTGTCTTATATTTTTCTATGGGCGTCGCAGGTGTGGCGATCGCGACTGTTGTGGCACAAGGTGTATCTGTGATTGGTCTTTGGCTGCACGGCAGGAAACATCTTGCCTGTATGCAGTTACAGGGGCAGGATATGCAACCGGACTGGCATCTGATCCAGAAAATTTGTGAATTAGGGATCCCCTTGGCATTGCAAAACGCCATGGCATCCATTTCGGGAGTGGTATGTCAGGGGATCGTCAATTCCTTTGGCAGTCAGGTCATGTCATCCTATACGATTGTATGTCGTTTGAATGAATTTTTTATGCTGCCATTTGGCTATTACGGCATGGCGATGGCTAATTTTGCCGGGCAGAATACCGGCGCAGGAAAATACGATCGTATCTATCGGGGCTGTCGACGCAGTTTATATATCACAAGTATTTATTCCCTTGTCTGCATGGCTATCATTCTTGCCGGCAGACGGATTTTGGTCGGTATATTTGTGGATGATCTGACGATTGCAGCATTGGCGATTCCGGGACTGCTGGTCAACGGTGGCTGTATGTTGATCCGTCAGATCATCTATATTTATAAGGCAACGCTCAATGGAGCGGGCGATGCCTTTTTTACCTTGTGGAATGGTGTGGTTGAGGTTGTTGCCAATATCCTCTTTATGTTTGCCTGTACAAGTTGGCTTTCTTTGGGGCATATGGGTATCTGGTATAGCATGATTCCGGCAGCGTTTTTGTCAGCCATGTTGTCGGCGGGGCGTTTTTACAGTGGAAAGTGGAAGCAGAAGCGGATTTTTTAAGTTAGATTCTGCCTATCGGATTTCGGATAAAAAGTATCGGAATGCTGGATAGAGTGATTTAAAGTAAGCAGATAAGATAAAGATATCATGATGAAATGAGTGAGGTTATGTATATGAGTGAAAAATATTTAGATTCATCTCTGACACCGGAAGAAAGGGCAGAGGATCTGCTTGGGCGTTTGTCAGTAGAGGAAAAAGTATATCAGATTTCCGGCATCTGGGCGCAGATGATCGATGAACCGGGACAGATTGACTATGGTATCGGACAGGTATCAACACTTGAGATGCGCCAGAAAAAGACCATGCGTGAGTGTGTGGACTGGCAGATAGAAATACAAAAGAAAGTCATGGAAAAAAGTCCACATCATATCCCTGCAACTTTTCATATGGAGGGGCTTTGCGGAGCCTTTATTCAGGATGCCATGAGTTTTCCATCAGGCATTGGCAGAGGTTCCTCTTTTGATGTGGAATTGGAAGAAAAAATCGGGAAAATCGTCAGTCGTCAGGAACAGGCAGTTGGAATCACACAGGTTTTGGCACCGGTTCTGGATGTTACACAGGATCCGAGAATGGGGCGGCAGGGCGAGACCTATGGTGAAGACCCAACGCTAAATGGCATTATGGGGGCATCCTATACCAGGGGCATACAGGATCATGTAGACGCGGACAATGGCAGACGTTGTGATGCCTGTGCCAAGCATTTTATGGGATTTCACAAGTCGACTGGCGGTATCCATGGTGCAGATGTATCTGTGAGTGACCGGGAAATGATCGAGAAGTTTGGAAAGCCATTTCAGATTGCCATCAAAGACAGTAATCTGCGTGGTATCATGCCTTGCTATTGCACTTCGGGTGGCAGTGCATCTTCTTCCAATAAAAAGATGCTGACACAGGTCTTGCGTGAGGAGATGGGTTTTGACGGGGAAGTTCTGGCAGATTACGGTGCAATCGGAAATCAGCATCGTTTTCAGGGACTTTATGAGACCATGGATCAGGCAGGTTATGCATCTATCCGTGCCGGCATGGATGTAGAATTGCCGATGCGAGAGGCATACAATGATGACTTTATCGCCAAGTTCAAGTCTGGGAAATACGATATGCAGTATCTGGATCGGGCGGTAAAACAGGCTTTGACCGCCAAATTCCGTCAGGGGCTTTTTGAACATCCTTTTGCCTACACCGGTCAGGAATTAGAGAAAAAATTTTATGGCAATACAGAAGAAGATAAAAAGATTTCCCTACAGTCTGCCAGAGAGTCTATGGTACTTTTGAAAAATGATGGCACATTGCCGGTCAAGAATCATACAAAGAAGATCGTGCTGGTTGGTCCGCAGGCAAAAAATGCCCGCTTTTTCTTTGGCGGATACACACATCTGTCTATGTCCGAAGCTTTGTTTGCAGCATACAATGCCATGGCGGGCGTGGATATTGAAACAGCAATTACAAATGCCGGATATCAGTTGATCCCGGGAACCAACATTCAGAGTGATGACATCAAAGAGATGGATGATCTGCTTATCTTGCAGAAACCGGATTGTCGGAGCCTGTTGGAAAAGATGCAGGAAATGATGCCGGAGACAGAAGTCGTATGGACCTATGGCTATCCGATAGCCGGGGATGACTGCTCCCATCATGCGGAGGCGTTAAAGGCTATGGAAGGAGCAGATCTGGTCATCTTTATGCTGGGCGGCAAGCATGGCTCCTGCTCGGTATCTTCTATGGGCGAGGGCGTGGATGGAACAAATATCAATCTGCCGATCTGTCAGGATGCTCTGATCCAAAAAGCGGCAGAATTAAAGATTCCTATGGTCGGCGTGCATATGAATGGACGACCGATCTCCAGCGATATTGCAGACAAATACTTAAATGCCATCATTGAGGCTTGGAATCCGTCGGAGATGGGGGCACAGGCGATTGCGGAGACTTTGCTTGGTATCAACAATCCAAGTGGAAAGATGCCGGTAACAACAGCAATTCACGCCGGACAGTTGCCGCTACAGTATAATCTGTACAATGGCTCTGCCTGGAGTCAGGGGGATAGTATCGGATTTAAGAATTATGTAGACTGTTCCCACAGACCACGTTATGCGTTTGGCAGAGGGCTATCCTATACGACCTTTGAATATTCCAATCTTTCCTGCAATAAGGAAGAAGTCGCACCGGATGAGACAGTGCAACTATCTTTTACCCTTACCAATACAGGAAATCTTGCAGGAACCGAGATTGTACAGATCTATGGCAAGGATGTCTATGCATCACTGGCAAGACCAATGCAGGAATTGATCGGTTTTGCCCGTGTGACATTGCAGCCACAGGAAACTAAGAAGATTCAGGTGGAGGTTTCTCCGTCCCAGATGGCATTCTTAGACGAGGATATGCAGTGGAAGATAGAAAAGGGCGAGATCAGACTACGGATCGGATCATCTTCTGAGGATATCCGTCTGGAAAGCAGTTTATCTGTGACAGAAGATGCATTTATAAAGAGCAGAGATAGAGTTTTTGTGGCTCGCGTTGAGTAGGAGGGAATATGTACGATTCTTTCAGACCGGGACAAGTATGGCTGGATACCGAGGGAAAACGCATTCAGGCTCACGGCGGTTCTGTCATTTATGTTGATGGCATTTATTATTGGTACGGAGAAAACAAGGAATTTACGGATGGAACAAATGATATCTGGACCTATGGTATCCGTTTTTACAGGTCAAATGACTTATATAACTGGGAGGATCTTGGCTTAGTGATTCCTCCGGATACAGAGGACGAGAAGTCACCTTTAAATCCCACGAATTGTATGCTGGACCGACCCCATATTATATATAATAAAAGAACAGAAAAATACGTTTGTTGGGTAAAGATCATGCACAAAGAGGGACATCAGGATGAAGCCGTATTAACGGCAGACAAGATTACTGGTCCCTATACGCTCGTGAATCAGGGGATTCGTCCGCTTGGTATGAGTGCGGGGGATTTTGATCTGGCTGTTGCAGAAGACGGAAAGGCCTATTATTATTTTGAACGTGTACATTCTGAGACGATCTGTGCGGATCTTAATGAGGAATATACAGATGTAACAGGTTTTTACAGCGCACATTTTCCACATCCACATCCTCCATATGTCAGAGAAGCAACAGCCCATCTGTTCCATAAACACAAACATTATCTGCTGACATCCGGAACAAGTGGATATCTGCCAAATCCGTCAGAGGTGGCTGTGGCAGATAGTTGGCACGGTCCATATATGGTGCTGGGAGATCCGCATCCTGAGGATGTTTCACATACATCCTTTCACTCTCAGATCTCTTGTATCTTCAAGGTGGAGGGAACAAAAGATTTATATATTGCGGCGGCAGACCGTTGGTGTCCGGATTGCATGGATTTAGACTACGAATTCTATGCAAAAGTTTACGATAAATTATTTTCCGGAACCGAGGAAGAAAAAAGCCGCATACGTCAGATGCCGGAATTTTCGCGAATAGATGATATGGGAAGAAATACTTCCATTGCTGATTATGTCTGGCTGCCAATTCGATTTGTAGAGGCGTGTGAGGAATACCCACAGGGGATGGTTTTTATCGACTGGAAGGATGAATGGCGTTGGCAGGATTATGTGGGAAGATAAGAGGTTTTATATCACCATATTTTTCCGACTGTATTAAAGATAGTATGGGTAGTGTCTTCTGTGCTATATTAAAAGAAAAGTAGAACAATTGAGGAGGTAAGCCATGGAAATTTATGCGTTACAGGTTAATCACCTGAGTAATCCATTGGGGTATGCATTGGGAAAAGGGAAACTGTCTTTTTCGTGGAAAGTAAAAGATGCCAAAGGAAAATCACAAACGTATGCAAGGGTGCGTATTGCGGCAGATGAAGCCATGCAGGAGATTCTGTTTGACTCCGGGGAAGACAGGGAGGCAAATAGTCTGGGTTATAAGATCGATTTTAAGACAAAGCCGCGAACCCGCTACTTTTGGACTCTTGAGCTGGCATCTGATGCGGGTGAAGTGACAGTCAGTGTGCCACAATTTTTTGAGACTGCAAAAATGGATGAAGCATGGACTGGAAGATGGATCACTTGTGCCACTAATCAGGCAAGACATCCATATTTTGTAAAAGATATTGCTGCCAAAGAAGAGGTCGTAAGAGCGAGACTTTATGTATGCGGTATGGGACTTTATGAGGCATACTGGGATGACAAAAAAATCGGTAACGAATATTTAACACCATATCAGAATAACTATAACCGCTGGGTTCAGTATCAGACATATGATGTGACTGAGCAGGTAAAGGATGGGGGAAAACTGCGGATCCTTCTGGGAAATGGCTGGTATGGCGGACGTTTTGGTTTTAGCGCACATGAGGAAAAAGGATATTTTGGAAATACGCACAAGTTAATAGCGGAAGTGCTAGTCACCTATGCAGACGGCACAGAGGAAACCATTGGAACAGATGAGACCTGGCAGGTCGAAAGAAGCCGAATCACATACTCGTCTATCTATGATGGTGAACATATGGATCAAACGCTGACAGACCTTGCGGCAGAGCCGGTTATCCTTTGCCGGGCTTTTGAAGAACTTGCCGCAGCGGGAAAGACGGATGGGCAGACGGTGGATGATATCAGCCAGCCGGAGAAAGATGAGCAGATTCCAAGAGGAAGGCTGACTGCCCGCTACAGTCTTCCGGTTGTGGTTCATGAGCAGATGAAACCGCAAGAATTGCTTCATACGCCAAAGGGGGAAGATGTCTTTGACATGGGGCAGAATTTTGCAGGAATCTTTACGTTGCGTGTCAATGAAGTTAAGGGAACAAAGATACATATTCAGACAGGAGAAGTCCTGCAGGATGGATGCTTTTATAACGAGAATCTTAGAAGCGCAAAGTCGGAATATGTTTATATCTGCGGCGGTGGAGAGGAAATCATAAGACCGCATTTTACCTTTTATGGTTATCGCTATGTCAAAGTCACAGGAGTCAGCAATCTGAAAGCAGAGGATTTCACAGGGCTTGCACTCTATAGTGATGTGGCTTATACCGGTCATATCACGACCGGTCATAAATTGGTCAATCAGTTGATTTCTAATGTCCGTTGGGGTATGAAAGGTAATTTTGTCGATGTGCCTACGGATTGCCCACAGAGAGATGAACGAATGGGGTGGACCGGAGATACGCAGGTGTTTTCGCCGACAGCGACATTTTACGGAGATACCTATGCATTTTACCGCAAGTATCTGCATGATATGTATACGGAGCAAATGGATCTGGAGGGCATGGTGCCGGATGTGGTGCCATCGGTCGGTGTGCATACCTGTGCCTGCGTCTGGGGAGATGCCGCATGTATCATTCCATGGAATATGTATAAGTTTTATGGGGATGAGCAGATTCTTGCAGATCAGTATGACAGCATGAAGGCCTGGGTGGAATATATCCGGCGCCTCGATGGCGAAAATCATGGCTGGCGTCATGTATTCCACTATGGCGACTGGCTGGCACTGGATAATCCATCAGGCAAGGCAGATGAGGTCATGGGTGGTACGGAAGAAGGCTATATCGCAAATATCTACTATGCTGCGAGTGCTGAAATTGTAGCAAAAGCCGCAGAAGTTCTTGGAAAAGAAGAAGATGCAAAAGAATATAATGAACTTGCGAAACGTGAGTTCGCCGAAGTGAAAAAAGAGTACTTTTCACAGACGGGCAGATGCTGTATCAAGACGCAGACAGGTCTTCTGCTGGCATTGAAATATGGGCTTTCCGATAATGTGGCGTTGACGCGGGATATGTTGAAAAAACTATTTACAGCGAACGATAATAAATTACAGACCGGATTTACAGGTATGCCGATCATGTGTCCGGTATTATCGGATAATGGCATGAATGATCTGGCTTACACCCTCTTGTTAAATGAGGATTATCCGGGCTGGCTGCATGAGATCTTATTGGGTGCAACGACTGTATGGGAGCGTTGGAACAGTCTGGATGAAGACGGGCATATTTCAAGCACGGGAATGAATAGCCTGAATCACTATTCCTATGGATCTGTGGTAGAGTGGATATATCGCTATGTGTTGGGATTTCGTGTGGATGAAGCAGATCCGGGTGCAAAGCATCTGTGTATCGCCCCATCCTATAACTGGGATCTGAAGGAAGCAGCAGGAAATTTTGACAGTGCAGCAGGAGATTATAAAGTTGCATGGAAAGTGATAGATCCGACACATGTAAGCCTTTCTGTGCAAGTGCCATTTGATGCAAGTGCTGACATTGTACTTGCGGATGCGGTAGAAGACGCTTATGCGGATAAGGAAAATCCTTTATTTGCTGATGTGTGTGATGGTGTATGCCATGTGGGCTCCGGTTCATATGAGATAAGGTATCAGGTAAAGACAGCACTTAAGAAGACTTATAGCACCTATTCCACAGTGCGTGAATTGAAATCTAATGCAGCGATTGTAAAAAATCTGGGCGAGAAACTGGGATTGGATCGCATGCCAATGCAGATGATGGATATGAGCCTGCGTGATATCATGGGAAAATATGCCGGTGCTGCAGGTATGGGAACAGAAATGCTGGATCAGTTAGATCAGGTTCTGGCTAATTTTTAAGTATAGAGGATGCTTATGTGGAAAGAAGAAATCGAAAAACTCCGTCAGATGAAATTTGGAGAAAAGATAGAATATCTGTGGAATAACTATATGGCACAGATTGTTCTGGTCTTCTTTTTACTCATTGTAGGGGTGATGGCAGGTAATTTTGTTTATCAGAAACTGCATCCGCATACAGATGCTGAAATCGCGCTTTTAGATTATGATGCATATGCAAAAATGCTGGAATCCGATGGGGTTGTTATTGAGACTTTTCAAGGGCTTTCAGCAAAGACGCTGGAATCGCCGGATTATGGAGATTTGCGCATGGGGCTGCTTGCAAAGATCGCCACAGGTGATCTGGACGGACTGATCGCATCGAAAGAGACCATTGAAAAACTCCAACGTCAGGAAGGGGAGACATTCTGCACGCTCACAGATATCTATGACAAGGAAGAATTAGAGCGAATGCAGGACAAAATTCTGTACTTACAGGGAGAAGATGGAAGTCTTTATCCTGTCGGTATCGCTTTAAAAGATGCAAAATGTCTGGCAGATGCCAGCCCTAAGGTGGAGGATATCTATCTGGTATTTACACTTACCGGTCAAAAAAAGGATACAGTCAGGAAATGGATAGAGGCGCAGTAGCAGTTGTCGGATTTGTAGTAGTTCAAGTCGGATTTCATAAATTCATGAAATCCGGCTTTTGTTATACTTGGATTATCAAAACGGAGAAGTTTTTTGAAGGAGGAAAATTATGAAAAGGAGAAGAGCAGTTTTAGCAATGGCACTTGGTGCTGTGACCGCATTGTCAAGTATCGGACTTACCGGATGTGGTGGAAGTAAAGCGAGCAGCGATAATTCTTATAGTGTCTGGATCTATAATGGAGCGGATGCTTCTTACTATACGGAGTATGAAGATAATCCGGTCGTGCAGTATCTGACCAAGGATAAGACCTGGGGAGATGAGGATAAGACAATCTCTTTTGATTATTGGCAGCCTGCAGCAGGAACCCAGCAGGACAATTATCAGACCATGATTGCATCCGGAGATCTGCCGGATGTTATCAGTGGAGTGATTGCAGGCACACCGGGCACAATGCTTGAGAATGGCAATGCTATTGATCTGACAGATTATATCAAGAAGGATATGCCAAATTACCTGGCATTTTTGGATGCCAATCCTACACTCAAAAAAGATGCTATTACCAAGATTGATGGCGAAGACCATTATATCGGTATTTTATCTGGCTGCGATGCAGTAGATTACTACTTTACCGGAATAGAATACCGTCGTGACTGGCTGGTAAAATATGGAACAAATCCACAGACCGGAGAGAAATTTACCGGTGGATACACAGATAAGAACGATCCGGACAGTTGGGAAGATGACGTGGTATTTCCAAGCGGAGGAACAGATCCTGTCTATATCAGTGACTGGGAGTGGATGTTTGATATCTTTACCAAGGCACAGAAAGATCTTGGAATCACAGAATCCTATAGCATCAGCATGTATTATCCGGGATTTACCTGGTCTGGCGGTCTTTGTTCTTCCTTTGGTGAAGGCGTGCCGGTATGGTATGAAGACAGCAATGGTCAGGTGAAGTTTGGAGGAACGGAAGACTCCATGAGGGCATATCTGGAATGTCTGAATAACTGGTATGACAAGGGATGGCTGGATCAGGATTTCTACCAGAGAACATCAGACGCCTTCTATGAGATTGATGATACCAACGTCCGTCAGGGCAAGGTTGGTATGTGGCAAGGTGTTGAATCAGAACTTGGAGGACGTCTGGACTCTGGTGATGAACTGACAAAGGGCATCTGCGTCTATGGATGTGCACTTCCGATCAATGATGTTTATGGAAGTGATTCCTGCAAGAATATCGAGCCGATGAGCGTCATGGCAAGTTCTCAGGGAGGAACTTTCTGGTATGTGACACCAACCGCAGAGGATAAGGATATTGACACACTTTTACAGTTTTTTGACTACTTCTACTCAGAAGAGGGGGCTTTGCTTCATACTTTAGGTCTGAGTAAAGAGCAGGCAGCAGACGATTCTACGGGCATCTATGAGGAGTATGGGCTGACAGATGGCGCTTATACAGACAACGGAGATGGAACCTATACAGTAAACCCTGTTCTTACAAATGACAGTGGTGGACTTGGACTGGCAGTTTCGTTGGCAGAGGTTCCCGGAATACAGTTAGTAAAAAATATTGACCGAGGCTGGGCAGATACCTACAAGCATAGTAAGGATACCTGGATCCAGTGGGAAAACAAGGGTATGTTCCAGGGATCTGCTGTGACGCTGAATATGACATCCGATGAGGAGTCCACCTGTGATACTGCAAGAAGCAAGGTGCTTGACTATATGCAGACCAATGCAGCAGAGTTTATCCGCGGAAAGAAAGATATCAATAGTGATGCGGATTGGAATACCTGGTGCAAGAGCATTACCAAGTTTGGTGTTGATAAGATTTCAGCCATCTATCAGCCATATGTAGATGAGTATGGCTACAATGCGTCTGCACAGTAAAGGAGAAAGATCATGGGAAAAACAAAAACGCAGGTAGCGGCGCCGGCACTGGTATATACGCGACCGACGCTCAAGCAGGATTTTAAGCGCAACTGGCTGGTCTATGTTTTGTTCCTTCCGGCATTGATTTACGAGATTGTCCTGCATTATATACCTATGTTTGGTATTGTGATGGCATTTGAGGATTATAAGGTCAATCTTGGATATTTTAGAAGTAAATGGGTGGGTATGGCAAATTTTGCCGAATTATTTTCAGGAACAGAGTTTCCGACAGCCCTGCGCAATACCATTATTATAGCCATCCTCCGCATGACAGTCAGTTTTGTGATGCCGATCATCTTTGCATTCTTGGTGACATCACTGCGAAATAAAAAATATAAGAGAACCGTACAGTTTCTCTCTTACCTGCCGAATTTTGTGGCAGCCGTTGTAGTGGCTGCTCTGGTGCAGGAATTTGTCCAGAAAAACGGACCAATTACCATGCTTTTGCACTATGTATTTGGTATTGAAAATCAGAACCTTCTGGCAAGTGATAAGATTCCGGTATTTTGGATTATCTACATTGCCATGGGAATCTGGCAGTCACTTGGCTGGGGATCTATCATGTATGTGGCAGCGATATCTACCGTTAGCACGGACTACTACGAGGCAGCCGCTATTGATGGTGCGACCAGATTGCAGCGTTTGTTCAAAATTACACTGCCAAGCATTATGCCGACGATTGTCATGATGTTCGTATTGAATGTCGGACTTAGTTTTTCGACCGGATTTGAAAATATTTTGCTCCTCTATATGCCGTCCACCTATAGTGTGGCAGATACGATATATACCTATACTTATCGTATGGCATTTACCGTAGGATCAAATTATGGGCTTTCCGCAGCATCCGGACTCTTCCAGTCAATCGTGGGAACGGTTTTATTATTTGGTTCTAATGCCATTAGCAAAAAAATAAGTGATTCCTCCCTGTTTTAGGAGTGGAAAGGAGAGGTAATGAGAAGACATAAAAAAGAGAAGCCATATGACGAGGAAGAAGATACCAGCCTGCATATGGTAGAAAAGCCAAGCACAACGGATAACATACTGCACGCCATTGTCGTGGTCATTTGTGCGATCATTGCATTTTGTTCTATCATTCCTATGTGGCATGTACTGATGGCGTCGTTTTCGGATGGCAGGGAGTTGATGGTTCATACCGGGATCAACTGGAAATGGGTTGGACAGTTTTCCATTGACGGATATAAGCATGTGTTTAAGGATGCCAGCATTTTAAGTGGTTATGCCAATACCCTGCTTTATACCTTTGCGACAACTTTTCTCGGATTTGTGCTATCGGCAGTGACAGGATATGTACTCAGCCGAGATACACGTTTAAAGCCTTTGATGACGGCGATTCTGATGATCACTATGCTTTTTAGTGGTGGTATGGTGCCGACCTATATGGTTATCCGTGCCTTAGGATGGGTAGGAACCAGATGGGCGCTCATCATTCCGGGATGTACCAATGCCATGTTTATGATCATGATGATGAATGCGTTCAATGCAGTGCCAAAGGAGATGTACGAGGCTGCCCGCATTGATGGTGCAGGACACATTACAACCATGGTAAAGATCATGCTGCCACAGGCAATGAATCTTGGTTCGGTTATTATCTTAAACAGCGTAGTTGGACAGTGGAACTCCTGGTTGCCGGCATCCATTTATACGGCAAATCAGAAGAGTTACTGGCCGTTGCAACTTTGGATCAAACAGATCACAGCAGATAACCAGACTTTCCTGCAGACATCAAATCCGGATTATAGCCGCTATATCATTCAATATGCGGTAATCGTAGCAGCGACCCTGCCAATATTACTGGCTTTCCCATTCTTCCAGGATAAACTGGAAAAAGGTGTTATTGCCGGTGGTGTAAAGGGTTAAAAATCAAAAGACATATCTTGACTTCCTTTGCTTATTTCGTAAAGATATAGGCAGAGGAAGTTTTTGTCGTTTTCAAAAAAGATAGGAATTGAGGGAGATCTTATGCAAGAAACTATGCAGAAAAGAGAATATGGAAAAATCAGTCAATTCTTACAGAAGAAACTGCCTGCCCTGCCGCAGAGGATTCTGGTGGCGGTTGCCGTTACCTTTCTGCCAATTATCATACTTGCAATTGCCATCTGTGGAATTTCGCTTTTTTCAACGGCAGCCATGATGCAGCAATCTTATCAGCGGGAATTGAATCAGATGATGGTGACGCTATCAGATAATCTGGAAAATGCGCGGATGAAGTATGAAAATGCGCTAAAAAGCTATGAGGATCAGATGGAGCAGGAGGATGGATATGAGGAGGCGACATCTTATGATATTACCTATGATCTGAAGCAGATTTTTAAGGAAAGTAATTGGACGGGTGTAACGTATGTGTATAACCGCAATACCGGCGAATTGCTGATGCAGAATGTAGGTGTGGTTTATAGTGGTGATGAGGCAGAGAATATTCGCAGAGGCTTGTTATCCGGTCAAATGCTGCAGCAGGCAGAAGATAAATGGATGCTGGAGAAGGTCGGAAATCAGTATTTTGTTTGTTACAGGCTGGTATATAAGAATATCCGTACCGGGATCCTCATTGATCTGCCGGATCTGTTGAATAACTATCTGGGAAAGGATATGGTCAAAAATTCCAAAATATATTTTCGGCAGGAGAAAAAGACGTATTCTTATCAGGCGGATGGTACTTTTGCTCAGATAAAAGGGCAGACCTGGAATGAGTTATTGAGGGAATCCCTATCTATGCGGAGCGTTTACTGGAATGACAGAACCGTGAGTTTTACCATAGGAATTGTTTTGGAACTGGGTACTTATTTTGGAATGGTTCCGGTGCTTTACTGGATACTGCTGTTAATTTCAATTGCAAGTCTGGGGCTTATGTGTTTCCTTTGGAAAATGATAGGCATGCGTGTGATTCGCCCCATGCGGCAACTTTATGATGCCATGGATCATTTGCAGCAGGGACAGGGCGGATATCGGATCGATCTGGAGCAGGTGGATGAGGGAGAGACATTTGAAATGCAGTATATGTTTCAACAGTTTAATGCCATGGCAGAGGAAGTGCAGAAATCTCATCTGAAAGATACGCTGATGCTGCAGTCAGAACTGGATAATCTGCGTTTACAGGTGAATCCGCATATGCTTCTGAATTCTTTTAATACCATCTATAGTCTTGCGCAGGTAAAGGACTTTGCAACCATTCAGGAATTTTCGCTTTCTCTGGTGGATTATTTCCGTTATGTGTTGAGGGAGACATCTACTATGGTAAGCATTGCAAGAGAGATGGATTTCATAAAGACTTTCATAGAGATTCAAAAGATTCGGCATCCGGATACTTTTACCTGTGTTTATCAGGTGGAAGCAGCAGAAGAAGAGAGCATGATCCCGCCGCTTCTGATTGAAAATTTTGTGGAAAATGCCATGAAGCATGCCTTGATACCGGGACAGGTGATAGAGGTTCTGATCAATATACACAAGCGAGATGATAAGTTGCAGATATCTATTATTGATACCGGACGTGGTATGTCAGAGGAGATGGTTGCAGAATTACTGGGAGATCATCCTTATGTGGATGCTATGGGAAAGAAGCATATCGGCATCTATAATTGCAGGCGGCGGTTAGCACTTTTTTATGGCACTTCGGCTTCTTTTCATATCATCAGTGCATTAGGTGAGGGGACACAGATCTGGATTGAAGTACCATATCAGGCAGAGGAAGGAGAGAAAAATCGTGAAACTTTTGATCGTGGATGATGAAAAATATGCCATTGATGGTGTGATGGATGGCGTGGCATGGGAGCAACTGCCCTTGGATAAAGTCTTGACGGCAAACAGTGCTACGCAGGCATGGGACATTTTGGAAAAAGATAAAATCGATATTGTTATCTGTGATATTGAAATGCCTGATGAAAGTGGATTGGAATTGATTTCGCGCATCAATGAGAAATATCCGGAAGTTGTGTGTCTGATCCTGTCATGTCACGATGAGTTTGATTATGCCAGACAGGCAGTTGCTTTGCGCTGTTATGAATATATTCTGAAGCCGGTACGTTATTCGGTTTTGACCGAAAAGATCCAGGCTGCGACAGAAGAGGTAAAAAAGCGCCAGCAGAAGAATGTTTTAGAGGAATATGGAAAGAAGTATGTCGATGATTTTGCCAGAGAGCATGGTGAGAACAAAACAGATACAGCAGAACAGACAGCAGCCTACATTAAGGCGCATATTTCAGACAACTTGAGCGTATCTTCGCTGGCTGCAATGGCATATGTCAGTTCAGACCATCTGACAAGGCTTTTCAAAAAGAAATATCATAAGACAGTGTCAGAATACATCTTAGACCATCGGATGCAGTTGGCGGCAGAACTTCTGAAAAAAGGTAATATGACCATCACTATGATCTCAGACAGTGTTGGCTTTGGGAATTACTCCTATTTTACCGAACAATTTAAAAAATATTATGGAAAGACTCCAAGGGATTATCAGGCAAGTTACCGTGGACAGGATCATGATTAAGGCAGTCGGATTTCTTGTAATTTGAATCGGAAACGCAGGATTTCTTTTTCCATTTCTGTGAAATAATAAAGACAACCGGAAGGGAACGTGTAAGGAGGTTTTTATTATGAAGATGAAAAAGGTGGCAGCGCTGCTTGTGAGCAGCCTGATGGTTTTGTCAGTCTTTGCCGGATGCGGTAGCAGTAAGGATAGCGATGGAGCAAAAGCGGATACAAAGACAACGGATGAAAAGGTAGATCCACTTGAGGCTATTACTGATGGTTACTACAGTTATACATACGCGGTAGATGGTATGGATGACTATTGCGGATTTCTCCATTTCTATGAGGAGAAGCCGGTCGTAGGATCTGTTTTTTATGCCAATTTTGCATACAACAATATTGCGATGGCAGGTACTTATAAAGTTGAGAAAAAGGACTGTGAAAGTACGGTGTTTATGTCTCGTGAGGAGGCTACAAAAGATGGAGCAAAGGCAGAGACAAAGACACTGCCATACACGATCACATTCTATGATTTTTCTGGTAATGAATTGGATTCCTGTGGATTTGACGGAAATTATGTATATAATGACACCAAGAGCGTCACAGGAACCGGATGTGAAAATGTGGCAATGAAACATGATAATGACAAGAATTCCAAGTATCTTTCTACTTATGAAGATTATGAGACAAAGAATTCTAAGAATGTCATGAGTTTTGTATCGCCGGACGATGAATCCTGCACAGTTAATCTCAAGCATAACGGTCGTTATGAGGATATGATGGATATCATGGTAGAAGGTGAGTACGCTTTAGAAGAAGCCGATGATGGAAGCATCAATGCAACATTGACACCGGATTCTGACAGTGATACTGCTGCAACACTTGCAATCACAGCAGATAAGACAAGTGCAACTTATACACCGGATGGCGGTGCAGCCGTAGAATTACAGGGCGTGAATGATTCGGTAGAAGCGCTTTACAAGTTTGTAGGCAAATCAGAGATTCCTGGCATGGGAAAAGATGCAGATGTTGTTGTTGCATGTCTTACGGATGGAACCGTCAAGGCAACGATCTCTGCTTTCGATGTGGAGATGGATATTGACTCCGGTAGTTATGAGGCAGCGTCCGATGGTACAGTGACCATTCATTTTGATGCATCCGGAGACCAGACATCAGAGGGAACAACGCTTCACTTTGCTTGTGCAGGAACACCAATTGGTGACCTGGATCTGGATCTGGAATTATCCAACGAATAATTGCAATAAACAGTACCCCCCTTCCTTTATAAAAGGCTTCACATAATGTGGAGCCTTACTTTGCTATAAAAAAGGAGCATACCTATGAAAAAAGATCAGTCAAAGGAGCGGATTGCTCTTTTAAAACGTATATTTTCAAAGACAGCAGACGCCATGCTTTTAAGTATTCTCTGGGTAGTATATTCGCTGCCGATTTTTACTATGGGAGCGTCTTTGACAGCACTGTATTATACCATGCACAAATGTCTGTATCAGAACCGTTCCTATGTGGGAACCGAGTTTCGCAGATCATTTCGGGAAAATTTCAGGCGGGTCACCCCGATCTGGCTTTTATCACTAGCTGTGTATGGCGTGATGGGACTTGATCTTTATCTGATCTCCTCATGGGAGCCATCTGCCATGCGTACAGCATTACGTGCTATCTTTGTGGTCGTGATTCTGGTTTGCGTTTTTTGGAATATTCAGTTGTTTCCCTTTTTGGCACGGTTTGACAATCCTCCAAAGCAGGCGGCAGGAAATGCCTGGCGTCTTCTGGCAATGCACTTTAAGGAGACACTGCTTATCTTTTTGCTTGTACTGGGAAGTCTTGTGCTGACTGCTTATTTTATGCCGGCTATTTTGCTATTGCCGGGTATTGATGCAGCGATCACGCATGTTCTGTTAGACAAATATTACTACAAATATATGTCTGACGAGGATAGGAAAATAGAGATAGAGAGAAGTGAACCACAATAATTTTCATAACTTTGCGCATCTTCTGCCAAGTGTTTGTGACAGAAGATGCGCACAGATGTCTGTATGAATTTAGCGAACCTTTATGGTGTCGCCTCTTGTGATGCCGCCTTCGTTAAAGGCATCCACGCGCAGGAAGATTGACTGGTCTTTGATAAGTCCTCCGATTTCTACGCTGCCATCGAAGGTCATATAAGAGTGGTAGAGTTTATCCGGCGCATAGCCCCAGTTGATGACATGACCGCTGGCATCATCCGATGCAGCCCAATTTACCAGAAGATCAAGAGCCGTCGCAAGTTCAAAAGTAACTTCGGCGATTTTTTGCGGTTTTGGGCTATCTCCCAGGCCGAAGATGCGGAGACCGCTGATGGCAGGAGTCTGATCGTATGGCAGTTCTGTGACGGTCAGACGGATAAAACGCGCCTCTATGCCATCCTCGGAAACGATCAGATCATGCGGTAGGTCTGTATTTGCATTTCGTTTGTCTGTGATGGTGAAAAAGTGCGTGCCGTCCACAGAGCCTTCCAACAACCAGCGGGTCTTTTGCGGATCGGTATCAATCCAACGCTGCTGCATAAGTGCCTCATTCAAATGGAAGTCGTCCGGCAAAGGATCCGGGGTAAAGGCATCATCGGCAAAGTTGATCTGGATGGCATGGACTTCATAAGTCTTTCCAAGATCGATCTGCAGCCAAGGCTTTTCATCATCGGCTGTGGCTTTCCACCAAGTCTGGACATTTTCATCCGTGGCATTTGCCGGAGCATAATCTGTGACGATCTCAACCGTCTTTCCCATTCTCTGTGCCGTAGGATCCGGTTCGATTTTTTTCTCCGCAATAGAAGAAGCACTGGCCTTTGCCCCATAGGATAAAAGCATCCACTTTGGATCTGCCCAAGGATCCGCTTTCAAGGCATCCATATCCTGTGGCCAGTCACCATATCTCTGGTTACAGAAAAGTTCGCCATCAGCATCGTAGCCGGCAGACCACAGACCGATACGACGTTCAAAGTTATGGTTTTTGCAGATACGCATGGTAGAGGTGTGCCAGAGGTGTCCTTCGGCATCTTCCATGGTAGAGCCGTGTCCTGCTCCCGGCAAAAATCCGCCCGGTTTGTAGGAGTAAGGATTGTTCTGTGCCAATACATAAGGTCCGAGTGGCGCGTCACTGATATAGACAGCGTCGTTATAAATATTATGACCGGAAGAAGGCGTAGCATATTGTAAATAATACTTTCCGGCATGCTTATTGACCCAGACGCCTTCCATATAAGGCAGTTCCAGCAAGTAGTTCTTTGCGGCTTCCTTCATGCTTTCCGGCATAGGCTGGCTTTCGATCATGGCAAGGATGCCTGCCTGCTCCTCCGGTGTATGGCTTGGCTTGTGGTTTTCTCCGTTTCTCTCAAAGCCTTTGATCTCGGTATCAATCTCACAGAGTGCCTGTTTTTCCCCGATCGGCTGCATGCTGGCAGGATCCAGTTCTACCCCATACAAAGGCTCCGAGGTCGAAGATCCCCAGAAAAAGTAGAATCTGCCGTCATCATCTACAAAGAGATTGGGATCCCAGAAAGGAAAGGCTCCGTCAAATGTCTCATAAGTATCAGAAAAAGGATCGGTGGTGCGATAGTAGATACCCTTGTCGTGGCTGGATGCGCAGAAATAAAGATAATCGCCACAAACGCGGACATCCGGTGCATAGTCGTAGATCGGCAGATGGGTCGTTGTAAATAATACCCAGTTTACCATATCTTTGCTATGCAAAAATCCGGCGGTCATGGAAGGGAAGATATAGTAGGTTCCCTTAAAGTAGATCATGGATGGATCCGCAGCCTCACGCGATGCAGTCACGCCATCCTTCTGTGTGCCGTTGAACTGATAGCGGTATCCGAAATTGATAGGATTACAATAAATGTTCATGTGTAAATACCCCACTTTCTTATCATTCTTACCCTTATCATAGATGCAAAATACATAGTCGTACATTCGTATTTTTGCGTTTGCTATCATATTTTGGTAAAATATATCATATTCTGTGAAAGGAAAGAGAGGAGCCGGCATGTCAATGACAACAAAAGATTTTCAGGAACTTCTTTGTGCGGTGGAGCATTTATATTATTGGCAATGTGACGCGAACGGAAATATACGTGAGACCAACGCGCCCCGGAATATCCGGCAAGGGATCTATTCTCTTTTTATACAAAGTGATTTTCCGCAAAAGGTAGAGATTTATAGCAAGGATGCAGATACACCTTATGCCCTTGGTATGTATATGGGCTTGGAATGGTTTGTTGTTATCGAAAAGAAAAATGGTAACTTAGAGCAGATGCACCTGCTCGGACCGGTCTTTTTTTCGCCGGTCAGCGAGGAACAACTGGAGGATTTTTTGCGGGAATATGAGGCACAGGGGATGGGGTTTCACAGCAGGCATCTTTTGATCCGCAGCCTAAAAGAACTTCCGGTCATTTTCCAAAAATATTTTACCCAGTACGCCCTCATGCTGGATTTTGTGATAAATCACCGGCATCTGTCCTATGAAGATGTCAATTTTCATGTCAAAGATCCGGTGGATGAAAATAAGGAGACAAGACCTAGACTTTATCGGGAGAGCCGTATCTTTCTTGTAGAGATGCTGGGACGGCTTGCGATGGGAGATTTGTCTGTCTTGCAGGATAAAAAGATGAAACAAGGTATGAACTATGCCATGCTTCCGACAAATGCGGCGGCGATCACGGAACCCGGTCGCACCTTAAAAGATGCGGCTTTGATCTTTACAGCAAAATGTGCTGATGCTGCTGTCTCAGGCGGCATGAGCCCGGAGATTGCCGATGCCCTGGCAGACTCTTATATGGGACAGATCGAAAAAGACCTATCCGGGGTGGAACTCATGCGTCTGATGGGAAGGATCTACGAGGACTATCTGCGGCGCATGCATGCGATCAAGGAGGAGGCAGAAAAATATTCGGAAAAGACGCAGGCGTGTATGGATTATATTGATCTGCATATCAAAGAAAAGATCGATGTGACGACAATAGCCAAGACCAGTGGCTATTCTGTCTACTATCTGTCACGTCAATTTTACCGGGAGACAGGGGAACACCTGCCGGCATACATACGGCGGAAAAAGATAGAATATGCCGCAATGTTATTGCGTACGACAGACTTAGAAGTTGCCCGGATCGCGGAGGATCTGTCCTTTTGTTCGGCAAGTCATTTTTCGGACTGCTTTCATAAGACTATGGGATGTTCGCCCAGCGCATACCGGGCGCGCATAGAGTAGCTAGTTTGCGGAAAACCTGTTATACTTTGAAACAGAAAACGTTTTGACAAGGGAGAGTGCGCGCATCTGGAACTTTTGGATACAGCATTGCATCACAACACCTATGTAAGGAAATATTCCAAATTGAAATAGAGGGATAACCATGGCAAAAAAGAAAAAAAGAATCGAATACCGTTATTACGAAATACCGGAAGATACCTATGTGTTACCCTTGCTTGGCAAAGGCTGGGAGCAGGAGTATGGCGTAGGTATCCGTGATATGCTGCATTTTCATAATTACATGGAAATAGGGTATTGCTATCACGGAGATGGAGAATTGATTATTGAGGATCGTGTCTATCATTATCATGGTGGTGAATTTTCGGTGATACCGGCGAATATTCCTCATACAACAAATAGTGTGCCAGGTCATATATGTAAGTGGGAATATCTATTTGTCGATATTGAGCGGTTTATCCACACAGAAATGCATCTGGATTCGATGTGGGCGGAACGCATTATTGGCGTTATCAATCATCGTGGTACGATGAAAACATGCCAAAATCATGGTGTGATGTCAGATATTATACAAAACATTATACGTGAATATCGTGAAAAACCGATTTATTATGAGGAGAGTGTGCATGGTTATCTGCATGCTCTTGTCATAGAGATGTTGCGCATAGCAGAAGAAAGAGACCGTGCACTACATGGGCATCGCCTGAATGAATATATCAGGGATGCACTAGAATATGTCGATCAGCATTATATGGAGCAGGTGCGCGTAGAAGATATTGCGGAGGCGAGTGGGCTGAGTGAAAGTCATTTTCGTCGTGTTTTTGAAGAGGTAATGAACATGAAACCTCTGGATTATGTGAATATGGTGCGTGTGGATAAGGCTTGCGGCATGATGGCAAAAAAAGATCTTTCCATGGAAGAATTGAGCTATCGTGTGGGATATCAGACGCAGTCTACTTTTAATCGTAATTTTAAGCGGTTGACCGGATATAGTCCAAAACAATGGAAAAAGAAAGAAAACTATCAGGAAGGTACCCTGAAAAATTATCATATCAGTGCATTAAGAGGCTGGGAAGCATAAATTCCCAGCCTTCTTTTTTGAAGAAAAGGGAGCTGTTTTTGCAAGGCATGAAAAAATGCATATTTGTGAAAAGTGCTAAAAAGGAAGGGGGAACGTTTCTACAAATTGTTCAAAACGGGAAACGGAGCGCGAGAAAATAGTTCCAAAAAGGTCGAATATGCAAAAAAGAGGGACGGATTTAATCACAAATAATCAATTCACTCGCTATAATAAAATTAAATTCAAGCAACGGAGGTTCAAAAAACATTCACTCATGTGAACCTCCAAATAAGCGATGATAAGTTAAAGGAGGATTTTTCAATGAAGAAAAAAGTCGTTTCTTTATTGCTGGTTGGGGTACTGGCAATGTCGACATTCGTAGGATGCGGAAGTAAGGGAAGCAGTGATGCAAAATCAGAGGATGGAAGCTCAGATGACAGCAGTGCAGCTGCAATGTATACCTCAGATGATGAGAACACATTGACAATTGCAGCATGGGATGCAAGTTTTAACATTCCGGCAATTGAAGCAGCAGCAGAAGCATATAAGGAAAAGAATCCAGATGCTAAGATTGAAATCATTGAGCAGTCACAGTCAAAGGATATTGAAAATGCAGTAACAACTGCAGCAGAAGCTGGTGATTACAGTAACTTACCTGATATCGTATTATTCCAGGATCATTACATTCAGCAGTATCAGGCAAATTACCCGGATGCATGGCAGGATGTAAATGATGCAGACATTGATTGGAGTGATTTCGGTGAAGAAAAATTATCATTCTCTACCATCGGTGGTAAGCACTACGGTGTTCCTGTAGATAACGGAACAGTTGTATTTGCATACAGAGTTGATCTTTTACAGGAATGCGGATACACCATGGATGATGTCACAGGAATTACATGGGATAAGTTTATTGAAATTGGTGAGCAGGTTTACAACAAGACAGGCAAATACCTTCTTTCTATGGACGGTAGCGGAAATGACCTTCCTTACATGATGCTTCAGGCAGAAGGCGTTTCACAGTTCAAGGATGGTAAGGCAAACTTAGTTGGTAACGACAAGTTAGAGAAAATCTTAGATGTAATCGAGAGAATGCAGGAAAAGAACGTATTGCTTCTTGAGAATGACTGGGATGGTTACACAAACGATATCCAGAAGGATAAAGTTGCAGGTGTTATGAATGGTAACTGGATTATCCCTACCATCGAAAAGGTAGAAGAGAACTCTGGTAAGTGGGAAATCACTTCTATGCCAACACTTGGCGGTGAAGAAGGATATGCTTCTAACGGTGGATCATCACTTTATATCACAGCAAACTGCAAGAAGACAGATCTTGCAAAAGACTTCTTAGCATACACATTTGGTGGTGGTGAAGGTGCCATTGATACATATGACAATGCACTTCGTAACGGTGGTGTTATTACAACATGTATATCTGCTGGTAAGTCAGAAGTGTACCAGGAAGGCGTTGCATACTTCAACGATCAGGCTATCTACGCTAAGATTGTAGAAATGGGTGCAAACGTTAAGCCAGTAGAGCAGAACGATTTCCACTATACACTTCGTGAGAAGTTATCCGCAGCAATTACAAACATCCATAATGGAGCATCTATTAAGGATGCAATCCAGCAGACACAGGATGATATTGATTTTGCAATGGAAGAGTAATTCCATACATTATATTTAGAAAAGCGGGGAATCGGATCTTCCGACTCCCCGTTTTCCTTAAAACCTCAATGAAATAAAAAAGGGGGACTAAACTTGAGCAAGCAACATAAAAGTCTGAACATACAGGGCAAACAGCAGAGAGCCGGCTGGTTCTTCTTGGCGCCAGCAGCGATTATGATCGCAATTTTCAGTTTTTGGCCAATGATTCAGGCATTCATCACATCATTTACAACAGGAACCGGTGTTAACCAGAAAGTAGCGGATCCTATTATTTACAACTACACAAGAATGTTTGCAGATCGGACATTCTTACGTTCCGTAGGAAATACATTCCTTTACCTTGCAATTGAAGTTCCGGTTATGTTAGTTCTGGCAATTCTTTTAGCCCAACTGCTAAATAACCGTGATTTAAAATGTCGTGGACTGTTCCGAACAATGGTATTTTTACCATGCGCAACAGCACTGGTATCTTATGCATTGATTTTTAAATCACTCTTTGCATTGGATGGTTTGATTAACACGATTTTTGTAAATCTGGGAATCTTTGAAAACAACTACAATTTCCTTGGAAATACAGGAAGTGCAAGAGCCATTATCATCATTGCACTGATCTGGAGATGGACCGGTTATAACATGGTATTTTATCTGGCAGGTCTTCAGAACATTGAATACTCCGTATACGAAGCAGCCAAGATTGATGGTGCAAACGGATGGAAGACATTCTGGAAGATTACGGTACCACTTTTGATGCCAACAATCGTTATGACAGTGATTATGTCAATCAATGGTACATTACAGTTGTTTGATGAATCTGTAAACCTGACACAGGGTGGACCGGCTTATTCCACCATGACCATGTCACATTACATTTACAATAATGCATTTGGACGGGGTGTTGGTAAATTTGGATATGCATCAGCCATGTCATTCTTTATCTTTATTTTGGTTGCAATCCTTTCTGCAATCAGTATGAAAGTAGGTGATAATCGTGACTAAGAAAAAGAACAATTCTGCGATTCAGCGTAGATTGATACCAACATATATTTTTCTGATTATCATATCCTTTATTTCGGTATTTCCGTTATATTGGATGATTGCAGCAGCGACAAACAAATCTGTTGATGTCGCAAGGGGTAAGATTACATTTGGTTCGTATGCGTTAGAAAATTTCCAGCATCTGACAGCACAGACAGATTTGTGGGGAGCACTTGGTAATTCTTTCCTTTATGCCATTGTACAGACAATCATTGCTTTATTTATCTGCTCTTTAGCCGGATTTGGTTTTGAATTATATCATGATAAGGGCAAGGATAAAGTGTTCTCTATTCTGCTTCTTGCAATGATGATTCCACAGGTGGCAACTATGATTCCACTTTTTAAGATGATTTCATCGGCAGGGCTTTTGAATACTGTGTGGGCATTTATTTTACCAAGTATTTCAACACCGTTTTTGATTATGATGTTCCGTCAGAATTCACGTAACTTCCCGATTGATATTATGGAAGCAGCGCGTCTGGATGGATTATCAGAGTTTCAAATTTATTTCCGTATGTATATGCCGGTTATGAAATCAACCTATGCAGCAGCAGCGGTTATTACATTTATGAATGCATGGAACTCTTATTTATGGCCAAAGGTTGTTATGGCAGATACGAGAGCACAGACCATGCCAATGTTGATTGCAAACCTGGCAAGTGGATATACCGTTGATTATGGAATGCTTATGATGGGCGTGCTTTTCTGTTCCATCCCTACAATGATTATCTTCTTTGTATTGCAGAAGCAGTTCGCAGAAGGTATTACAGGTTCTGTAAAATAATAAATGGCAGATAAGATGCCATAATATTTGATGAAAGTAAAGCGAAGGTAATATAAATATGGCAGAATTTCGATATAGTATGATTAAAAATCCTGAAATTTTTATGGAAAATCGTTTACCGGCACATTCCGATCATGCGTTTTACCGCAGTGAAGAAAGTGCAGCGGCAAACGATGCCGATTTTAAAGTATCATTAAATGGTGTGTGGAAATTCTCATATGCAAAAAATATAGCATCTGCAATCGAAGGCTTTGAAAAAGCAGACTATGATTGCAAGACGTGGGATGACATCAGAGTACCGGCACATATCCAGATGGAAGGATATGACACACCGCAATATGCAAATACCCAGTATCCATGGGATGGAAGACAAGCGGTTTTGCCGGGAGAAATTCCGGAAGAATTTAATCCGGTGGGATCCTACGTGAAATATTTTGAAGTACCAAAGAATATGGAAGAGGGCCCAGTATTTATTTCCTTCCAAGGCGTGGAAAGCGGCATGGCTTTGTGGCTTAATGGACATTATGTGGGATATAGTGAGGATAGTTTTACTCCTTCAGAGTTTGATTTGACACCATATCTCGTAAAAGGAATTAACAAACTTGCCGTACAGGTTTATAAATGGACCGCAGGAAGCTGGTGTGAAGATCAGGATTTCTTCCGATTCTCTGGTATTTATAGAGAAGTATATCTTTATACCATTCCAAAAGTTCACATTTGTGATCTGAAATTAAAGACGATTCTGGATCAGGATTACAAAGATGCGGTATTACAGTTAGATCTAGAGACAAATGCCGACGGAAAAGCTGAGGTCTGTCTGTCGGATGATGATGTAGAAATGGTAATGTCGGTTGCGTTAGAAGAAGGACATAACCATATAGAAATGCCTGTGAAAGAGCCATTTCTTTGGAGCGCAGAGGATCCATATCTTTATGATTTGACAATCCGTGTGCAGAATAAGGCTGGCGTTTTGCAAGAAGTTGTAAAAGAACATGTTGGTTTCCGTAAATTTGAGATGAAAAATCAAATGATGCATATCAACGGCAAACGTATTGCCTTTTATGGTGTAAACCGCCATGAATTTAGTGCAGACAGTGGCAGATGCATCACGGAAAAAGAGATATTAAAAGATATCATTACCATGAAGCAGCATAACATCAATGCAATCCGTACCTGCCATTATCCAAATCAGAGTGCATTGTACCGGCTTTGTGATGCATATGGAATCTATGTTATCGATGAGACGAATTTGGAGACACATGGTACATGGAATGCGCATCAGATGGGACTGGTGGACCGCGACTTTGTTGTTCCAGGCGACAGACCGGAGTATCAGGAAATGATTTTAGATCGTGCAAAGAGTATGTATGAACGTGATAAAAATCATCCATCGATTGTGATCTGGTCTTGTGGAAATGAATCCTTTGGTGGCAAGGATATTCTCGAGATGAGTAAGGCGTTTCACCGTTGGGATGATACGCGTCTGGTTCATTATGAAGGTGTCTGGTGGGATCCACGTTATCCGGAAACAACAGACATGGTCAGTACCATGTATACACCTGCAGCAGACATTGAGGCATATTTAAAGGAACATCGTGAAAAACCATATATTCTTTGTGAATATACACACGCTATGGGAAATTCCTGCGGAGCAATGCACAAATACACAGATCTTATGGAAAAGGAGCCACTTTTCCAAGGTGGTTTTATCTGGGATTATATCGACCAATCGTTGACAAAAAAAGATCGTTATGGCGTGGAATTCCAAGCTTATGGCGGTGACTTTGGTGAGCGTCCGTGTGACTATAATTTTAGTGGAAATGGCATCTGCTATGGAAAAGACAGAGACCCATCACCAAAAATGCAGGAAGTGAAATTTAATTATCAGCCAATTGCGATTGAGATCAAGCAGTGCATGGCAACGATCCATAATAAGAATTTGTTCACAAATACAAATGTCTATGATGCGGTTGTTACGTTAGAAAAAGAAGGAACACTGGTAGAACAGCAGATCTTAACCATTGATGTAGAGCCGTTGGAAAAGAAAAATGTTTTGTTGGAGATGGAAATACCAGATACTGGTGAATATGTACTAACCCTATCTTTTGTATTGCGTGAAGATACATTGTGGGCAAAACGTGGTCATGAAATCGCGTATGGACAGGAAGTTATCGGTAAAATGGAAGCGCGTGAGCCTTCGAAAAAACCGTATACTGTTACAAAGGGCTGGCATAATATCGGTGTCAAAGGCGAAGATTTTGAAGTGTTATTTTCTATATTGCATGGGGGACTTGTATCCTATCGATATGGTGGAGTAGAAATGCTCAAGGCTATTCCAAAACCTAATTTCTGGCGTGCACTTACAGATAATGATGTGGCAAATCTTCTACCGTTCCGCGCAGGCCAGTGGAAAGTTGCAAGTATGTTTTCGACCTTTAAATATAATCATGGACGGGCGGCGACAGATTGTACTTTGGAAGAAGCAGAAGATCATATTACAGTAACCTACACATATCATTTGCCGGTAAGACCACAGATGGATTGTGAAGTGGCATACAGTGTTTATGGCGATGGAGAAGTCAAAGTAAAGATGACGATGGATCCTTCCGCAGAAGTAGGAGAATTGCCGGAGTATAGTATGTTGTTTATCATGGATGCAGATTATGATCATCTGAGTTGGTATGGTCTTGGACCAGAGGAGACGTATGTAGATAAATGTCATGCAAAACTTGGACTTTATCATAATAAAGTGGCAGATAATATGGCAAAATATCTTGTTCCGCAGGAATGCGGCAATAAAACAGGTGTCCGTTATGCGAAGGTAACAGACGAACATGGCAGAGGTCTTTTGATTCAAGGAGATCAGTTGCACTTTTCTGCATTACCTTATTCACCACACGAGTTGGATAATGCATTGCATATGACAGAACTTCCACCGGTACATTACACATTTATCCGTGTGGGATTAGAGCAAATGGGTGTTGCCGGAGATGATACGTGGGGTGCACTTACGCATCCGGAATATCTTATTGATAATAGCAAAAAGTTAACATTAACATTCTCTTTCCGTGGTATCTAAGTTATAATTAAGAAAGAGTCTTTCACAAATGCTCTCATGAAAGATGAGGGCATTTGTTTTATCTGATTTTTAAGAACGCGGTTTGGGGGAAAGCGAAAGGAGAGGCAAATGGAGTTGGACAAAATCTTATATGGTGGAGATTACAATCCAGAGCAATGGTTGGATCGACCGGATATTTTAAAAGAAGATATTGCAATGATGAAAGATGCACACATCAATACGGTGACCCTGGGTGTTTTTTCGTGGTCTACGTTAGAACCAGAGGAAGGAAAATACAACTTTGGCTGGTTGGATGAGATTATGGATCAGTTGGAAGAAGCGGGGATTTCGGTCATTCTTGCGACACCATCCGGCGCAAGACCAAAGTGGCTGGCAGATCGATATCCGGAAGTACTTCGTGTCAATGAAAGACGTGAGAGAGCATTGTATGGATATCGCCACAATCATTGCTATACATCTCCGGTTTATCGTGAAAAAGTACGTGCGATAGATCAGGAACTGGCAAAACGTTATGGAAAACGTTCGCAAGTGATTTTGTGGCATATTTCGAATGAATTTGGTGGAGAATGTCATTGTCCGCTTTGCCAGGAAGCATTTCGGAATTGGGTAAAAAAGAAATACAAGACAATTGATGCGTTAAATCAGGCATGGTGTACAACATTTTGGAGTCATACCTACCAGTCTTTTGATCAGGTGGAGAGCCCGTCTACTTTGGGAGAGACTTTTTTACATGGACTGAATCTCGATTGGAAACGTTTTGTCAGTGAACAGACGGGAGATTTTATTGCAGAGGAAATCCGTGCTATTCGTGAAACAGGCTCGGAAATACCGACGACGATCAATATGATGTACAATTATGGAGGATTGAATTATCATGAGCTTGCTAAATTCGTAGACATTGTATCCTGGGATACGTATCCGACCTGGCATAGACAGTCAGACAGCGTAACAGCGATGGATAATGGATTTTGGCATGATTTTATGCGTTCCTTAAAAAATGTGCCATATCTGGTTATGGAATCCTGCCCATCCAGTACAAATTGGCAGGCAGTCAGCAAATTAAAACGCCCAGGCATGTTAGATGCACAATCTATGCAGGGAATTGCACATGGGTCTGACAGCGTACTATATTTCCAAATCCGCCAGAGCAGAGGTGCATCGGAAAAATTTCATGGAGCTGTGATTGACCATTATGGTGGCAGAGATACGCGGGTATATCGTGAGGTGACAAAAGTTGGTGAAGAGCTGGAGGCACTTCGCGAGATGGTAGGAAGTACGGTGAAATCAGAAGTTGCTGTTATTTATGATATCGAGAATCGTTGGGCGATGGAAGATGCACAAGGACCGAGAAATATTGGTTTGCATTATAAAGAAACGGTTCAAAAATCGTATTGTGCATTTCGTAAGCTGGGATTGAATGTAGATGTCATCAATATGGACCATGAATTTAAGGGATATAAGATTTTAGCCGCGCCGATGACATATATGTACCGCGATGGATTTGCGGAAAGAGTTCGGAATTTCGTAGCACAAGGAGGCATTTTTATCACAACATATCATTCTGGTATCGTGGATGAAAATGATCGTTGTTATCTGGGGGCGACACCAGCAGGACTTACCGATCTGTTAGGTCTGCGTCAGACAGAAATAGATGGTTTGTATGATGGAGAAACCAATCAGTTAGTTCCGGAGGATCGAAGTATTTTTGCAACACAAATTTCATATGAAAGTAGAAATTTATGTCAGCTGATTGATGCGACAAGTGCGAGAGTGCTGATGACATATGGTACTGATTTTTACCAGGGACAGCCGGCTGTGACTTTCCAGCCTTATGGTATGGGCTATGGATATTATATAGGTGCAGATGTGGAACAAAGCTGTTATGATGATTTGTACAAACGAATTGTTGCTTTATCCAGAGTGAAAGTGCCGATTTCCTATATTCCGGAAGGGGTAGAGGTTACTACACGCAGCAAAGATGGATATGACTATGTGATTTTGCAGAATTATTCCGCAATGAACCAGCATGTGGAATTGGGTGAAGGTGAGTTGCTTTTGGGCAGTAGGAGTGGTAAAATTTCCACTTACGAGACGATCATTTTACGGAGGAAGAAAAAGTGATTTATCAGGATGTATATATTGAAAAATCCGTACATAGAAAGGCGCCGGCAGTCACAAAAATTTATAATGTAATTATGATAGGAATTACACTATTTGTAGCATTTCATTTTGTCTTTGTTGATTATAAAGTATTTGGGATACCGCTGATTGCCATGATTGTAGCCAGCTATTTTGTCATACAGAATACAAAGGTGGATTTTGATTATACATATACGAATGGTGAATTGGAAATTACAAAAATCAAGCGTAAGACAAAGCGACAGGAGTTGATTTCCTGTGAAATGAAAGATATTGTTGTAGTGGCACCATCAAAGACGGAGCCAGTACAGCCGTATATTGGACGTCATATGAAAACATATGATTGTCTTTCCCATGATCCACAAGTTTCATATTATACAATGATTATACGTGATCCTGAGATGGGAAATGAGATGAAGATCTTATTTGAGCCGGGCGAGGATTTGCTGGAAGCGATGCGGCGAATTTCTCCGGATAAGATACATGTATTATCTTGAAGCCAGAGGTAAATCTGCGAGATAAGAGAAGAATAAAGGAGGATAAGAATATGGATGCAACAAATTTGCGAGAAAAATTTGTGGAAATCTACGGAGATGGTGGAGACATCCGCGAATATTTTGCACCGGGACGTGTGAATCTGATCGGAGAACATACGGATTATAATGGAGGTCATGTGTTTCCATGTGCACTCACAATAGGAACATATGGTGTGGTCCGTAAGAGAGAGGATGATAAGATACACTTTATTTCTGCAAACCTGGATGATTGTGATGTGGTTGAGGTTTCATTGGATGATCTTAGTTATAAGAAAAAATATAGTTGGGCAAATTATCCACTCGGCGTTGTATGGGCATTCGATGGAAAGGGAAAGAAGATTACACAGGGCTTTGATATGGCAATCTGGGGTAATATACCAAATGGTTCCGGGCTTTCTTCTTCTGCATCCTTAGAAGTGCTTACTGGAACGATCTTGCGTGATTTATATGGTTTTGATGATCTTTCGATGACGGATCTTGCTCTGATTGGTCAGTATTCAGAGAATAATTTCAACGGGTGCAATTGCGGGATTATGGATCAGTTTGCAGTTGCTATGGGAAAAAAGGATTGTGCCATCTTTTTGGATACGAGTGATTTGTCTTATGAATATGCGAAAATTGCGCTTTCAGATGCAAAGATTGTAATTACAAACAGTAAAGTAAAGCATAGCCTGGTAGATGGTCAGTATAACAAGCGTCGTGAGGAATGCGCAAAGGCATTGGAACAATTGCAGACGGTTGTTTCGATCAACAGCCTTGGTGAGCTGGATAATGAAGGCTTTGAGAAATACAAAGATGTTATTACAGATGAAGAATGCCAAAAGCGCGCACGTCATGCTGTTGCAGAGAACCAGCGTACGATTGAAGCTGTCGCTGCATTGAAGCAGAATGATGTGGAGAAATTCGGTGCATTGATGAATGCGTCACATGTATCTCTTCGTGATGATTACAAGGTTTCTTGTGAAGAAATCGATGTTTTGGTAGATCTTGCATGGAAAGTAGATGGTGTTATTGGATCCCGCATTACCGGTGGTGGTTTTGGTGGATGTACTGTCAGCATTGTAAAAAATGATGCAATTGCAGATTTCATGGAAAAGGTTGGCGCAGGATATAAAGAGAAGACCGGCATAGAAGCGGAATTTTATGTAGTAGATATTGGAGACGGTGCAAGAAGAACCGTTTAGATATGAAAAAAAGATCCGACAGATGTAAAGCATCTGCCGGATTTTTTAAATGTTATTTTCCTGGTATGTCAGATATGTGGAGATCATAAGCGCAATTTTACATACGATGGCATCGTCGAATTGACGGATATCAAGCCCCGTTAATTGTTCGATTTTATCTAGACGATAGATAAGTGTATTGCGGTGCAAATAAAGTTTTCGTGCACATTCGGCGATGCTTAGACCGCTGTCAAGAAATGTGTGGATGGTATGCAATGTTTCCTCATCAATATCAGATAAATGCAGGCCTTGGAAATGATTCTGTAAGTACTCTTCACATATTTCGGTTGGCAAATGATATATGAGTTTGCCAAGGCCGAGGTTTTGTGTCCAGTGAATGTGCTCGGTATCGGAAAAAATGTTACCAATTTCCATAGCTGTAGATATCTGTAAAAAAATACAAGGCAGCTGTTGATAAGAAGTTGCGACACGGTCGTAGGCAAAACGCAGAGGAATCATGGCTTCTGCCTCCAGTGTTCCCTGCATATCAAAAAGCATTTGTTGTAAGCTTTCGGATGATGGCTGCATCGGCAGTTGGCGAATCAATGCTACATGAAAATCATCGGTCTGAATGAGTGTATCTGCGCCGGAAGAAAAGAACTGCGCAAAAACAGATTGCTCCATGGAAGAAATCGGCTGTCTGGTTTCTAGAAGGACTGGAAAGAGATATCCGTTTTCTTCCAGATGAAAACGATGGATTCCTTCGTGAATTTCCTGTTCGCTTAAAAGCCCTAGCAAAAGACCACGGAGAAAACCCTCTTTTGAAGTGCTGTTATGACCGGCTCGTAACATATTTTTTAATGTGACAAGCATTTCTTCTTCGTCAATCTGACTGTCGGTGATGGAAAAAAGAATGCCTGTCTGGTTTTGTATCTGTTCTAATAATTCTTCTATTTGTTCTTGTATCGTCATGCTATTCTCCTTGTTTGAAAGACACAAATCATACCGTTATTTTAACGTTTTCGCGAGGGGTTCGTCAACAGAGTTAAAATGACGAACATCCGCTGGTTATTTTGGTTAGTTTAACGATGACAGTAAAATAAGATTTTTCTATAATAAAAACATGAATTGGCGTATCGTACTTATACCAATCAGAAAGAGAGGAAATTCGTATGACTTCAGTTACAGTTAATATCAATTCTATTGATAAGGTAAAACGTTTTGTCAATGCAATCACATCATTTGATAATGATTTTGATTTGATTTGTGATCGTTATGTCATTGATGCGAAGTCCATCATGGGTATTTTCAGTTTGGATTTATCAAAGAATCTGACACTGAATATCCAGAAAGAGGATAATGTGGATGCTGTATTGGCAGCAATTGATGAATTTATCGTTAAAGAATAACAAAGGATTTATGTAGCAAGAGAGGATTTTATTATGGCAAGTATTTCATTAAAGAACATTAACAAAGTATATCCAAATGGTTTTCACGCAGTGAAAGATTTTAACCTTGATATTGAGGACAAAGAATTTATTATCTTTGTAGGACCATCTGGCTGTGGTAAGTCTACTACCCTTCGTATGATAGCCGGACTTGAGGATATTTCAAGTGGAGACCTTTTAATTGATGGTAAGCGCATGAATGATGTAGAACCGAAAGATCGTGATATTGCAATGGTATTCCAGAACTATGCGTTATATCCACATATGACAGTATACGACAATATGGCATTTGGATTGAAGCTTCGTAAGCTGCCAAAGGCTGAGATTGATAAAAAAGTTCGCGAAGCAGCAAAGATTTTGGACTTGGAAGGTCTTTTGGATCGTAAGCCAAAGGCTCTTTCCGGTGGACAGCGTCAGCGTGTTGCCATGGGTCGTGCAATCGTTCGTAAGCCTAAGGTATTCCTTATGGATGAGCCACTTTCTAACCTGGATGCAAAATTACGTGTGCAGATGAGAATTGAAATTTCTAAGTTGCATAAAGACTTAGGTGCAACCATCATTTATGTAACACATGATCAGACAGAGGCTATGACACTTGGTACAAGAATTGTCGTTATGAAGGATGGTGTTGTTCAGCAGATTGATACACCTCATAACTTATACAATAAGCCACAGAATCTCTTTGTTGCCGGCTTCATCGGATCTCCTCAGATGAACTTTATGGATGCAAAGATTTCTGTAGATGGAGAGAATGTAACAGCACAGGTTGGTGAGTCTAAGATTGCTGTTCCAGCTACGAAAGCAAAAGCTTTGATCGATGGCGGATATGATGGAAAGACCGTTGTTCTTGGTATTCGTCCGGAAGACATTCATGATTCACAGATGTTTATCGAAACATCACCAAATAGTGTGATTGAAGCACATATTCGTGTGTATGAATTGCTTGGTGCAGAAGTGTTCTTATATTTCGATTACGCAGGATCACAGGTAACAGCACGTGTAGATCCAAGAACAAATGCAAAACAGGGCGATCATATCAAGTTTGCGCTTGATATGGAGCATGCACATTTCTTTGATAAAGATACAGAATTGGTTATTACTAATTAATCTTTTTCTTATATATCTTCCTATCTTATACGATGATACCCTCGGAATACTCCGGGGGTATTATTGCGTTACCCTCTATCCATATATAGAAAAAATGTGTTATACTATAGAACAAAGCATCAATTTGTTGATAGCAGATACGGTTAAGGGAGAATAATATGGAAACGATAAAATATACCGGCAAGCTGCAGCGTTATTTTCAGGCACCGATTTATATGATTTTTTTGTTTGTTGCCGGAGATGTGTTAGTGTTCTTGCAAAACATAAAAGTGGGTGCGCTTTTTTCTATCTGCATTGTTGTTTATGCGGCCATTGTTTTGTGGTTCTATCGTAGTTGCTCTGCAAAATTAGAAGAGGAAATCATACACTTTGCCACGCATTATGGGACGGTTCAGAAAAAGCTGTTAAATGAGTTTCAATTGCCGTATGCTCTTATGGATTACTCGGGTAAGATTCTTTGGGTAAATGAAGAATTTTCTCGTGTGACAGGAAGAGATAAGAATTACAATAAGTCGATTACATCTATTTTCAAAGAAATTACGCGAGAAGAGATTGAAAAAGCAGGCAATGATAATTTTGAGATTGCACTACCGTTTGGCGATCGTAAGTATATAGCTAGTATGCAGCGTTTACAGTTCAACGAGGAGCAGGATGTAGATGCCATGGAAATCATGACAGAAGCAGACAATTTTAATTCGTTGATTGCACTTCTTCTATTTGACCAGACAGAGTTGGATTACTATAAAGAAGAAAATGAAAAGCAAAAACTTGTAGTTGCGCTCGTACATATTGATAATTATGAAGAAGTATTTGATTCCATTGAAGAAGTAAAACGTTCTTTGCTCACCGCGATTATTGATCGCAAGGTAAACAAATATTTTCAGAATATGGATGCGATTGTGCGCAAGCTGGATCGTGATAAATTTATCGTACTTTTTCAGCAGCAGTATATGCAAAGGCTGGAAGAGGACAAGTTTTCTATTCTGGAAGATATCAAAACTACCAAGGCGGGAAATGAACTGGAGATTACGCTCAGTATGGGATTTGGTATTGGTGGCAATTCTTATGTACAAAATGCAGAGTTTGCCCGCGTAGCTATTGACCTTGCGTTAGGACGTGGAGGTTCCCAGGCAGTTATTAAGAATAACAGTGATGTTTCTTATTATGGTGTGCGTGGTAAGGAAATCGAGCGCAATACGCGCGTCAAAGCCCGTGTGAAAGCACAAGCATTGCGTGAGATTATGGAAACGCGAGAAGAGATTATTATTATGGGTCATCCAATTGCGGATGTTGATTCTTTTGGTGCGGCGATAGGTCTGTTTTGTGCAGCGCGCGAGATTCGTAAAAATGCAAAAATTGTACTCAATACGGTGACAAGCTCTTTGCGACCGCTCGTGGAATCTTTCTCTGAAGCTGCCGGTTACCCGGAAGATATGTTTATTACAGCAGAACAGGCAGAGGAGATTGCGGATGCACAGACATTGGTTATTGTGGTAGATACCAATCGTCCGAGCTATACGGATTGCCCAAGACTGTTAGAAATCAGCAAATCGATTGTGGTATTTGATCATCACAGACAAGGTAGTGAGCAGGTGGTAAATCCAATCCTTTCCTATATCGAACCATATGCGTCTTCTGCTTGTGAAATGATTGCAGAGGTACTACAGTATTTTTCAGAAAAAGTGCATTTGCATCCGAATGAATCGGATTGTATCTATGCAGGAATTTTGATTGATACGAATAACTTTATGACAAAGACAGGTGTTCGTACATTTGAGGCGGCAGCATATTTGCGGCGTTGTGGTGCCGAGGTTACGCGTGTGCGAAAGCTTCTGCGTGAAGATATGTCGGCATATAAGGCGAGAGCGGAAGTGATTCGTCATGCGGAAGTATATCGAGGACTGTTTGCAATTTCTATTTGTGAGTCAGGGCAATTAGAAAGTCCAACCGTTGTTGGTGCAAAAGCAGCAAATGAGCTTTTAAATATCGTAGGGATTAAGGCATCGTTTGTTTTGACAGAGTTTCAACATAAAATCTATGTAAGCTCCCGCCCGATTGATGAAATTGATGTGCAGCACATCATGGAACGTTTGGGTGGTGGTGGTCATCTGAATGTAGCGGGTGCACAGATTGAGAACAGCACGGTAGATGAAGTGAAGCGCAAGATTGAGGATATTTTAGACATGATGATAGATGAAGGAGAAATCAAATTATGAAAGTGATTTTATTACAGGATGTGAAGTCCCTTGGGAAAAAGGGAGAGATTGTTAACGTAAGTGAAGGCTATGCAAGAAATATGCTGTTACCAAAGAAATTAGGTGTAGAAGCAAACAGCAAGAATTTAAATGATTTGAAGTTACAGAATCAGCATGCAGATAAAGTGGCGCAGGAAAATTTAGAAGCGGCACAGGCTATGGCGAAAAAGATCGAGGAATGGCTGGTAGAGACAAAGATCAAAACGGGCGAAGGTGGAAGAACGTTTGGTTCTGTTTCCTCTAAAGAAATTTGTGCAGCAGTCAAGGCACAATACAAGGAAACCATAGATAAGAAAAAAATACACATGGAAGAACCAATTCGTGCACAGGGAACCTACGAAGTTAAGGTAAAATTGCATCCACAGGTAACCGCTGTGATGCGTGTACACGTATCAGGAGAATAGTATGGAAGAAGCATTAATCAAACGAGTGATGCCGAACAGCCTAGAGGCAGAGCAATCTGTTGTTGGTTCTATGATTATGGATCGTGATGCGATTGTTGCCGCATCTGAGATTTTAATCAAGGAAGATTTTTACCATCAGCAATATGGTCAGATATTTGAAGCAATTGTAGAGTTATACAACAGTGGCCAGGCAGTGGATGTCATTACTTTGCAGAACAAGCTGCGTGAAAAGGATGTACCACCGGAAGTAAGTAGTGTGCAGTATATCAGCGACTTAGTAGCAGCTATTCCGGTTACCGTAAATACAGAAGCATATGCCCAGATTGTCAAGGACAAGGCACTTCTTCGTCAGATTATTAGAGTTAATCAGGAAATAGAAAATGATTGCTATAATGGCAAACAAGGCGTGACAGAGATTTTAGAAAAGACAGAGCATGATATTTTTGCATTGGTACAGAACCATGGAAATGCAGAATATGTTCCGATTCGTCAGGTCGTTATGAATGCCATTCATAAAATTGAGCAGGCATCAAAACAGAAGGGTGCAGTTACCGGTATTCCGACGGGATTTATCGATTTAGACTATCAGACGGCTGGATTGCAGCCGTCGGATCTGATTCTGATTGCAGCACGTCCTTCTATGGGAAAAACAGCGTTTGTTTTGAACCTGGCGCAGTATGTTGCCTTTCATGAAGATTTATGTACAGCAATTTTTTCTTTGGAAATGTCAAAGGAACAGCTCGTAAACCGTCTGTTCTCTTTGGAATCGCGCGTGGATGCGCAGAAATTGCGTACCGGTAATTTACAGGAATCAGAATGGGAAAAGCTGATAGAGGGTGCAGGCATTATTGGTAATTCACATCTGATCATTGATGATACGCCGGGTATCAGCATATCAGAACTCCGCAGTAAGTGTCGTAAATATAAAATGGATCAGGATTTGCGCCTGATTATCATCGACTATTTACAGTTGATGAGTGGCTCTGGTCGTTCGGAATCCAGACAGCAGGAAATCTCCGAGATTTCAAGATCTTTAAAGGCACTTGCCAGGGAATTAAATGTGCCGGTAATTGCCTTATCGCAGTTATCCCGTGCGGTAGAACAGCGTCCGGATCACAGACCGATGCTATCAGATTTGCGTGAATCCGGAGCGATCGAGCAGGATGCCGATGTGGTAATGTTTATTTACCGTGATGATTATTATAATAAAGATACAGACCTGAAAAATATTTCTGAAATTATTGTGGCAAAGCAAAGAAACGGCCCGATCGGTACGATTAATCTTGCATGGCTGCCGGAATACACGAAGTTTGGCAATTTAGATCATACGCAGCAATAAACTGTCGAAATCTTACGATTAGTTTTGCTTGTCCGCCTTTCTGTAAGCGTATATACTTAAACTATACATAAAAGAGAGCAGTATATATACAGGAAGGACTGGTTTTTTGGAAAAAGTACGATATATGATTTCGGATGCAGCACGAATGGTGGCATTAGAGCAGCATGTGCTCCGCTACTGGGAAGATGAACTGCAGCTCGATATCCCACGCAACGAAATGGGGCATCGTTACTATACAGATGATAATATCAAAGAAATTCTTCGTATTAAGGATCTGCGGGAAAAAGGATATCAGCTCAAGGCAATCCGTATGTATTTAAAGAAAGAAAAGCGCAACGAAGAAAAAGAGCAGGAAGCCAGAAAGAAGCATGTGGACTTGGATGGATTTGTAACGCTGACCTCTGCCAAGGAATTGGGATTCGGAGAAGATGTCGATTCGGAGTGTGCGATAGATACGGCTGCAGATACAGCAGCAGATGCAGGGCATATGATCAGCAGGTCAGAAGAAAGCCAGATATCTGCCGAAACGCAGGAACAGGCGCGTATCCGAGTAGAGCAATTTCAAAAGTTGATGACAGAGATTGTGGCAAATGCCATGCGTGAGAACAATGAGGTGCTGACAACGCACGTCGAAGAACGTATTTTAAAAGAAATGAATTATCTGATGCAGGAACATTATCAGTTGGAAGAGGATCACTATAAGAAATTGGATGAAGCGATTCGTAGTAATTTACGAAAAAAGCGAAGCCGTGGCGTTAAATGGATACTTCCGACAAGAAAATCAGAGAATAGAGAAAAATAAAGAAAGCGACGTGATGAAAAATCATTACGTCGCTTTTCCTGTAAATATTAACCCTGTGCTTCTAAGAAGTTGTTGATTTCGTCTACTAACATGTCAGGGTCGATACCGTGTACCATAGCAGCCTGCTCAATGGTCTCCATCTGAGAAGATGGGCATCCCAAACAGTGCATGCCGATATTTAATAAAATTGGTGCTACGTTCTGATCAATCTGTAATAATTCACCAATCATAGTTGACTTATTTACTCTAGCCATGATTCTTATCCTCCTTATTTTCGATGGTGTTATTATAATGCCTTTTTTGGCCTTTTGCAATTCATTATCTTGTTTTTAAATAAGAACTTGTTTTTTCAAATTATTTGATTTATTATGTGGTTACAGCAGAATGCTGAATAATATGCGATAAGGTGATTGGAGGAATTAACAATGGCATACGTAATTTCTGATTCATGTGTAAGCTGTGGAACATGCGAACCTGAATGTCCAGTAGGAGCTATCTCTCAGGGAGACAGCCAGTTCGAAATCGATGGATCTGCTTGTGTTGATTGTGGCACATGCGCAGGTGTTTGTCCTACAGGTGCTATCTCTCAGGAGTAATCCTAAGATAGTTACATATCACAGACAAAGTAAAAGACGTCCGCGTGAGCGGGCGTCTTTTTTTCGTGTACGAAAGCAGTCTACGCAACGTAGATTGCTCAGAACCAAGTCTTGTGTTACGCTTCTTATAAGAGGAGGGGCACACTATGGAGACAAAAGAGTTGGGAATGTTTATAGCGAAAAGGCGTACAGAACTGGGTATGACACAGGCACAACTGGCAGAACGGTTACATGTGACCAATAAGGCAATTTCCAAATGGGAAAATGGAAGAGGATTGCCGGACATAGCAAATGTAGAAGGATTGGCGGATGCGTTAGACCTGAGCTTGCAGGAATTGATGGAGTGTCGGATATGCCGGACGGAGGATGAGGCAGGAGATGCGGAACAGGCATTGAGGGAGACACTGGAATTCGCACAGGTAAAGATCACAAAGGCAATCTACAAATGTATTCCTGTGATAATGATAGCCTGGGGATTGATGTTTACTTTTATATATGTTATGTGTATGTATATGGACCTGGGTCAGCATCTGGAGTTGAGAGCAATTCTCATAGGATTTTTGGTATTGGAGGCTGGTTTGACAGGGAATATATGGAACACACTTGTGAGGAGGGAGTAGATAAAGAAAAGGTGATGGATGAAAAATCCATCACCTTTTGCATTTACAGTTTCGCTAACATACCAAGAGCATCATCTGGGATGATCAAGGTGTAGTGTTCTTTAAAATAAGCATCCTGTCCGACAGAAAAATCTGCCTGTGAACCATATTCCGTCAGGATGTTGCAGGCTTTGTTGAATTCAGCAGGTGTGTGTTCACTCTTGCTGATGACAAGATAAAAAATATCATCCGAAGGACTCTTGTATAATGTGTTGCGACCATGATAAAAATCGCCGAGTACATGAGACAATCGGATCAGATCATCCAGAGAAGAGAAAGCAAATAATTTGATGATGTCTACGGGAACCTCAATGTCTTCTGCGTTCGGTAGATTAGCATCTGCAGATTTGCCGACGCGTGCAGCGGGCGCTTTTGCTTTGGAAAACAGCGATATAATATCGTCTGCAGCGGTTGGCGGATGCGGCATGTTGTCAACATAATCATCCATGTCGTAGTCATCTTCATCCATATCTTCTGAGAAATGAGAAAATCTGGTGTCTAATTCATCTGGATATTCTACTTTCGTCACTATTAATAAAATGGAGTCAGCAGTGAGTGGAACAGCTTCAATCATCAAAGGAATATCCTCTGCGTCAAAGCCAAATTCATAAGAGGCCTTCTCCATCATTTCACGAAAAAGAGATTTAGCTTTTTCTGTGCCATAGGCGAGTTCGCTTAATTTTAAGTGCCTGCTATCGAGATCTTCTCTCGTAAGTGTGCAGCGAATCTGGTTATCGTTTACTTTTTCAATTTTCATAAGATCACATCCTTTACAGAAAATTAGGTAAACTTATACCTATACATATTATAAACAATGAAAAAAACAAAGTAAAGAAAGCAAGTATTAAAAATGTCTAAATTTGTTAAAAAAGTATAAACAATGTAGAAATGCCTTGCTTTTTAAAAATCAATTTGCTATAACGTATGCAAGAGGTGCTTTTCCGGTTCTAGGGAGGAGCAATATAATGTCATATTTTCTATCTGATCGGTATGAGACGATACGCGTTTTGTATGAATCTACATATACACGGGTCGTGCTCGTCAAGACGATAGATACCGGTGATCTATATGTTATCAAGGGTATTAGAAAGGACCCGGCCACACCGGAACATTTTTTTCTTGAAGCAAGTCTGCTACAGGATTTGAATCATCCTGGAATTCCCATTCTACATGAAACACAAGAAGACGCATCGTTTTTTTATATTGTAGAAGAATATATTTATGGAGATTCTTTAGATCAGTACTTGCTTTATCATCAACACATTTCCCAGGATACATTTTTACAATTTGCCATGCAGTTATGCAATATCATGGAATATCTGCATACAAGAAATCCAAATCCAATTTTATATTTGGATTTAAAACCGGAACATATTATAGTATGCGGCAACCAGTTGAAATTAATCGACTTTGGCATTGCAAAGATTCTTACCAGTTCGGGAAATGATTTCCAAAATTTTGGAACAAAAAAATATGCTGCACCAGAACAAAGGCACGGAGGTGCGGTGGACGAAAGAACCGATATTTATGCCGTTGGTAAAATCCTATCTTATATGCTTTTGTTTTTGCCAATCAAGAGTAGAATCGTATGCTTTCCGTTGATCGCAAGGACTCTTTGCTACGATAAAAAAAGGCGCATCACAAGCATAAGTCGCCTACAGAATCGCCTGCAAAGGATACAGCAAAAAAACAAAAAAGAAAAGAAGAACAAAAAGCATCTCTTAAAACGTATTGCCGTTGTAGGAAGTGAAGAAGGTGTGGGTTGTACACATGTGGCGGTGGCGCTGGTCTGCTATTTGAACCAGGCGGGGTTTTACGCGTATTACAAGAATGAGTCAGAACAGCCTATATTAGAGCGCATGCTGCAACAGGATATGGCTTGTATCAGACAGGATGGATTTATATATCACGAGTTTTTCCGAGGCTGTCTTACCTATGGCCCAGCAGTTGCAAAAAGTGAACTTTTGGAAGGAATACAAGTTGTGGATCGAGGATGCAAAGAGGATGACATGGCAGGTGCGACTATCTATGTCTGCAGTGGAAGAATCTGGCAGAAACGACCATCCGATGCGGTATGGGCGACACGAAAAAATACAATTATCGTAGGAAATCATTTTTCACGTTATGATGCAAAAACATGTGCACGAGTATGGAAACGACGTGTGTATCTGTTTCCTTATCAGCCGGATCCGTTTCATGCAACATGGGCAGTACGAAGACTTTTTTCAAACATGCTAAAAAAGGAGTTGCTATGTGAAAAAGAAAAGCAGTTGGATACATAAAAAGATTATGGGGTTTTACGGAACAAAAGAAGGTGTTGGATGTACGCACCTGGCACTTAGCGTGGCCAATTACCTGCATTCTGTAGAAAAATGGAAGGTACTGTATCTGGAAATGGGGAAATTCAGTCAGTTATATCCATTGATGCAGCAACAGGTGGTAGCATGCGATGATGTGATTCTTTATCCGTATCTTGGTGTGCAGTATTTGATTTGCCCGACAGAAAAAGAAGCGATGCGGCAATGCGGGAAGTTTGACGGCATAGTAGTCATTGACTTTGGTATTTGGGGAGAAACATTTAAAAAACTGCAAGGTATCTGTCAGCGGAATGTGGTGCTGGGAGGTATACAGCGATGGGAGCATGAGGTATATGTAACCTGTATCAATAAGAATAAAAAAAGAAACGACATGGCGCAAATGGAATACTATAGCAGGCAAGTCGAAGGCTCGTTGCAGGTCTCCTTTTATAAAGAACATCATGTGTGGATACGTCCGGTGCCACAGATAGCAGATCCTTTTGCATTAAAGAAAAAAGATATTGTTTTTTTAGAACAATGGTTACGCACAAAATAGCAGGAAAAGGAGGAGATAAAGCAAAAAAGGAATAAGAAACACGTTGAAAAAAGATGTTACTTTTGTTTGGAAGGAAACAACAATGCTTAATTTAAGGTTATAAACGAAAAAAGATGAGGGCGTATCTATGGTAGATGCGCCCTGTTTTGTGCGTTCTATCGGCGCTGCATGATGACATTTGTCGTCGAAATGTGCTATAATAAATCAAATTATGCAGACAAATACCATTGGAGGATGGCATGGACAAGAGAAATAGAAAAAGAACAACAGGTACAGGGACAAAACGTAATCGCAGAAATCAGCAGATTCCTAATCATATTTATTTGCTGGCAATTGCTATTTTATTATTTGTGGTTCTTGGAATGGTATTTCTGATTCGCCGATATACACCAACACGGGAGCATATGAGTCTGTCGGAATTTTTTGTTTTGAAAGAAGAAAATGAGGCAGCAGTTATCTTAAACGGTGAATACAAGGAAGTGACGGAAACGGATGATACCATTCATGCAATTGCAACTGATCAGGGTGTTTACCTGGAGATTGGTTTTTTGAAAGCGGCATTGGACGATGGATATGTTTATGACACAACAGAAAGTGTTCTTCGTTATGTAACAGATCAGGATGTGATTTCAGCGTCTTTGAATAGTGAAGCATATACCGTTGGGAAAGCACGCGAGAGTCTGGGAAAAGATGTTGTGGTTTCACAAAATGGAGCATATTTTGTATCCGCGGATTTTGTGAAATTATACACGGATATGTCCTATGAACTGTTTGAGAACCCAAATCGTGTGGTTATAGAAACAGCAGGCTATGAAAAGAAAGTGGCAACGTTAAAGCGTGATGTTGCACTGCGACGTTTTGGTGGTGTAAAAAGCTTGATTTTAAAGGACGCAAGCAAGGGAGATCGGGTTACCGTTCTTGAAGATTATGGCAAATGGAGCCATGTGTTGACAGAGGATGGTGTTTTGGCATGTGTACAGAATAAGCGTATGTCAAAGGCAGAAACACAGACGGTTGCCTGCAATCTCGAGGAACGTACCTATCACCACATTACCGTAAAAGATCCGATTATTATGGGATGGCATCAGGTGACAAGCCAGGCTGCAAATGGGAATGTGTCTAAGATGGTTGCCGGAACGGATTTGAATGTTATTTCGCCGACGTGGTTTTCACTCAGCGATAATCAGGGAAATATCAGAAGTCTGGCAAGCAGTGATTATGTGACATATTGTCATGAAAACAATATACAGGTATGGGGATTGGTCAGTAATCTGGAAAATAAAAATGTAGATACAACAACCGTGCTCAATACAACATCGTATCGGGATAATTTGGTTAACAACTTAATTACACAGGCAATTTCGTATAATCTGGATGGCATCAATGTGGATATGGAAGCATTGAGCGTTGCTGCAAAAGATGGTTATATTGAATTTATCAAGGAACTGTCAATCAAGTGCGAAAAGAATGACATTATTTTATCGGTTGATAATTATGTGCCGACGGATTCCACAGCATTTTATAATCGAAGTGTACAAGCAGATTACGCAGACTACATTGCAGTTATGGCTTACGATGAACATTATGCCGGTGGGGATGAGGCAGCCTCTGTGGCGTCTATTGGATTTGTAGAAAAAGGTGTGTCAGATACACTTGATGAAGTGCCGGCAGAACAGATCATATTGGGAATGCCATTTTATGCGCGTGTCTGGGCTTCGTCAGAAACCGGAATTACAAGTTCAGCATATGGCATGGAAGATATGCAGGCGTTCTTACAGCGCAATCAGGCGACAAGTACCTGGTCTGAGGAAGATGGTCAGTATTATGCTGAGTTTACAGAAAAGGGTACAACCTATATGGCATGGACTGAAGATGCCACTTCTCTTTCTAAGAAATTAGATGTTATGAAGGAGAATAAACTAGCGGGAGCGGCATTCTGGAAGTTGGGATTTGAATCAAAGGATGTCTGGCAGACCATCGAGAATTACTTCAAATAAAACATGAGATTGTCATTACATATTTCTATTTTGTCACCATATATTATAAAAAAACGGGTGATGATATGAAACGTAAAATAGAAATGGTAATGGCAGTCTTTTTTATTGCCATTAGTCTTATGGCAAGTGTATGGGGTGTATCTGTGGTATCGGCAAAGAAAACAGCAAAAAACCTGCGCGTGGTCATTGATCCCGGTCATGGAGGAAGTGATCCCGGAAAAGTTGCGGTAGATGGAACAATGGAAAAAGATGTCAATTTACAAATTGCACTTGCCTTAGGACAATATTTAAAGAAGCACGGCGTAGACGTGTATTATACACGCGAGAGCGACTGTACACTTTGTCAGGAGGAGGGCGGAAGTAAAAAAGCGCGGGATTTGCAAAAGCGATGTCAGATTGTGGAACACTGTAAGCCGGATATGACAATCAGCATTCATCAGAATAGTTACCCGGATGCATCTGTATGTGGGGCGCAGGTGTTTTATTACAGTACGTCGGAAAAGAGCAGGATTTTAGCGGAGAGTATACAAGAAACATTGGTGGCAATGGTTGATGCATCCAATCATAGAAAAGCGAAAGCAAATGATAGTTACTATATGCTGCGAAAAACGATTAGTCCTACGGTAATTGTGGAATGCGGATTTTTGAGCAATGAAAAGGAATGTCAAAATTTACAGGATGAAAAGTACCAGCAAAAAATTGTCAAGGCAATCTACGAAGGGATGATTCGCTATGTACAAATGGAAAATGGTGGATAGCGTTTTTTGTTGTGTAATTCATGAAAAGTGATATAATGGGGACTATGGAAACGAAAGTATTTGTGGCTCGAGACAATTACATACAAGATGAGGAACTTAAGGAAGCATCGGCAGTGATTCGTAGTGGTGGGTTGGTTGCATTTCCGACAGAGACGGTATACGGATTAGGAGGCGATGCGACGAATCCAGAAGCTTCTCGCAAGATATACGCAGCAAAGGGTCGTCCATCGGATAACCCTTTGATTGTTCATATAGCAGATTTTTCGCAGTTGAGGAATATTGTGGCAGAAGTACCACAGGAAGCAGAGAAGCTGGCGGAAGCATTCTGGCCGGGACCACTTACGATGATTTTGCGTAAAAATGATGTGATTCCTTATGAGACAACGGGCGGATTGGATACGGTAGCGATTCGTATGCCATCCCATCCGGTGGCAAGAGCTTTTTTGCAGGATAGTGGCTGTATGATAGCGGCACCGAGTGCGAATACTTCTGGACGACCAAGCCCGACGACGGCACAGCATGTGTGGGGAGATTTACACGGAAAGATCGAAATTCTTTTGGATGGAGGTCCGGTAGGCATTGGTATTGAATCGACGATTGTTGACCTTTCAGAAGAAAGACCGATGATTTTACGACCGGGATTTATCACGCAAGAGATGCTGTCGGCTGTATTAGGTGATGTTGGCGTGGATCCGGGGCTTGCTTCAGAAAATAGCAAGCAGCCACCGAAAGCGCCGGGGATGCGTTATCGCCATTATGCACCAAAGGCGGACCTTACCTTGGTAGAGGGAACCATGGAAGAGGTTATTTCTAAGATCAATGCGTTGACAAGGGAAGCGCAGGCAATGGGGAAGTCTGTGGGGGTACTTGCAACGGAAGAAAATAAAGATTGTTATGTAGCAGATCATGTGATTGTCATTGGACAGAGACAGGATGAGGCAGAGATTGCCAGACATTTATTTGATGTGCTGCGACAATTCGACGATTTACAGGTAGATCTCATCTACTCAGAAAGCTTTGTTGCAGCAGGCGTAGGACAGGCAATTATGAATCGTTTGCTTAAGGCTGCAGGCCATAAACGGATTTTTGTATAAGGGATACTTTTTGGGAGAAGAAACAACTATGGAGCATATAAAACGTGTGATTTTTGCTGCGGGAAGCGGGACATCCAGAGCACCAATGGCAGCAGCAATCATGAAGCAGATGGCAGAAGGAATGGGCATCGATGTCTTATCAAGAGGCGTTGTTGTACTTTTTCCAGAACCGATGAATCAGAAGACAGAAGCGGTGTTGATTAGTAATGGCATCGCACCGGATAATTTCGCAGCGGAACAATTGACCGACGCAGATATCATACCGGATACATTGATTCTTACCATGGAAGAGTCACAGCGACGTAAAGTGATAGATGAAATAGCAGGAGCAAACGAGGAAAACACATTTGTTCTTTCTACGTTTGTAGGAGATGAGATTGAAGTAGTCGATCCTTATGGCGCGTCGTTACAGACATATGGACTTTGCTTTGAGGTGCTAAAAAAATCAATAGAAAAGCTATTGGTAAAGTTACAGCATATGGATGAAGGGGGAGCGGAATGAGCGATAAGAGAGAGAATTACATCAGCTGGGATGAATATTTTATGGGCGTAGCCATGCTTTCTGCGATGCGGTCCAAGGATCCACATACACAAGTGGGAGCATGTATCGTCAGTGATGACCACAAGATTTTGTCCATGGGATATAATGGATTCCCGATGGGCTGTTCGGATGATGATTTCCCGTGGTGTAGAGAGGGAGAACCATACGATAACAAGTATTTTTATACAACGCATAGCGAATTGAATGCCATTTTAAATTATCGCGGTGGTAGTCTAGATGGTTCTACCCTTTATGTATCGCTGTTCCCTTGTAATGAGTGCGCCAAGGCAATCATTCAATCAGGAATTCGCCGTATTGTGTATGATCAGGATAAATATGAGCATACGCCGGCAGTTATGGCATCTAAGCGTATGTTGCGCGCGGCAGGGGTAGAGTTTTACAAGTATGAACATACGGGGCGTGAAATTTCTATTTTATTGTAGTTTTAGGAGAAGATTTGAAAAAAGAGAGCAATGAGGTGGCAAATACACTGGTTTTGATCGTGCAGATCGGGGTGACGATGCTGGTGCCAATTTTAATGTGTAGTATCGGCGGTGCATGGTTAGATCATAAGTTTCAGACCAGATGGATTGGTGTGTTGGGGTTTATTCTAGGAACGATAGCCGGATTTCAGAATGTATACCGGCTGGTCAGAAAATATCTAAAAGAGACAAAATCCCCAGGAGAATTGCAAAGAGAAAAAGAAGAACGGGAAAGAATATCGCATGATAAAAGCATTGAAGAGACTAAATGAGGCTTTGCCGGGACTACTTTTGGGCATAGCAGTATATGGACTTTTAGTACAATTTATCGGCATGTGGTTTGTTTCCGATAAGTTACATTATACGACAGGGCTTTGGATAGGTATTGCCTGTGCGATCGGGATGGGTATTCACCTCGCCATGGTGATAGAGGAAGCGGTACGCGTAGGAGAAAGCGGTACCAGACGTCTGTCGTTTAAATCCGTACTACGCTATCTGGTTGTAGTGTTGGTATTTTTGGTTATGATGTATTTTCACCTAGGTAACCTGGTGAGTGCATTTATTGGAGTTTTGGGGCTAAAGGTGAGTGCATATGTACAACCTTTTATGCATAAAATGATTTTTAAGGACATCGCGCCGGAAGAATCAACGAATGAACAGGAAGAGGAGGTGAAATTGTGAATGAAGCAATTCTAATGTCGGCTTCTGCAGATAACATTGACTTTATGATACATGGTCTGTATTCTTTTGAATTATTTGGCCAGGAGGTTTGGATTACAACTTCACATGTGTGTATTGCCATTGTTATGCTAGTACTTGTGATATTTTCTATTGTAGCCAATCGGAAATTAGCACATGCAACAGAAGTGCCAGATACCTTTCAGAACGTTCTGGAACTAATGGTAGAAAAATTATCCGGAGTCGTGGAGGGCAATATGGGCTCTCACGCACCAAAATTTACGAATTATATTAGTACCATATTCGTATTTATTTTGTTCAGTAATATATCCGGATTGTTTGGTTTGAGACCGCCAACAGCGGACTATGGAACCACATTTGCCCTTGGTATCATTACGTTTGCACTGATTCACATCACAAAATGGAAACACCAGTCCGTAAAACAGATTTGGACAGATATGTGTTCTCCGTTACCGCCATGGTTTCCGCTATGGCTGCCGATCAACTTGATCAGCGAGGTCGCAGTGCCAATTTCCTTATCACTGCGTCTATTTGCGAATGTATTGTCAGGAACCGTAATGATGGCCCTTGTTTACGGTCTGTTGGCCAAGATTGCATATGTCTGGCCTGCTGTGCTCCATGTCTATTTTGACCTGTTTTCCGGAGCCATTCAGACATACGTATTCTGTATGCTTACAATGACATACATCACACAGTCCTATGGGGACGAGGAATAATTTATATTTTATTATTAGGAGGAAAGTATTATGAATATCACAGGAGAAGATTTGATTTTAGCATGTTCTGCAATTGGTGCTGGTCTGGCTGTTATCGCTGGTATCGGACCTGGTATTGGTCAGGGTATTGCAGCAGGTTACGGTGCAGCAGCTGTAGGTAGAAACCCAGGTGCGCAGGGTAAGATTATGTCAACAATGTTACTTGGACAGGCAGTTGCCGAGACAACAGGTCTGTACGGACTTTTGGTTGCTATGCTTCTGCTTTTCGTAAAACCATTAGTAGGTTAATACGTGTAGTTTGGAATTTCCCAGGAAAGGAGGAACTACAGGAAAGTTATGACAAGACTATTTGACTTAGATTTTCAGTTGTTGTTTGATGCGGTATCTTTAGGTATTTCCGTATTCTTTCTGTTCCTGATTATGTCATATCTTTTGTTCAATCCGGCAAGAAAGTTATTGCGGGATCGTCAGGAGAAGATACGTCAGGATATTGCCAGTGCGGCACAGGATAAGGAAGAGTCTGCAAAAGCAAAAGCAGAATATGAACAACGCTTAAAAGATGTTGATAAAGAGGCTGAGGCAATTCTTGCAGAGGCAAGACAGAAGGCACTCAAGAATGAAGCCAAGATCATAGCGGATGCCAAAGAGGAAGCGGCACGTATTATTGCAAGAGCCAGTGAAGAAGCTGTTCTTGAAAAGAAGCGTGTGGCAGATGAGATGAAACAGGAAATGATTTCACTTGCCTCTGTGATGGCTGGTAAGGTCGTGGCTGCAAACATAGACACTACGGTTCAGAATGAATTGGTAGAAGAAACGTTGAAGGAAATGGGTGATGCTACATGGCAAAGTTAGTTTCAAATGTGTATGGTGAAGCATTGTTTGAACTGGCGATGGAGCAAGGTCGACTGGATGCGTATCTGGAGGAGAGCCAGGGTGTTCTTGATGTCCTTCGGGATCATCAGGAATTTAGTCAGATGATGACTCATCCCAACATCATAAAAGAAGAAAAAATGCAGATGGTAGAGACTGTTTTTAAAGGCAGAGTATCGGATGAATTGGTTGGCCTGATGCGTATGATTGTAGAAAAAGATCATTTCGCAAAAATGCAGGAAGTATTAACCTTTTTTATCGACCGTGCACTGGAAGAGAAAAAAGTCGGTATTGCTTATGTAAGCACACCGATGGAATTATCGGATGCACAGAAAAAACAGATCGAAGATCGTTTGCTTGAGACAACTGCATATACATCATTTCGTATGCATTATGCAGTCGAGGCCGAGCTCATCGGCGGTATGATAATTCGTATTGGAGACCGCGTGGTGGACAGTAGTGTACGCACCAAGCTGGCAGAGTTATCCAGAGAATTATCTAAAATACAGTTGAAAGTAGGTGAAAGCGCTTCATGAATTTAAAACCAGAAGAAATCAGCTCAGTGATTAAAGAGCAAATGAAAAGATATGCAGCGCAACTTCAAGTGGCAGATGTCGGCACGGTTATACAGGTGGCTGACGGTATTGCACGAATACATGGACTGGAAAATGCTATGCAGGGAGAACTTCTTGAGTTCCCTGGAGAAGTATATGGTATGGTGTTAAACCTTGAGGAAGATAATGTTGGTGCGGTTTTACTTGGTGATAATCGCAATATCAACGAAGGCGACACTGTAAAAACAACAGGACGTGTAGTAGAAGTACCAGTTGGAGATGCAATGTTAGGGCGTGTTGTTAACGCGTTGGGACAACCAATTGATGGGAAAGGACCGATCGAGACAGATAAATTCCGTCAGATCGAACGTGTAGCATCTGGTGTTATTTCCAGAAAATCAGTTGACACACCATTACAGACAGGTATTAAAGCGATTGATTCCATGATTCCAATCGGACGTGGACAAAGAGAATTGATCATTGGTGACCGTCAGACCGGTAAGACAGCGATTGCCATTGATACCATCATTAATCAAAAAGGACAAAACGTAAAATGTATTTATGTTGCTATCGGCCAGAAAGCTTCTACTGTTGCAACAATTGTAAATACATTAGAAGAATTTGGTGCTATGAGTTATACAACGGTAGTTGCATCTACCGCTAGTGAATTGGCACCACTTCAGTATATCGCTCCATACGCAGGATGTGCGATTGGAGAAGAATGGATGGAGAACGGAGAAGACGTGCTCGTTGTTTATGATGATTTGAGTAAGCATGCTACGGCATATCGTACCCTTTCTTTGCTGCTTCGTCGTCCACCAGGACGTGAGGCTTATCCGGGAGATGTATTCTATTTGCATTCCAGATTGTTGGAACGTGCAGCCCGTTTGAATGACGCATTAGGTGGAGGATCGCTTACAGCACTTCCAATTATTGAGACACAGGCAGGAGACGTATCCGCATATATTCCGACAAACGTTATCTCTATCACAGATGGTCAGATTTATCTGGAAACAGAAGCTTTTAATGCGGGCTTTAGACCGGCAATTAATGCAGGACTTTCCGTATCACGTGTAGGTGGTTCTGCGCAAATTAAAGCGATGAAGAAAATTGCAGCACCAATTCGTGTGGAGTTGGCACAGTATAGAGAACTTGCATCTTTTGCACAGTTTGGATCTGAACTTGATGCTGATACAACAGAAAAACTGGCACAAGGAGAACGTATTCAGGAAATGTTAAAACAGCCACAGTACAAGCCAATGCCGGTAGAATATCAGATTATGATTATTTATGCTGCAACCAAGAAATATCTTTTGGATATTCCAGTGGAAGATGTATTGCCATTTGAGGCAGCCTTATTTGAATATGTGGATACAAAGTATCCGGAGATTCCGGAATCCATCCGCACAGAAAAGGTGCTTACAGAGGAGACAGAAAAAGCGCTGATTCAGGCAATTGAAGAATGTAAAAAAAGCTATAAATAGCAAAGGCGGTGAGATGAAATGGCCTCAATGAGGGACATTAAAAGAAGAAAAACAAGTATTTCAAGTACGCAACAAATTACAAAAGCCATGAAACTTGTATCTACCGTAAAACTTCAAAAAGCCAAGAATAAAGCGGAAGAGACAACTCCTTACTTCCGGTATATGTATCAGACGGTATGCTCGATGTTAGCAAAAGCAGGGAATATTGATCATCCTTATTTGCGAGAGAGCGCTTCTGATAAAAAGGGAATCATTGTAATAACATCCAATCGTGGTCTGGCAGGAGGATACAATTCCAACATTGTCCGTTTGATTACAGGCAGTGATATTCCGGTGGAAGATGCCAGAATTTATACCGTGGGTCGCAAGGGTCAGGAAGCGCTTGCGCGTAAAGGCTATGCGATGGAGACAGACTATTCGGATGTTATGGAAGCACCGACGTATGAAGATGCGCAAGCAATTAGCAGGGAAGTCTTAGAGGCATATGCTGCTGGTGAAATCGGTGAGATTTACTTAGCATATACACATTTCAAGAATACAGTCAGTCATGAACCGACATTACTTCGTTTGTTGCCTGTACAGGTGAATGAGGAAGATCTTACAACAGAAAATACAGATCTTCTGATGAATTTTGAACCAAACGAAGAAGAGGCGCTGGACATGATCATTCCAAAATATATTACAAGCCTGATTTATGGTGCACTTGTCGAGGCGGTTGCCAGCGAAAATGGTGCTCGTATGCAGGCGATGGACTCTGCAACAAGCAATGCAGAAGATATGATCAATGACTTATCACTGAAATATAACCGTGCAAGACAAGGCTCTATCACACAGGAATTGACAGAGATTATTGCCGGTGCGGAAGCCATTTCCTAATCTATAATCGGGAGAAGGCGAAGAATAAAGTTTGATGAATTAGGAGTGACAAATATGGCGAAAGAAAATATAGGAAAAATCACTCAGATCATTGGTGCGGTACTTGATATCAAGTTCTCCGAAGGTGAATTGCCGGAGATCAATGATGCTATTAATATCCAGACAAAAGATGGAAAAAAATTAGTAGTTGAAGTAGCCCAGCATCTGGGAGATGATACTGTGCGTTGTATTGCCATGGGTACCACTGACGGATTAGTACGTGGAATGGATGCAGTTGCAACAGGAGCACCAATCAGTGTTCCGGTTGGAGAGCAGACATTGGGACGTATCTTTAACGTGTTAGGGGAACCAATTGATGAAATTGACGCACCAAAGGATGTGGAATATATGCCAATCCATAGAAAAGCACCAGCTTTTGAGGAGCAGGCAACTTCTACAGAAATGTTAGAGACAGGAATCAAGGTCGTAGATTTGCTCTGCCCATACCAGAAGGGTGGAAAAATCGGTTTGTTTGGTGGTGCGGGTGTAGGAAAAACCGTACTTATCCAGGAGTTGATTCATAATATCGCGACAGAACATGGTGGATACTCTGTATTTACCGGTGTTGGAGAGCGTACAAGAGAGGGTAATGACCTCTACTATGAAATGAAGGAATCTGGCGTTATTGATAAGACCTGTATGGTGTTCGGACAGATGAACGAGCCACCTGGAGCAAGAATGCGTGTTGGTTTAACAGGACTTACCATGGCAGAGTATTTCCGTGACAAAGGTGGAAAGGACGTACTTCTCTTTATTGATAATATTTTCCGTTTCACACAGGCTGGTTCTGAAGTGTCAGCACTTTTGGGACGTATGCCATCAGCTGTTGGTTATCAGCCTACATTGCAGACAGAAATGGGTGCGTTGCAGGAGCGTATTACTTCTACAAAGAGCGGATCTATTACATCGGTACAGGCCGTTTATGTGCCTGCAGATGACTTGACAGACCCGGCGCCAGCAACAACATTTGCACACTTGGATGCAACAACGGTATTGGAAAGATCCATTGCAGAGCTTGGTATTTATCCGGCGGTAGATCCACTAGCATCAACTTCCAGAATTCTTGATCCACGTATTGTTGGTCAGGAGCATTTTGAAGTGGCTCGTGGTGTGCAGGAGATCTTACAGAAATACAAAGAATTACAGGATATCATTGCGATTCTTGGTATGGACGAATTATCTGAGGATGATAAGCTTGTCGTAAGCCGTGCAAGAAAAATCCAGAGATTTTTATCACAGCCATTCTTTGTAGCCGGACAGTTTACTGGATTGGAAGGAAAATATGTACCAATCGCTGAGACGATTCGAGGATTCCGTGAAATTCTGGAAGGCAAGCATGATGACGTGCCGGAAGGACATTTCTTAAATGCCGGAACAATTGATGAAGTACGCGCCCGGATGCAGTAAGGGAGGCGACTATGGCAGATAATTTGTTTCAAGTCGAGATTATAACGCCGGATCGCATTTTTTATCATGGCGATGCGAGCATGATCGAATTTACAACGACGGAGGGAGAAATCGGCGTATACAAAGATCATATTCCGCTTACTACGGTTTTGACACCGGGAATTGTTACGATTACAGAACCTGAGGGAGCCAAACGCGCCGTTGTGCATGCGGGATTTGCCGAAATCCTGGGAGATAAAGTGACACTTTTAGCCGAAGTGGCGGAGTGGCCGGATGAAATTGATTTGGATCGGGCAAGAAGGGCAGAAGATAGAGCCAGAGACCGATTGAATCGAAAAGACGCTAATTTGGATGTGGCGCGAGCTGAACTTGCATTAAAGCGAGCTCTGGTGCGTCAGGATATCTTAGCATAAGAGAAATACCCATCATAGACGATTGTTTTTATATTCTATGATGGGTTATTTTTATGTAATAAGGGCAGGTTGTTCTTTCCTGACGTTTACGTTATACTTATAAGCTGAATGTGCATAGTGGGGAGAGGGTGTACCTATTGCATGCACAATAAAGAATGATAGGTACTACAAAATAAATAATAAAATAAGATAGGAAGAATATGAAAGAATTTACAATAAAAGTGAGGACGAGAGATTTCTGGATTTCTCTTGTGCTTGGTATGTATGCTGCCATGGGAGCATTTATTTCTCTTTCGAGGGAAGCAACGATCGATAATAGTCCGGACATTGATTTGACAAGCCCGATTATGTTATATACGAGAACGATGTATCGTTCTTTTTCTGCCAATCGATTGCGGAGCTTTTTGTTTGCACTGATTGTTGGACTATTCATCTATCTGTCATTGCAGATCAAACGGAGTTATAAAGAACGAGTGGCAGAATTGCTTTTTTCTATCCTGTTTGCAAGTGGTCAATTGGTTGCCATGATTTTTAAAAAATGGGGCGGCTGGTATGCCATGATGGAGGTTATGGAAGAAATTGGTGTTGCCGAGATTCAGAAGTATCGCATTTTTATGAAATGGTCTTCGTACGTCTTGATCTGCTACTTTTTGGTAGCAGTCATGCTGCATTTCTTTCATAAATTTGCAGAGCAGGAGATACGTATTACAACATATGGAAAAAAAATTCATCCTGCAGTGCAGATTCTTATGATGGCGCTTTGTATGTTTGTCGCATGGCTTCCATATTTTGTTTATTTTTATCCGGGAACAAGTAACGAGGATACCGTTATTATGCTTATGGAATATAACGAGATACCGAGTTATATTCAGTCAATGTCTGCTGTACAGGGAGAAGATATCTTTATTACGAACCATCATCCGTATATTTTGACGATTCTGTTTTCCTGGTTTGTCAAATTAGGACAGCATTTTGGTGATGCGGCGTTGGGCGTGGCTTGTTATGTCCTCATACAAATGATTTTATTAGCACTTGTGTATGCCGGTGGACTTTATTATATTCATGCCTGTGGTGTGACAAGGAAGCGTATGATAGGGACGTTGTTGTTGTTCATGTTTATCCCGGTATTTCCAATGTATGCCATTTGCATGTTAAAAGATACTTTTTATGCCACGTTTTGCCTGATTTTTATGTTAATGATGCATTATGTTGCAAGAAGTAAGGGGCAGGCTTTTCGGAATGTCTGGTTTACGATAAGCTTCTTTTTTGTGGCTTGTATGATGATTCTGACAAAAGTGTATGCAATGTATATTTTACTGATTGTTGGTGCAGTTTATCTCATCAAATATCGTCAGCAATTTATTCAGATTATCGCGTCTGTCATGTTACCGGTTGTTTTATATAAATTTGTATTTTGTGGTATGCTTCTGCCGGCGCTAAATGTTGCTCCGGGCGGTTTGCAGGAAGCATTATCGGTGCCATTTCAACAGACGGCGCGTTATGTTACGGAATATGGAGATGAAGTAACAGCAGCAGAGAAAAAGGCAATCAATCAAATTTTGCCATATAAAAAACTGGCGAAAAAATATAATCCGGAACTGTCGGATCCGGTAAAGAAGTATTATAACCAGGAAGCTACAAAGCAGGATTTAAAAGCTTATTTTAAAGTGTGGAGAAAGATGTTCTGGAAGCACCCAGAAGTTTATGTGGAATCCGTTTTGCATAATACATATCAGTACTACGACATCAATAAGATTTCCAGTCTTGTATATTATAAATTCAATGATTATTTGCAATTGCATGATGATGAAGGGCAATATAGCGATTTATATATTGAAAATAAAGAGGAATATTTAGAACAGCGTTATGCCATCAATCAACTGGTGTTGTTTACAGAAAAAGTACCAATTGTAAATATATTTGCTTCCATTGGATTATGGCCGTGGCTGTTTTTGTTCGCGCTTCTTTATAATCTTAAATGGAAGAAAAAGGATGAGCAGGCGCTGATACTGATCCCGCTCATTACGATTGCAATCTGCATGGTATCACCGGATAATGGCAATACACGTTATGTTATGCCGCTGCTATATATATTGCCGTTTTTGATACCGTTGGAGTTGTTGCCAGCATCATCAGATAATAAAGAAACGACTGTTTTGGAGCAAAATGCTTTGGAAAAAGATGTTTAGATTGGGAGGAAATAATGGAACAGAAGGAAGAAAGAAACGTTCCATGGAATCGCGCCATTGTGGTATGCGTGGTAGCTCTTCTATGTTGTTTTTTGTGGGGGAGTGCTTTCCCTGGAATTAAAATTGGATATGAAATCTTTGGAATAGAAGGCAACCAGGCAGGTTTACAGATTATGTTTGCCGGTATGCGATTTTTTCTTGCTGGTGTCATGGCGCTTGTAATTGGAAGTGTGGCATATAAGCGTATTCTTTTGCCCAAAAAGACATCCTGGAAACCGATTTTGCATTTGAGTCTGCTGCAGACAACACTGCAATATTTCTTCTTTTACATTGGACTGGGAAAAACAAGCGGAGTGAAAGCGTCTATTATTGAAGCCTTAAATGTCTTTGTCGCTCTGTTTGTGGCATGCCTGCTTTTTCGGCAGGAAAAGCTGAAACGCAATAAAATTCTGGGTTCCGTTTTAGGATTTGCAGGTGTGTTTATCATGGAACTCTGGGGAAGTCGCGGTGGCAGTGCAAGCCTTGCCGGAATTGGCGTGGGTGAACTTTGCATTTTTATTTCGACGGTAGCATATGCTTTTTCTTCCGTTTATTTGCGTAAGTATTCTGAACAGGAGTTGCCGTTTGTTTTAAGTGGATATCAGTTTATGGTAGGTGGCATTACGCTGGTATTGCTTGGGGTCATACTGTGTGTGCTGTTCCCAGAAAGTATGGGAACAGGCGTTTTTGCTCAAGGAACGGTAAAAGGATGGGCCATTGTTTTGTATCTGGCTATGGTGTCGGCAGTGGCATATTCTTTATGGGGCGTACTGTTAAAGTACAACCCGGTATCGAAAATCGCAGTATTTGGATTCACAACACCAATTTTTGGCGTATTGCTATCTGCGCTATTATTACATGAGGCAGATTCTTTACATGTTGGCGTGCTACTTCTTTCCTTACTGCTTGTATCAATAGGTACAGTCATGGCGCAGAAAAAGTGAACTAGTATCGGCGGATCTGATCATCTTCGTCACCGGCACTGCGGTCGATTTTTCGAATGACAACGTCATAAGAAAAAGAGGAGTCCACTTCGACGGTTACGGTGTCTCCTACTTTTTTGCCTCGGATTGCCTTTCCAAGAGGAGACTCAATGCTGACCATGTCACGTAAAGAGCTACTACGAATAGAGGTAACAAGTTTGTAGGTTTCTTCGCAGTCGTCGTCTGGAATGTAGAGTGTAACAATGGTGTTGATGCCGACTTCGTCACTTGTAGAGTGATCTTCAATGATGGTTGCATTTTTTAACATGCGTTCCAGATAACGGATGCGGCTTTCGTTTTGGTTTTTATCTTTCTTCGCAGCATAGTATTCGAAATTTTCGCTAAGATCTCCTTGTGCACGCGCTTCTTTTACAGCTTCAATTGCTTCTTTTCGAACAACCAGTTTGCGGTGTTCGATTTCCTTTTCTATTTTTTCTACATCGGATGGTGTTAAACGTTCTCCCATGATGATACTCCTTATGCTTTATTATGATTTTGCTGACCAAAAGAAACAAGGCATGTTAAGAGTCAGCATAGACTTAGTATAACACAGAGCGTGTGGTTGTGAGCGAACTTTTGTTTTATGTGTTGAAATAGGGCATTTTTCAGGGGATTTACGAACAAAAAGCTATGGAAAAAGTTTGGAAGTGATGGTAGAATATAGCAGTGTATGTGTAAAATTTGTTATACATTGTTTGAAATAAAAACCTGTAAATAAAAGAAGGGAATATAAATTATGGGAATAAGTGTAGTTTTATTGGCATACAAAGAAGAAGAAAACCTGCGTGTTCTTTTGCCACAGATTATTGAGGAAGTAGAAAAGTGTAACGAGGAATATGAAATTCTTGTTGTAGATACCATGAAACCATTGGATAATACCAAGGGCGTTTGTGAAGAATATGGTGCACGCTATATTAACCAGGAAGAACCGGGATTTGGCGGTGCTTTCCGTACAGCAATCAAATATGCAAATAAGAGTAAGTTCTTGATCATGGACAGTGATGGTTCCCATCCGCCAAAATGCATCCCGGCAATCCATAAAATGTTTGTTGAGGACAAATGTGATGTTGTGATCGGCTCCCGTTATGTAAAAGGTGGCGTGACAAACGATGCAAAGTCTTCACAGATTATGTCGCATATGCTTAACTTTGCATTCCGTATTTGCCTGGGCTTACATGCAAATGATTTGTCTACGGATTACCGTATGTATCATACCAAACAATTAAAGAAGGTAAAGCTTACCTGCGAAAACTATGATGTTTTGGAAGAAGTATTGCTTCGCCTGAAATTGAATAAGCGCGACAAGAAATTAAAAATTGGTGAAGTGCCAATCAATTTCCAAAAGCGTATGTATGGTGAGTCAAAGCGTCAATTGCTGAAATTTATCATCAGCTATATCAAGACGTTGTTCCGTTTGATCGGTGTGCGCATGCAGGATGCATTTCATAAGTAGGATATAGATATTCATGCAGTAGAGAAAATATACGTATGCGATAGCATCGTAAGTAGGAAGGTAATACATAGATGAAAAAATTAATAGACCAGATTTTAAAATTTGGTGTAGTTGGGATCATTTCTTTTATAGTGGATTTTGTGATTACGATGGCAGTTTCTACACTCCTTCGTACTAGTGTGGGGATGACAACATCACAGGCAGCACTTGTTGGTGCGTTTTTCGGTTTTGTTATTTCTGTGATTGTGAATTATATTCTTTCCATGAAATATGTGTTTGAGCGTCGTGAAGATTTGGATCGAAAAAAAGAATTTACTATCTTTGTGGTATTGAGTATCATCGGATTGGGAATCAATGAACTCATTATTCTGTTTTGTATTGATCTTGTGTATGCAAATTGGGCGTGGCTGCACAATCTCATCGGTGCTACACTTGCGACAGCAGGAGCAAAAATCGTGGCGACAGCAGTTGTTATGGTGTACAACTTTGTAACAAGAAAAATCTTCCTGGAAAATAAAGATGGACAGGCTAAAGGAGAATAACAAGATATGAAGCGAATGCTTATTACCGGTTTTTCCGGATTCGTGAGCCGTCATTTTTTAAACTTTTTATATGAAAATAAGCTGGAATATGAGGTGTTAGGCGTAGATGTCAATCCCCCAAAGTTTGCAATGAATGCATATGAGCCTACACTTTCTATGTCATTTTTGCAGGTTAATTTGTTGGATCAGGAAGCCGTGGAGGAAATGATTGCATCATTTCGGCCAGACTATATTTTGCATCTGGCATCGTTTTCGAGTGTTGCATACAGTTGGCAGCATCCGGCAGAGTGTTTTAGCAACAATACCAGTATTTTTTTGCATGTAACAGAAGCATTACGCAAGCATGATTTGTGCCATTGCCGTGTATTATCGGTGGGATCTTCGGAAGAATATGGAAATGTCTTAGAGGACGAATTGCCACTGCGTGAGGATATGCCGCTGGTTCCGGTGAATCCATATGCGGTTGCCAGAGTTTCACAGGAAATGATGGCAAAAGTGTTAGCAGACAGTTTTGGGATGCAGATTATGTTGACGCGCTCGTTTAATCATATGGGACCGTTTCAGGATGAGCGGTTTGTTATCCCAAGTTTTGTGCGTCGCATTTTAGATATTCAAAAGAGTGGTGCAAAAAATGGAGAAATTGAGACGGGCGATACGTCTATTATCAGAGACTTTGTAGATGTTCGTGATGTGGTTCGCGCGTATTATCAGTTACTGATGCAGGGAAAGACCGGTGAAGTTTATAATATTTGTGGAGAAAAAGGTGTTTCTCTAGCAGATGTAGTAAAAGAAATAGCAGATATTGTTGGTGTAGAGATTACAACAAGAGTGAATCCGGATTTTGTAAGACCGGGAGACAATCAGATGGTCATCGGTTCTGCGGCAAAGATTTGTCAGGATATTGGATGGAAGGCAGAGATTCCGCTGCGCCAGACACTGACAGACATGATAGAATATATGCGTTAGGAAGCGATTGCTGAAGGTACGCTGTGCGGGACGGTGTGAGAACAAAGATAGGAAGATGAAAATACGAGAAAAGTGGTCAAATCCATATGTTGTATTTGGACTGGGTTGTCTTTTGGGCAGCCTGGTTTTTGTATGGATTTATGGCATTGACGTTATAAAAGTTACCAATATCGCATGGTTATTAGATTCCTCGCAGACGGAAGGACTGTGGGATCTGACGCAGCATTATCTGGGCTGGGAATTTTACCGGCAGAGTGCATGGCACTTCCCACTGGGACTTATGGATGGCATTTATAGTGAGCCGGTATCCATCGTATATACGGATTCGATTCCGCTGTTTGCGTTTGTATGTAAACTTCTATCACCACTACTTCCGGCAAAGTTTCAATATTTTGGATTGTTTGAATGGATGTGCTATGCCCTGATGGGAGGCTTTGGCGCACTGCTTATGCGGGCGTTTTCTAAGAAAAGCAGCTTCTGTCTTTTGGGAGCTTTCTTTTTTGTGATATCTCCGGTTATGCAAAAAAGAGCCTTTTATCACACGGCATTATCTGCACATTTTCTGATTATTGCAGCATTTTGTCTATGGGTCTGGAGAGATGTCCTGCGAGAAACAGGAAAGCGTTATACGATACATTGGATCATTCTATTATGCTTGTCTGCGATGATCAATGCATATTTTACACCAATGATTTTGGGCATCTGGCTTTGCAGTATGCTGCAGGAATTTTTGGCAGAATCAAAAGATATGCGCATCGCTCTGCTACGAAAAATATTGGTGCAGATACCTGTGGCGCTTGGCTTTTTGCTATTGGTTTGCTATCTGATGGGATATTTTTACGGAGATGTATCTGCTGCCACAACAGGACTGGAAAATCTGTCTTTTAATTTGCTACAGTTTGTGAATCCGGGAAATGATTTGTGCGTCATTCATCATAGAAATTATTTGTTTTCGACGCAGAATTATTCCGCACTTTTGCCGACATTGCCGACAATTTCCGGGTGGCAGGAAGAGGGATTTGCTTATCTGGGCGTTGGCGTAATATTTTTACTGGTATTATGTATCGTGTATGGCATCATGCAGATGCTGCGCGGGGGAATAGAAAAAATAAGAGCTTCCTGGGGAATTAGTATTTTTCTTGGAATGGTCCTGTTTACGTTTTTGGCATTGTCTCCAACGGCGACATGCGGAATAAAGACACTATATCATATTGCTTATCCGGATATCATATATCAGGCACTTAGTGTATTCCGCTCTACGGGGCGTCTGATCTGGCCGGTCTATTATGGGCTGCTTGCCCTTGGACTATACGGCATGGTTCATTTGACAAAAAACTGGAAGAAAACATATGTATATGGTTTATGGATTGTCCTTGTTTTTTTGCAAATGTATGATTTGATGCCGGGGATGTTGTATAAACAGGAAGCTTATGCGTATACATCTGAAAATGTAGAGAAAAATGCGAATAAGACAAAGACAGAGCTTATGACGGCAGGTTATCAAAAATATTTAACAGAGTCTGTCTGGGATACGTTGGGAGAAGACAAGGATGAAATTGTTTTTTATCCACCGACACAGTTTGGCATAGAATGTGATCCGCAGACCTCTTGTGTTTTTGAAGAGTATGCGCTTGCCCATCACATGTCGCTTAATGTGACATATATGAGTCGTGATATGAGCGCGCAGGCAGACAGAAAAACGTATCAGCATTTTGAGGAAAGAAAAAAAGGAAACAAGTTTGAAGATCTCATATATATCTTTTTTGATATTTCAGAAATTCCGTCTGCGCAAGAGACAGAATTACAGTATTTTGAGGCAGATGGCTATGTGATAGGGGTAGAGAAATGACCTTTTTTATGATATGATACTACGGAATGTGGTCATATATAAATATTGTGAAAAGTATAGCATTGCAGAATGTGTAAAAGAAAGCGCCATGTGCGCATAGAAACGATGAAAAGGAGAATAAGATGAGTAAGAATGTAGCACTGATTACCGGTATTACCGGACAGGATGGAAGTTACCTGGCAGAATTTTTATTGGAGAAGGGATATGAGGTTCACGGAATTATCCGTCGCTCTTCTGTTTCTACAACAGAGCGTATCGATCATCTGATTGCAGAAGATGCGATTATATTACATGATGGAGATCTTTCGGATTCCTCAAGCATTATCCGTGTGGTAAATGAAGTTCGTCCAACAGAAATTTATAACCTGGCTGCACAGAGTCATGTAGGTGTATCTTTTGATGCAGCAGAGTATACAGGGGATGTGGATGCACTTGGTGTGCTTCGTATTTTGGAAGCAGTACATATGCTTGGCATGGATAAGACTTGCCGTATTTATCAGGCATCGACATCTGAATTATATGGAAAAGTAGAAGAAGTTCCACAGAATGAGAACACTCCATTTCATCCATTCAGCCCATATGCAGTTGCAAAACAGTATGGTTTCTGGATGATGAAAGAATATAGAGAAGCTTATGGTATGTTTGCATGCAATGGTATTCTTTTTAACCATGAATCAGAAAGACGTGGAGAGACATTTGTTACAAGAAAAATTACGCTTGCAGCAGGACGTATTGCCTGTGGATTGCAGGATCATCTTGAGCTTGGCAATTTAGATTCTTTGCGTGACTGGGGTTATGCAAAAGATTATGTAGAATGTATGTGGTTGATTTTGCAGCAGGATGAGCCGGATGATTATGTCATCGCAACCGGTGTACAGCATACCGTTCGTGAATTTACAACACTTGCATTTGCAAATGATGGTATTGAACTGGAATGGCGTGGCGAAGGTATGGAAGAAAAGGGTTATGATAAGGCAACTGGAAAGATGCTTGTCTGCGTAAACCCACAGTGGTTCCGCCCGACAGATGTCGTGAATCTTTGGGGAGATCCAACAAAGGCAAAAACAAAGCTTGGATGGAACCCACAGAAGACCAGTTATGAAGAGTTGTGTCGTATTATGGCACAGCACGATTTGGAACTTGCACAAAGAGAAGCAAAGTTAAAGGCAGAATAAATGATACAGCAGAAAAAGGAACGGCAAACAAATTTTGAATTACTGCGCCTTCTTTTGATGCTCACCATTCCGGTGTATCATCTGATGCTTTACAATGGTGTGTTCTATATGGACTATCATAAAAACGTAGTGCCGGGGTTGTTCTTATCCAGTGGTGGAGCAATCACGGCAGATTACGCATTTATTGCTTTGACATCATATTTTTTACTGGAAACCAAAGACCGCCCGATTATCCGGCGGTTTTTGACGTTTGGAGCACAGGTGCTGACACTTTATGTGATTCGCTTCGCAGTGATTCGCAGTCTGTGGGGATTTCATTCCGGCAACTGGTTTGTGGAAGATTATATTCTGGGCGGAGCCTGGTGGTTTGTGGCTCCGTATATGGTTATGCTTCTGCTATATCCATGGTTCAATCAATGGATGGAAAAGATGTCCCTGTGTTGGCACAGGGTATTATGTCTGGGATTGGGCATATGTTTTGTGGCAAATAGTATCATCCTTCGGATGAATTTTGTAAATGATCTGATTGCGTTTCTATTTACTTATGTCACGATGGGATATTTGCGCAGAAAAAACTACCAGAGGTGGATTTTGCCAACGAAGAAAAGATGGATGGCAGGGATCTACCTTCTTGGATTTCTTGTTACCTTTTTTGTTAGTTGGTATGTAAAAATGCCAGGCGTCATGGCAGATGATGCGGCGGCAAATATGGTTGTAAAACATTTGATTGGGAAATATGCGCCACTACAATTTGTGATGGGACTGGCGGTTTTCTTTTTCTTTCGCGATGTACAGCTGCGGCAATCACAAATTATCAATCGTCTTGCAAAGAGTGTATTTTTTGTATTTCTTTTGCATGAGACGGTGATGGGTGTGTATTGGTATTTTGGAAAAATCAATGGACAATATCCGTATTATTCTGTGGGAGCATTCTGGGGCTGGCTTTTGCTTTATTTGTTTAGCTGTCTGGTCGTTGGTATTTTGGCAGAGGCTCTTTATACAAGGTTTTTAGCTCCGCTTTGGAGACGAGTCATCGATAAAATTTGTGCAAAATTTAAATTTCAATAAACGGTAAAAGCATGGATGGGAGAAAGCGTGATCATCATATGAATGTAAATGAAAATAAAAAACCATATGTCACGATTGATATCGCAAAATTTGTCATGGCAATTCTTGTTGTGGCAATACATGTGCGTCCATTTTCAGGAGAAGCGGCATTTGTATATGATGATATCGTAGCGCGGATTGCGGACCCGCTATTCTTTCAGATTACGGCATTCTTATTTTTTGAAAAAGTTTTTCGGGAAGATAAGGATATACGGATGTCGGAACGCGGTTGGCATCAAAGGGCGTTATCCTGGCAGAAGCTAGGCCATTACATGAAACGTATTTTACAATTGTATACGGCATGGTTTATTCTGTATGCTCCTGTGGTATGTTATCGGACGGTGCAGGAACTGGGGATTACCTGTGATCTGCAGGGGATGGGGCGTATGGTTCTTTCTTTGCTGCGTAAATACTGGCTTAGTGGATATTATGGAGCCATGTGGTTTATGACAGCATTGCTTTTGGCAATGCCATTGACATTTTTGATTACGAAGTATTTAGGACCTGGCATATGTGTTCTTTTATCGGCGCCGTGGTTCCTTCTTACCGTGGCACGTATGGAATACTGTAGCATAACAGACCATTGGCAAGCGATGGCATATTGTGACCATGCGATTTATGGTGTCTTTGGCTGGTATGCAAATGGTCTGACCTACGGCTTCTTTTTTTGCGCCCTTGGTATGTGGATTGCATATAAGCGGAGCAAGACTTTTGATGCAGCAGAAACAGAGCAAATGGGAATCAAAAATACAGATGGCTGGCTGCCCTTTCTTATTAGTTTTTTGCTTCTTATCATAGAAGCACATGTGATACGAGATAAAAATCTGGGGCAGAGCTATGGGGCAATGCTCTTTTTGATACCTACCAGCTATTTTTTGCTGAAGTGGCTATTATCTGTAGAGATTTTAAATGAAAAGTCGAAGATTTGCACACATTTGCGCCGCCTTAGTATTATGATTTTTGCCATACATTATGGTGTTATGGAATTATTGCAATTTGGGATGGAAAAATATACGACGCAAGAATGGAATACGACCGTGTTATATTTTGTGGTATTGGCTGTGACAATCGGATGCGCAGAGTTACTTTTGCTGCTGCAAAAGAAAGTGAAGTGGCTGCGCGTACTGTACTAAAGGAGTGGATTTGGGGGAAGAAAACAAATCATGAATCAGAAAAGACGAGATGAAATTACAGGACTACGAGGGTTGAGTGCCTGCATCATAGCCTACATTTTCCACTATACGCAGTTGTTTCACGCAATGCCGGAATGTTTTCCACTTCAAGTGACCTTGATGGGAGCATTAGCAAAATATGGTGTCTGCATGTCTGAAATTTTCTTTATGCTCAGCGGAATGCTACTGTATTGGTCTTATCAGACGCGGATATCGGATGGAGCTTTGACGCTGGGACAATTTATATTGCCTAAAATGAAAAAAATCTATCCAATGATGATGGTGACGGCGCTTATTACCTGGGGATTACAGAATTTGGGGCATATCATTTATGGAGTGTATATTCTGCATCCGGATGGAGCAGAAGTACGCAATTCGATCTGGGCACTTTTCGTATCATTGCTTGGACTACAAAGTGGCTGGTTTTCGGATAATGATACATTGGCGGTGAATGGACCGAGTTGGTTTGTCAGTATATTTTTCATTTGCTATGCAATTTATTACTTGTTGACGCGCTATGTGAAAAAAGAGAGTGTGAAGAATGTTTGCTATATTGGTATGATGGTGCTTGGACTGCTTTTGATGATGCATCCATTGCAATTACCACTTCTATATAGTACCAATGGACGAGGGTATTTTAGTTTTTTTGCCGGCATTATGCTGGCACAGATGATGGAAAAAACAAGTGATGAAAGAAAGAACATCTGGTGTGGAGGCGCGCTGTTGGTTTTTCTGGGAAGTCTGATGCTGATTAGAAAATGGGAACAGCTATTTTCGTTTTGGTATGTTAGTGCATTTGTGTGGACAAGTTTGCTTTATCTGGTTTGCCAGGTGGATATTTTAAAAAAATTCTTTGCATGGAAACCGTTTGTCTGGTTGGGAAATATGTGTATGCCTATTTTTTTATGGAATATGGCAACAGATGTGATGCTGGAATTGATTCGCCGCGCATGTGGATGGCCTATGAATTATGGTAGTTTTATTGTGTGGGCGATGCATGTTGTCGTATCACTTGTAGTTGTTTGGATGATGGAGTTGATAAAATGGAAACAGAAAAGATGAGAGGTCAGATGTCAAAAGAAAAGCAGATCCGACGTTTTATGTGGATGCTGTTACTGCTTTCGTGCGCAATCTTTTTCCTGGATTATGACGAAAGAGTATTGCCATATAATTCAACCATATTGGCTTTTTCTTATAAATATGGATTTATATCAAGAGGACTTGCCGGCACGATCTATCAGTGGCTGGATGCGATACTGCCTGTGAATCTGATTGCTTACGATATGGTGTTGCGTTTTACCTTAATTGTAACGATCGCATTTTATGCGCTTTTCTTTGCATTCTGTTATCAGTGTATGAAACGATGCGAGGGAAAATATCTGGGCAGAGTTCAATATTTGATTCTTTTTTATGCGGTGTTTGTCGTTTCTATGTTTGCTTATAAACGAAATTTCGGGCGATTGGATCTGTATCTCATGGCGTTTACGGTAATGGGCGTTATGTGCCTGATCGCGCAAAAAGCAGAATGGCTTATAATCCCATTTTCTATTATTTGCGTTATGTATCACCAGGGCTATGTCTTTATGTTTTATAATGTATTGTTAGCGTTGTTGGTTTATCGCCTGCTGTCGGTAGAAAATAAAAAAAGCCGTGTGTACTATGGAGTGATTTTAGTAATAAGTCTGCTTGGCTGTGCTGCGTTGTTTTTATGGTTCGAATTTTTTAGCCATACAGACGGTGCACGCTACGTAGATGAAATCATTGCAAATGCGAAGGCAATGACAAAACCATTCAATGGCATGGCATATCATGATACACTGATTGATCATGAAATTCTTGGGATTGATTTATCGGATGTAGAATATCCATATCGCGTGATGAATTGGATCGAGATACCGTTTTTTATTGCAATCATCTTACCTTACATTGTGATGGTGGTGAAATTATTTCATCGTATTATGGCACGGACAACAGAAAAGAGGGAACGTTTGAAATATGGATTTGTTGCGATTGCAGCGGGAACCTTGCTGCCGCTTTTTTTAATGAAATGTGATTACGCACGCTGGGTGTTCGCACTGATTTCTTATTACTGTATTGTTTTCCTGGCACTTGTTGCTATGGGGGATCGGTATGTAACGGAGGAACTGACAAAAATGTTTACGGAGATAAAAGAAAAATATCCGTTTGCTATTTTACTGCTTTTACTTCCGGCACTTTTGACACCATTTTGGGATGTGCATATCAATGGTCTATTGCGTGGTATCAGCAATCCAATTAATGAAACGTTTTTGAATTTATGGTAGGAGCGATGGGAGTGTAATGACAGAACAGTACGAAAAAATAGAGAAAAAAAGATATTGGCAATTTATAGCCTGCATGTTTGCATTTTCTGTCTTTTATTATTTGCGCTATTTTAAGCATGTTATGACAGAATATAATACCACACTTTTTGCCATGTCTTATAAATATGGCTTCATCTCACGTGGAATGCTTGGAACCTTTTGGGAAGGGTTGGACCGGCTATTACCTGTGAATCTTATGACGTATGAAGCAGTATATTGGTTTAACTGGGGGATTACCTGGCTTTTTAGTCTGCTTGTCATCGTATTTCTTGGAAAATGCCTGCGAAAATGTGCATCTGGCCAAAAACATAATATGTATTACATGGCGATTGCCTGTGCAATATATTTCTTCCCGATGTTCTGGTCTGAAGAAATGTTTGGACGACTCGATGTATATTTATATGTTTTGACGTTTGTCTGCCTGTTTGCGCTTCTGGACGAGAAAGCAGAATGGATCATCATTCCGGTGGGAATCGTTTGCATGTGTATCCATCAGGGGTTTGTGTTTACGAATGCAAATCTGATTCTGGTGCCACTTTTTTATAAAATTCTGACAGCAGAGGGGAAAAGACGCAGGAAATATCTCATGCTGTTTGTAGGCTTTTTTGCAACGATATCTGCGCTATTTTTGTATTTTGAATTTTTTAGTCATGGAAATGGGGCATCTATTTACAAGGAAGTGGTAGCAGCAGCAAAGGCACTTTCGGAAGATGGAAAAGGTTATAACAAGTCCATTATCATGCATGAAATTCTGGGTCAGGACGTATATGAAGCGGAAGCCCGTTACCATGCATTGAACCGGACGGAATTTCCGGCATTTCTTGTTTTGTATGCGCCGTATCTGCCGATTGTCATTCACTTTTTTAAGGGGCTGTTTCAAAGAAGTGAAGATGGTAAGAGCAAGTGGGTACATGCCGCTTTTCTGTTAGGAGCATGTACGATATTACCGCAATATTTTCTCAAGGTAGATTTTGGGCGATATGCATTTACCACATTTACTTATTATATCGTTATGGTCATGATGTTTATGGTTATGAAGGATGAATGTGTGGCAGTGCAGCTTGATACTACAAAAGAGAAAATCAAAGCAACGATACCGGTGCCATGGATTGTACTTTTATATCCGATGTTTCTGATGCCGTTTTATGATGTCATTATCTCTGGTGCCACATCTAAGTTGCGTACGCTGGTTATGGAAGTGCTGGGTATGCAATTGCCGGGTTAGAAACATCTAGTCAGCGTAGGAAAACAGGTGGCGCGATTGAAAGAGAAAATATTGCAAGGAAGATTAAGTACAAGGAAGAGATAAAAGATGGAAGTGGCAGAAAAGAATCGAAAAATAAAAGAATTTGTCATAGTGGAATTGTTATTTGGAACGCTTTTATTCCTGCGTTATTATGAGGCATGGGTGCATCGGATTAATGGGACAATGATGGCTTTTTCCTATAAATACGGGTTTATTTCCCGCGGTCTTGTTGGAACCATTTATCAGGGGCTAAATAAAATATTACCGGTCAATATGATGACATATAAGGCATGTGTGGGATATACGCTGATCGTTACACTATTATTTTATGGAATGGTTTTATGTTTCTTTGTTTTCTGCTTAAAGAAAGCGAACATAGAATATCTGAATGTCATGTGTGACATCATGTTGTTTTTTACAATATTTACAGTTCCTATGTTTGCAAGCCATTATAATTTTGGACGGTTGGATGTATACTGCGTACTTTTTAGTGTGATGGGAGCAATGCTTCTGATCAAGGGAAAAGCAGAGTGGCTGCTTGTACCTTTGGCAGCATTGGGAGTTATGGTACATCAGGGCAATGTGTTCATGTTCTTGAATATCCTGTTGGTTTTGCTTCTATATAAAATTTTATCTACAGAGGGCAAAGAACGAAAAAAATATATCGTAATATTTGTATTGTCACTTGGCGTGGCATCGGTTTTGTTTTTGTGGTTTGAGTTATTTTCCCATGCCAATGGGGATGGCATTTACGAAGAAATTGTGACAAATGCGAAAAAATTGTGCAAAAACGGAAAAATCCACCAGGATGTTGTGGATAAAGAGATTCTGGGCATCGATTTGACGGGAAGAGAAAAAGAATTTCATCGAATGAATGCAGTGCAATTTCCGATATTTGTGGTTATGATGCTTCCGTATATTGCTCTGCTGGTTCGTTTTTTTAAGGAGTTAATCAGAAAAGCAACGGAAAAAAGAGAAAAATGGAAGTATTTCATCGTGGCAATTGGTGCAGGAACGATTTTGCCGGATCTGCTTTTAAAAGTGGATTTTGGTAGATGGGTGTATGCGATTCTTGCATATTATTGCATTGTATTGCTTGCATTATTTGCGATGGGAGATGTTACGGTTGGAAAGCAGTTTGTGGAAGAAATAGAGAAGGTAAAGAAACACAGATTTGCTGCAACAGTGATGCTTTTATACCCACTCATTTTTCAGCCACTCTGGGATGTGGCGATTTGTAGTGTTGTTGCAAAGATAGCGGGATATATTAATACGTGGTTGGGACTGGGATGGTGGTAGTACAAAAGATTTGAGGAACATATGCTTTATGGCAGCATATATTCCTTTAACCAACTGATAAATTGAGGGGAACGAATTGGATGATACAATGTGCGTGGCACAATACGTTTGCAGAGTTTCTTGTAGATCTTCATTGTTTCCCGATATTGTTGTCGATGGCTTTGGCTATGTGATGCATCTTTTAAAATATGAATGTCGTTAAAAATGACATCAAAATAAAAGTTATAAGCAACGATATAAGCATCTGGATGATTCATTTCCAGAAAATCTAAAATTTTATCGTAAGCTTTGTAAGCAAGCGGCTGCCGGTCAATGATATCTGTGTCTTTATGTGTTAAACTTGTTGGTAGAAAAATATAGTGATAAAAGATGTCAGGCAAAAGAACAGCAGAGGTAATTCTGGCTCCGGCTTCGATGACCCAAAGTTTATCTTCGTATATGGTAAGTTCCTCATCAAATTGTGGGAGACAACCATTATGATCTTGCAAAGCAGAGACACGCCATACTTTATTCCAAGGATATCCCCCACCGTAATGGATATTATCAGAAGCTACCTCTGCAAGTAGTGTTTTGGAGTCGCAGATAAGCGGCTGATTGGTTCCATCGGTACGTGGAAGGTATACATGTTTGGTTCCATCGGCATGAGTATCCTCTATTGGAACCACACTTTTCATATATTCTATGTGCTTGTAAGGGACAGACATAGAGTAGTCATTGGTAATACAATGGTCAATGCGCGTTCCGTCTGCCAAGTGATCCTGCCAACCAAAACATACAACATCTGCGTTGTATTGTGTTAAAGCATGCATACATGTTGTCCAGGCATGTGAATCTAATACATCATCGGAATCCATAAATGTTAAAAAATCACCCGTGATTTGTGCAAGACCGAAATTTCTTGCAGAACTGACGCCTGCGTTTGGCTTGTGAAATACTTTGATGCGTGAATCTGTCGCTGAGATTTCATCTAAAAGAGTATGGCAGGTTGTATTAGAACCGTCATCAATGATTAAAATCTCGAAGTTCGTGTAATCTTGTGCTAATAAACTTTCGATGCACGGTCTTAAATATTTTTCTGGCGTATTGTACACAGGAACAATGACGCTAATTTTCATTGTAGTATTTATATTTGACATAAGAACCCCCATCTTCGTCTTTTCAGACGAAATCCCTTATAGTGATAGGATAATCATACCTAATGTTGAATTTTACATCAAGATAAAATATAATTTAATAATATGCTAGGACGAGTATGCCCATAGCACATAAGGATAGGTGAAATGAGAACTAGAAATTCGTTTTTAAATGCCCTGGCAAATTCGGGCTCATATGTTGTAAATTTAATTCTTTCGTTCGTGGCACGAACAATTTTTATTCGTGTGTTATCACAGGAATATCTGGGTGTGCAAGGACTGTTTGGTAATATTCTTTCTGTTCTTTCACTGGCAGAGCTTGGTATCGGAACAGCCATGATTTACCACATGTATGGACCGATTGCACGTGAAGATGAAAAAGAGATAACAGAATTGATGAATCTGTATCGTAAGCTGTATTCCTATGTCGCTGGATTTATTACGATAGCAGGGTTATGCCTGGTTCCTTTCTTAAAATATTTGATCGCAGATGATCCGGGAATTGCCGGATTGACTGGTATCTATCTTTTATACTTGTTGAATACAATCGTTTCTTATTTATGGGGATATAAAAGGGCACTGATTGATGGACATCAAAAGGGGTATATTAGCACACTTTATGTGACAGCATTTATGACAATCCAGTTTATTGCGCAGATTGTTGTTCTTTTGGTGTTTGAAAATTTTATTATTTATCTTCTGATACAGATTATATGTAACATTCTGACGAATATTTCTCTGGCAATCAAATGTGACCGTATGTACCCTTATCTGAAAAGAGATCGTAAGTCGCTACCTTCTAAGGAGACGCAGAAGAGTATCTTTAAAAATGTCAGTGCTATGTTCATGCATAAGCTTGGTGATGTCATGGTCAACAATACAGACAGTCTGATTATCTCTGCTTTTGTTGGACTGGTGACAGTTGGTATTTTTGATAATTACCGCATGCTTCTGGGAAGTGTCAATACCGCTATCAATGGTATATTGGGTTCTTTTGTCGCAAGTATTGGAAATCTCAGTGTTACAGATGATAAAGAGCGCGTTTTTCATGTGTATAAGACCTTGAATTTTATTGGCTTCTGGATCCATTCCTATGTGGCGGTAACCTTCCTTGTCATGTTTAATCCTTTCATTGAGGTCTGGGCAGGCAAAGATTATCTTTTCCCAATGAGTGTTGTATTTTTGATCGTACTAAACTTTTACATGAGTGGTATGCGTAAGGTGACACTGAATTTCCGCGACGCAATGGGGCTGTACTGGTACGACAGATATAAACCGATCTTTGAAGTGATCGTAAATCTTGTGGTTTCTATTGTGCTGGTCATTGAGTATGGTCTGGTTGGTGTTTTGATCGGAACGTTAGTTTCTACTGTGGGAGTATGTTTCTGGGTAGAAGCACTGGTTACCTACAAGCATGGTTTTGAAAAAAATGTCAGCCATTATTTTAAGATGTTTTCTGTCTATACGGCGTCTGCGGTGGCAGTCGGCGGCCTCACTTACTTTGTCTGTAGTTTTATTGCCATGGGCGGATTACTGGAGATATTTTTAAAACTTGTTGTATGTACAGTTATGTATAATTTCCTGTTGATGGCACTCTATGGCAGAACGGTAGAGTATAAAGAGTTTATGGAAAAACTGATTGGGCTTATTGAAGGAAAGACAGGGCACGAGATGACAGGTTTGCGCAAGGTATTGATGCGGTAGAGGAGAGATTATGGAAACAAAAAAAAGAGTCGAATACATAGATGCCCTCAAGGGACTATGTATTATCTTTACAGTATATGCACATGGCGTACTGATACCGGATGATTCTATTATAGGTAATGCATTTATGACTATGTGCTGGGGACTTGTTCCGAGTTTTTTTATGGCATCAGGGTCAGTGCTGTATCAGAAAAAGGAATTTAGATGGAAAAAGCACATTCAACAACTGGTAACGATATATCTTGGGTTGGTTTTTTGGCGTTTTATATATTGGCTAGCTTACTATTTGGCAGGAAGAGTGCAACTTTCAAAATTTGAAATGTTAAACTATTTATTTTTACTACATGATGTTGAACAGATAGATACAGGTGTTATGTGGTATATGGCTGTGTATCTTTCTGTTATGCTTGTTTATCCGATCACCTGGTTCCTTTTTAGAGGAGGCAGACAAGGACGACAGATTCTGGTGGCACTGATGATATTGATCTTTTGCGCAGAGATACTGGTTCCAAGTGTGCAGTGGGGATTAAGTAATCTTTTTGATACCCAACTATTCCATCTTGATTCTATTATATCTATTTTTAAACCACTGAATAATGGTGTGACGATCTTATACGTTATGCTAGGAGCGTTTTGGTTTGAATATCGTGATAAAATTGAAGACAAGATATCGGGAAAAAAGCGTCTCGTATATCCAATGTGTGTAGTGTGTGGCGTGATTGGACTGATGTTTATTAAATATAAGGATTTTGGCAGTTGGGCATGGGAAGGTAAATATGAAATGTATCAATATGTTCATGTCGCAACATTGATTTTGACGGTAGGTATGTATGGGATTTTTGCGAGTGGGTTATTTAGACCTGTAGAACATCTACTGGCCAGACTATTTGGAAGAAACACACTTGGTATTTATTATATGCATTATATTATGCTTGCCGTATTTTCGTGGAGTGTTTTATATCAGATTTGCATGGAAAATTACTTTGTGGGGATGAACATGGTAAAGGCTGTGCTAGTAGCTTTGTTATGTGCGGGCGCGACAATGTTGATGAAAAAGATTCCGATTATTAGAAAGGCTGTATCTTAATCATGCAAAAAAATTGGAAGAAACAGATTATAGTAATCATAATGATCCTTCTACTGCAATGTTCATTTATTATATATTGGGGTATTAAGAAAGAAGGACTAGGTTGTGACGAATTATATAGTTATGAGTTGGCCAATGATGCTAGTGGTACACCTTTTTTATATGAAAGAAGTGATTATCTGAACACATGGCATGATGCTGCATATTTCAAAGAGAATATCACAGTGCAACCGGGAAATAGATTTTCGTTTTATCATGTGATAGATAATCAGGTACAGGATGTGCATCCACCACTATATTATTTATTGTTGAATAGTGTCTGTTCCTTTTTCCCAAACTCTTATTCAAAATGGCTGGGATTGGGAATAAACCTTATATTGCTTATGATCTCGCAATGGGTCTTATATCGTGTTGCAACTATGCTCATGCCGGATGATAAATGCATGCAGGTTATCCTGTTAGCCTTTTATGGATTTTCATTTGGAGTTGTCAATTTGGTGATGTATATACGAATGTATATGCTAGTATCTGTGTGGGTGCTTGTACTATACTATTTTATATTAAAGATCATAAAAACGGCATCGGAGGTAGGGCAGGAAGGTAGAAAAATAGAGAGAATAGCATGGTATCATATCGGCGTTTTTGTTACGATTACATGCGGTATGTTGACACACTACTATTTTGTGATTGCAGCCTTTTTCCTTTCAGGTTTTTATGTTCTATATCTCATATATATGAAAAAATGGAAATTAGTGGGGACCTATGTGGTCAGTGCGTTTGGAGCGATGTTAAATAGTGTGGCTATTTTCCCAGAAATGCTGATGCATATTTTTGGTGGTTATCGCGGAACGGAAAATATTGATAATTTTAAGAATGCAAATTTGTTACAGAATGTAAAAGTATTCTTAAAGATTTTAAATGAACAGTTATTTGGGAAATTGTTGATACCTCTACTTGTCGTAATCGTAGTGTGTCTGATATATATACACGTGAACAGACCAGACCTGCAAGAGAGCAACAAAACGTCGTTTCCTCGTGTTGGATTGGGCCTGGGGCTGTTGTCAGTTGTTTGCTATTTTGTACTTGTCAGTAAAATTGCGATCATGCCGCAATGGAGATTTTTTAGTCCGATATATCCGATACTAATGATTGCTTTGGTATGTGGAGGAAGATATCTGTTTGGCAAAGTCTTGAGTGAGAAGAAAACATGCATCATCATGGCAGTCCTAGGTGGGTGTATACTGGGAGTTGGTTGGTATGGAAATGTGGCAGAAGGATTATGGGAAGGTAGTGCCCATGCAGAAGAAGTTATAAAGTCGCATTCTGAGGCAAAGACGCTATATATATCAAAAAATGATTTTAAGGTAGTAGATTGGGATAATCTGTTAGCGCAGATGAATGCGGTATACATTACAGACACAGATGATATAGCCTATAATGCCCAGATTATTAGTGAATATGGGCAGGAAGATGCTATGTTTGTGCTAGTGGAATATGAATATGATGATAAAGAAATTATTCAGAGCCTGTTAGACAATACGGAATATGATAAAGCGCAAATGGTATATAAACGATATGCAACCTTATATTTGCTGGAAAGATGATGGAGATGAGTCGAAAGAGAGTAATATTTATTGACTATATCCGTGCACTGGCAATCCTGATGGTTATCATGTGTCATGTGATTGATGTTAACTGCCTGTTTTGGCTGGGGTATCAGGAGATGTCTGGCGCAAGACAGATCATCATATATACTTTGTTAATCTTTGGCAGATGTGGCGTACCGCTTTTTCTTATGATTACAGGATATCTGCTCTTAGACCGTGACTATAGCCATGGTAAATGGAAAAGTTTCTATTTGCATAAATGGCTGCATCTTTTCCTACTGACAGAGATCTGGTTTGTCATTTATGAGGGCTTTTCGGTTTTTTTGCAGGGAAATTCTTTTGTGGGAAAGGATTTTGTCTTGCGCCTGTTGTTTATCAAGGAACCGGTTTTGTCACATGCCTGGTATCTGCCGGTTATATTGGGACTTTATTTATTGTTGCCGGTCTTAGCGCTGGTTTGGAAAAAACTTTCTGACCAGGGATGTCTTATTACTGTCTTTTTGATATGGGCGCTTATATTATTGCTACAGAGACTTGCGCAGGAGAGTATAACGCTAAATTTAAATTATGCCTTGTATATGCTGATTGGCGGAACATACAAGAGATGGCATACGAAGTTGGCAGAACATAAACAAGTCGCTTGTGTCATATGTGGTCTGGCAGGCATTTTTGCCCTGGCTGAATGTGAAGGATTTTTATGGCTTCAGCACAAAAAGGGACAAGCAGTGAGTCTATGGTACGACAATGCAGGGGTATTCCTGCTGAGTCTGACACTGTTCGGCTTGATAATGCTTTTGGCACAAGAGAAAAATTCCTTTGTTGAGCGTCTGTCACAGGATTCCTTTGGTATTTATTTGATACACAATATGATTGCCCTTGTGATGATGCTCTGGCTTGAAAAGTGGAATGGCAATTTTTATTTGAGAATGATTTTTACCTATCTGCTAGTTTGGGGAATTGCCTGGGGCCTAACCCGCATGATTGGGAAAATACCACACGTTGGAGATTGGATTCTTTATAAGAGGAGATCAAAATAGATGAAGATAAAAGAAAATAAATTTACATGGGCAATAATCCTCTTTGCTTTTGCGCTTTTCTGGAATAATTTTGCTGGAACGACAAGTAATATTAATACGACTATGCTTGCGTTTAATTATCAATATGGATTTATTTCACGTGGATTATTAGGAACATTTTATGGCATTTTAGATCAGATTCTTCCTTGGAATCTATACACATTTGGCTGGGCAATGATCTTTTTCGAGGGATGTTTCTTGATTTTTGTAGCATTACTTTTTTTCTTTTGTATGAAGTGTCTCAAAATGAGTCACGAAAAGGCAAAACAGAGTGCTCAGTATTTTATTATTTTATATTTTATTACAGCGATTCCCATGTTTTCCAGTGAATATAATCTGGGAAGATTGGATATGTACTGTCTCATGTGCAGTATGCTGTCTGTGCTTCTTATGGTCTATGGAAAGGCAGAATGGCTGGCGGTGCCGCTCTCTGCCATTGGCGTGATGTTCCATCAGGGACATGTTTTCATGTATATGGGAATGGTGCTGGTGGTGCAATTATATAAAGCACTGGATGCGGTCAAGGGACAGGAAGACTTGAGGGTTATCTTTTCAAATAAGATCAGCCGGAAATATCTGGGTATGTTTTTGGCGACCATGCTTACGGTGTCTGCTTTATTTATCTGGTTTGAGGGTTTTTCACATATTGATGGAGAAAAATTCGCGGATCAGTTGATCGATACGGCATGCAGTATGGGACCGGATGCTGATTATCATATTGAAGTTGTGGATCATGAAATCCTGGGTGTGGACCTATCAGCCAAGGAATGGGAGTATCACAAGCAGAATTTTGTGGAATTTCCATTATATTGTCTGTTTATGCTACCATATATTTTAATTGCTATACGCTTTGCGCGGGAACTGCTTGGCTTGGCAAAAACAAAGATTGACAAGGTAAAGTATATCATTGTGCTTGCCGGTGCCCTGACGATCTTACCGGATATGATACTAAAAGTAGATTATGGTCGCTGGATCTTTTCCATCATCAGTTATTATGCCGTTGTATTATTGGCACTGCTTGCAATGCGCGATACGGCAGTGACAGAGGTGAGCCGGCAGACAGTAGACAGGCTAAGAAGCAAATATCCATATGCGGTCTTATTGTTGATATACCCGCTTTTGTTCCAGCCGCTCATGCATATTAGCATCTGTCCGCTGACAGAGAGGATCGTTAATATCCTGAATGTGCATCTGCATATATGGATTCCGTGGCAATAGAAATAGGAAACGCAGGAGAAAAGAGGAAAATGAAAGAGAAACTTGTAAAGGCAAATTACAATATCAGACAGTTTATCATGATGCTGGCTTTTGTGGATTTGGCAACCTTTGTTACAAATTACAGAGGCTGGGTCAGATCTTACAATACGACCATGCTTGCGCTGTCCTATGAATATGGATTTACATCAAGATCCCTGCTTGGAACCATCTACCATATCCTGGATGCGGTGATACCGGTAGATATGATGCAATATCAGAATGCCTTGGTATTTGCCAATGTGGTAACGGTCCTGTTTATCGTATTCCTTTTATATTTTTCCTATCATGTTTTAAAGAAGAGTGATATGGAAAATGGCATGGTGACAAAGGCAGAGCAATACATCTTGCTGACCTTTCATATTGCCATGGTAGCAACCTTTACCTATGCATACAATTTCTTGCGTGTAGATTTTTGCATGGTATGGATGATGTTATTGGGCTTTATGGCATTGATGAATGAAAAGACAGAATGGTTGTCCCTGCCATTTGCGGCATTGGGTATCATGTTCCATCAGGGCTTCGTCCTCATGTATTTTAATGTGATCCTGGTGATCCAATTTTATTATATGATGACACGAAAGAATAAGAAAAATACCATTTTGTTTTTCCTGACCTTTCTGATAGGATCCGGATTGTTTTTGTGGTTTGAATTGTTCAGCCGAACCAATGGCAATGACATTTTTGAGACTGTCTTGCGGGATGCGACCAATGTATCTTATCAGGGAATCTATCATACGACTCTCTTGTATCATGAGGTCTTAGGCATTGATGTTTCCGGTGCGGAGACGGATTTTGTATATATGAACCATGTGCAATTAGTCCTTTATCTACTGATACTTTTGCCGGCGATCGTTGTTCTGGCAAGGGCTTTTGTAAGGATCATCAAGAAAGCGGACGACCTGTTTGCCAAGTTAAAATATCTTGCGGTAGCGGTCGGTTCCCTGACTATTTTACCGGATATGCTCTTGAAGGTAGATTATGGTCGCTGGATTCTTGCAGTGGTTACTTACTATCTGCTTATTATTCTGGCAATGTTGATCTTGCGGGATCCACTGGTTACGGAAGAAACAAAAGTTGTCGTAGATAGAGTGAAAAAACATCCTGCATGGTTGGTATATTTTACTCTGGTAGTATTGACTGTCCCTTATATGGATGTGGATATCGACATGTTAGTCAAGGGCTTACAGCGATTTATGCAAAGTAAGGGCATATTGTTCTACTAGAGGATGAGGTGATTTGGATGAAAGATAAATTACAAAAAAAAGATATGACCTTTCTGCTTGCTTTGGCAGGTTTTGGTTTTCTGTGTGTCTTGCGTTATTACAATGAAAATATGATGCAGCACCTGTGGGCACTATCCATTCTGGGAAACCGACGTATCATACAGGGGATGACGGCAGTATTTTTCCTTATTTTGATCGGAGTGGCTGGGCAGGCGCTGCGCAAGGTCAGTAAAGAAAATAGAAGCGGGATCTATTATATGGCAACGCTGCTTGCCGTATGCCTGATGCCGATGTTTATCTGCGACAGTTATATGGGCTCACCGGATCTGTACGCGTGGGTCATCATACTCTTATGCATTGTGGCACTTTTGGACGGAAGATGTGATGGTATTGTCCTGCCGGGCATCCTGCTTGCCGCATATACCTGTCCGATGATCGTATTTTCCGGTGGAGCATTATTGTTCGCGGCAGTATTGGCAAAGGGCATGTGTGAGGATAACAAGAGAAATATGGTGCAGGCGGCAGGGATGGTCGTTATGGCTTTCGTGGCATTTGTTCTGGCAAAGGAAACTTATGGATTTGCAGCAGATGTGCAGGGGCGTATTTCAGGGAAACGCTTCCTGGTCATTGTTCTTTTGTTTCTGCCATATATTTATGCCATCTTTAAATTTTTTGCCTCTCTGATAAAAGACCAGACAGATGGACGGCACAGACTGGCTTATCTTTTATGTGGTCTTGGCTCCGTTCCGGGCTTTTTGCTGTGGGCTTATCTGGGCGATTATTGCCGGGCGGTCATATATGCTTTTGTATATTACCTGTTACTGCTGTTGACCCTGTATTGTCAGGACCTGGCATTTCAGACATCATGGAATACATTTCGACTGTGGATCAAAGAAAAGGTGGTTTTAGAGCCGGTTGTTGTGATCTATCCATTGATCATTCTGACATTCTGGATGGTATCCAATGACTTCATCGATGCAGAGTCGATCATAGAATTTACGAGGTAAAGAAATTGAAAGAGTGGATCAAAGATTATGTCAAATCAATAGGGCTTGTGATAGGGTGTGCCATCGCAGCAATACTCTTGCTGACGCTTGCGTATATGATACCGCGCGATCTTTTTGTAAAACATATAGAGGAGTCAGAAAATCTTTTATATGCCCTGTGCGATGACAATAATATCAACGCGAATATAGACGGGTATGTATATGATACCAAGACCAATATCATTACCTTAGAAGAGGTGATCGCGCCGAGAGAACACACGGCTTTCCAAGATGCCTTGCTGGCACCGAGTTCCAATTATATCCGGGATTTCTTTGGAGACTGGGTCAATACTCTGCAAAACGATGCACATGCGAAAGCCTATAGTGAGGATAATAAATTGACCTATCCGCGTTATTGGCACGGTTTTGTACTGTTCTTGAAACCCATGTTTGTTTTCTTTAACCTGAATGAGATTTATCAGATCAATACCTTGATCTTATGTGGCTTGTGTTTTGCCACTCTGCTTTTGATCTATAAAAAAGAAAAAGCATACGTTGGACCGTTTCTTGTCCTGCTTGCACTTTTTAATCCGCCTTATATTGCGAGGTCATTTCAACTTTCGAGTGTCTTCTATGCGATGATCCTTACATGTATAATGGTACTTTGCTGGGATGACAAGGAAAAAAGGGAACATCTTTTCCTGTATGCCTTTGTGATCGATGGTATTATTCTGGCATTTTTGGATTTCCTTACTTATCCGCCGGTGGCATTCGTGGTTCCTCTTTGTTTTGTGCTGGTATTCTCAGAACAAGACCTGTTACATAATCTGCTTGCGAGTATCCGTTATGGTATAGCCTTTTTATTAGGCTACGCCGGAATGTGGGTAAGCAAGTGGATCCTGGCATCTTTGTTTACGGATGAGAACGTGATCGCCGAGGGCATTGAAAGTGTCCTGCACCGAACAGGAAAAGGCGCGATGTCGGATGTGGATAGCGCTTTTAACGTGGAGATCAGTCCGGCAGCAGCCATGCGTGAAAATTTACATGCCTTTGGCACAAGACCGGTCAGGATCATGGTTTTCCTGCTCCTATGTGCTGCGGTTGTTCTGGTCATTTATATGATCCGGCATAAGGCTGGTTTTACGAAGCGAGCAGCGGGAATGTTTGTGATCTTTGCATTACTGACAATCATTCCGATTGTGTGGATCGTGGTATTGAATAACCATTGCTCCCTGCATCCACATCTGGAATGGAGAGAATGGTTGGTGGCAGTTTTTGCACCATTAATGTGGCTGGCATGGTTCTGGACAGATAGAAGAAAGAAAGCAGTGGAGTGCAGATAAGATGAAAGTGAAGCAAAACATCCAAGTATTGATTAAAATGATAGGGATTGTAGTTATTAGCAGTATAGTATTGGTGGGGCTTTTATGCCTTGTCTATAAATTGCCAAGAAATCGCATGGTAGAGCATGTTATCGAATCAGACAATACAATCCGTTTGCAAAATGATGATTACAATATGAGTATTTCCAATTTTTATGATACCTACGATACAGACACCAACATTATCATGTTATTAGAAGCCATCGCACCGGATTTCAACGGTTCATTGCAGGATGCCCTGCTGTGTCCGTCCGGAGCATATCTGGAAAATCAGTGGGGAGATTGGGCGGATACCTTGATGAACTATGCAAATGATGCGCAAGGCGATCTGTCTTATGTCAACTATGCCAGATATTGGCATGGCTATCTGGTATTTTTGAAACCGCTTCTGATGTTTATGAATGTGCAGGACATCTATTATCTGCATGCCATGCTTATGGTCTTTTTGACAGGATGGATCTTCTGCCTGCTCTATAAGAGATTGGGAAAATATTGTATTGCGTATGTTGTAACCATCATTGCCATGAATCCGGTTGCGATTGCGCAGTCCTTTCAGTTGTCTACCATCTATTATGCCATGCAGTTGACCCTGCTCTTACTTTTGTATTGCAAAAAGGAAAAACAGATCCCTTACATATTCCTGATCGATGGTATGCTGGTGGCATTCTTTGACTTTTTGACCTATCCGCTGGTTGCCTTTGCCATTCCGGTTCTGACTTACTATCTATTATATCGTGAGGACGGATTTTTACAGAATGTAAAGAAGATCGTGGGCAAGGGAGTTTCCTTTTTGATCGGCTATGCCGGATTGTGGTTTATGAAGTGGATCTGGGCAACTGCCTTTACCCATGAAGATATTTTGAGAGACGGCTGGATCAATGTACTGCGAAGAACAGGAACTGGTGACAACTTTGGAGACAATCAGTATGGGATGGCGATTGGCCCTATGGCGGCACTCCGCATTAATTTTCATGCTTTTGTCGGATGGACGACAGTCCTGCTTGGAGTGATCTTCCTGGTCGGTGTGATCGCCTATATGTTGTATAAAAAGCAAAAACCGATCTTTCAAAAGACAACAGTCCTTATTTCATTTCTCGTAGCATGTTCGCCAATCCTCTGGTATGTGGTTGTCAATAATCATGCATCTTTGCATCCACATCTGGAGTGGAGAGAATGGGTAGTCAGTGTGTTTGCCGCATGTGTTTTGGTCTTGAGTTTACTAAGGGAGAAAACAGATGAAAGAATATCGGTTTGAAGAAATAAGTCTGGGTCTGAGTGAATCTTTTCAAGTTGAGATCACCCGGGAAATGATGGATAAGTTCCGGGATATATCCGGTGATGTCAATCCTTTACATAACGATACAGAATTTGCCAAAGCCAGAGGATATGAAGATCGTGTGGTTTATGGCATGTTGATCGCATCGCAGATATCTACGCTGGGAGGTGTCTACCTGCCGGGGAAATACTGCCTGATCCATGGCGTGGAGATTGATTTCGCACGTCCGGTTTACATAGGAGATAAGCTGACTATTAGTGGCACAGTGAAGGAAATACATGAATCTGTCAGACGTCTGACGATCAAGTTTGTGATCAGGAACCAGACAGGTAAGACAGTTTCAAAAGGTATTTTGAAAGCGGGGTGCATGATATAATGAGCAGAGAGAAAAAAGTCTTATTTGTCACGGGGGCATCATCCGATGTCGGGCAGGCATTGATCCTGCAAATAGCAGATCAGTATGACACGATCGTAGCACATTATTGTCATAGTCATGAGAGTATCGATGCTCTTGCGCAAAAGTTCCCGGGCAAGATCCAAAAGGTCAAAGCAGATCTGGCAGATCCCAAAGAAGTACAGGCGATGATCGATGGGATGATAAATGAACAGTGGCTGCCGGACCATATTGTGCATCTGGCAGCGCCAAAGACTACGAATGAGCGGTTTCACAAGATGGATTCGGTCAGATTAGATCAGGCATTTGAAGTTTCGGTCAGATCTATTTTTCATATACTACAGAGTTTTATGCCACATATGAGTAAACAAAAGTATGGCAGGGTTGTATTCATGCTGACATCCTATTGTCTGGGACTGCCACCTAAGTATCAGAGTGCTTATGTGACATCCAAGTATGCCCTGTTGGGTCTGATGAAAGCTCTGGCAACAGAATATGATAGCAAGGGGATCACAGTCAATGGCATTTCCCCGGAGATGATCGACACCAAATTCCTCAGTGATCTGCCGGATTTGATCGTGGAAGAAAATGCAGCCAAAAGTCCCTTGAAACGCAATCTGCAAGTGGATGATGTGGTGCCGATGCTGGCATATCTCTTGTCTGATGCAGCAGAGGCGATCACCGGACAAAATATTGCCATTACCGGTGGCATGAGATAAAAAAAGGAGAATAGACAGATGAATAGAGAAGAAGTATTTGAGAGATTACATGAGATTTTTTGGGATGTTTTTGATGACGAAGATATCAGACTGACTGATGCAACTACATCGGATGATATTGAAGATTGGGATTCCCTGGAACACATTAATCTGGTGGTTGAGATTGAAAATCAGTTTGGCATGAAATTTACCATGGGTGAAGTGCATGAAATGAAAAACGTAGGCGAGATGGTGGACATTATCATCGAGAGAGCGACGAAGTAGGCGGGGAAGAACATGGCAATCACGTCACTTAAATTTTTTGCCTTTTTGGCAGTCATATATTTGCTGTACTGTCTTGTGCCACGGCAAAAACGCTGGTTTGTATTGCTTGGGGCGAGTCTGTTCTTTTATGTGGTCTGTGGATCATTCCGTTTGTTTGTCGTCACACTCTTACAGATCCTCGTGGCATATGGCGCGGCGATCTGGACGGACAAGCAGCAGAGGGAGGGTGTTTCTACAAAGATAAATACCGCAGGGATCCTTACCTGTCTGGCAGTGCTTTTTCAGATAGGCGCTTTGCTTTATTACAAAGAGATGAACTTCTTTGTGACCAATGGCAATATCCTGCTTCATCTGCTGGGAAAGGAAAGTACCTTGTCCCTTTGGCAGATAGTGGCACCGCTGGGGATTTCTTATTATACATTAAGTTATATCGCATACATTTTGGACGTCTATTGGGGCGTTGTCAGCCCGCAGAGGAATTTTTTGAAGTTTTGCCTTTTTGGCATTTACTTTCCGATCATGATCTCTGGTCCGATCACGCGGTATCAGGAGATCGAACAGGATTTGTATACGGGAAACAGAACAGACTATCAGGGCTTTTGTTTTGGATTGCAGCGCATTCTGTGGGGACTTTTCAAGAAACTGGTGATCGCGGATCGTATGGCGCCGATCGTACAGGAGATCTGGTCGGGAGACTTTTATGGATGGTGTGTGTTGATCGGGGTACTCGGTTACGCATGGCAGTTATACATGGATTTCTCCGGATGTATGGATGTTGTGTTAGGGGCATCGGAATTGTTTGGCATACGACTTCCGGAGAACTTTAATACACCATTATATGCGACCTCACTATCCGAATATTGGAGAAGATGGCATATTACCTTGGGAGCTTGGGTAAAAGACTATGTCATGTATCCAATCCTGAAAACAAAAGGCTTGCAGACGCGGGCTAAAAAGTGGAAAAAGAAATACGGCAAGAAAATGGGAAAGAAGATGACGACATGGATCGGTCTGTTTTTTACCTGGCTGGTTGTAGGTCTGTGGCACGGCGGAGCATGGACCTTTGTTTTCGGATCCGGTCTGTTTTTCTTTCTTATGATCGTTGGTGGGCAGATTTTAGAGCCGATTGGTAAATGGTGTATAGAGAAGATGCATATCCCGACCCAGAGTTTTGGATGGAGACTATGGCAGCGGATTCGTACCTTTGTATTATTTTCTGCCAGCATATCGTTCAGTTGGTCTGCCAGCATGAAAGATGGTTTTCGTATGTGGGCAAGATGTTTTAAACCGACAAATCTTTCATCCCTTTTGCCACTGGCATCGCGTGCAGACTGGTTCCTTCTTGTTATCGGAGCTGTCATTGTATGGCTGATCTCCTATGATAAGCAAAAAGAGGATGTTCGGATGTATGTGGCAAAGAAGGCATTACCCATCCGCTGGATGCTTTATCTTGCGTTGTTATTTGCCGTCTTGATCTGTGGCGTTTACGGTCCGGGTTATGATGCATCATCCTTTATATATGGACAGTTCTAGGAGTACATATTGAAAACGAAACAAAGACACATAACAAAAATCATTGCATTTCTTCTGGTGGTGGCGTTTCTCTTTGGGGGAGCGGTGCAGGTGCTTAGGATATCTGACGATACACATTCCAGAGCAGAATTTGATACCTTTTACAGGCTGGATAAAAATAGTCTGGATGCCGTATGGATTGGTGCCAGTGCGGTACAGTCGTCCTTTATACCGTCAGAAGCCTACGCGCATAATGGCGTGCAGATGTATGGGCTTGGAACGGCAAGCCAACCGGTTGCACTGACGAAATATCTCTTGCAGGAGGTGCAAAAGACACAGGATCCCAAGGTCTATCTGATCGATATCCGGATGTTGGCATATGATTATGATGTGATGGGAAATGAGATCTTCTGTGATAACTATATTCGGCGTGTAACGGATTCTATGCGGTTTTCGCATAATCGGACACAAGCCATAAAGGATATGGTGGAGCGTTTGGAGAAAAAAACGGGCGCCAGTGTCAATGCATTTGACTATTATTTTAGTTTTACACTTTATCATAATCGTTGGAGTCAGTTGACGGCGGCAGATTTTGGACAGGATGCGGATAGTTTTATGGGCTACTATATCTATGATGATACAGAAAGTTTTGATAAACAGGAAACACTGGCAAGAAGAAGCGCAAAGCCACTGGAAGTTTCAAGTGATAACCAGCATTATTTAGAGGAACTGCTGGATTATCTGGATACTTTCGATGGAAACATTCTCTTTACAAATACCCCGAATAATCTGGAAGAGGACAAATGTGCCAACTACAATTATATCAAGAAGAAGATTGAGGACCGAGGCTATGAAGTGTTGGATCTGAACGATCATGTAGATGAGATCGGCTTGGACTATGAAACGGATTTCAACGAGAATATGCATGTGAATTATCGTGGTGCATTTAAGATCACAGACTATATGGCAGACTATCTGAAAGAAAAGTACGAACTGCCGGAACATGAAAAAGAAACAGACAGCATTTATGAAAAAACGCAGGAAAGATTATTGTCTCGTATCGAAGAAATGGAAAAACGCAATGAATAATGTAATGACGGATGAAAATGGAAAATTGCAAAGGGATTACTGGAACATCTTAAAGGGAATCGGCGCTTTTTGCGTTGTGCTCGGACATTGTGCCATGCCGGTGCAGAACTTTGTCTATCTGTTTCATGTGCCCCTTTTCTTTTTTATCTCAGGTTATATGTATAATGAGCAAAAATACGGGGATGCCCCATATGACAATCTCAAAGGGCGTATGAAGTCCTGGGTAAAATATGTTGCTTTGTATATCGTTTATATTTTACTTCATAATGTCTTTGGGTATTATGATATGCTGCGCATAGATGAGCCGCTTTATACAAAAGCACAGATGGTGGAACAAATGGCGTACGCTGTCATCGGAGACGGAAATGAACTTCTGGCAGGCCCGCTGTGGTTTGTTCCGGTGCTTGTGATCGGCTCTGCCTTCATGGGCTTTGTTATCTATTACAGCCGTATGCTGGAAGATCGGTTTAAAAGTAAAAAGATCAAATTCCTCTTTCAGGGAATTGTCATAGGATGCAGCAGTATCGTGGGTTATCTCATGATCGCGTATAGTTGGGATCTGCCTGCACATATGCAGATTGCATTTGCGGTACAACCTTATTTCTGGGTTGGCTATCTTCTACGAAATTATATGCCAAATCTGGAAAAGTACATAAAATATTGGGTGGGTATCATCCTGTTTCTGATTCTCGCAATCTACAGTAGAGATCATTTGTATAGTCTGGTGGATGGCTACGTTAGCCCGATTATGTATGTCATGGCATTTATAGGATTTTATGTCTGCATATGTCTGGCAAAGGGAATCTGTGTTTTGCAAAAGAACAATTATCTGCGCAGTTTGTTTGTCAAAATGGGACAGGCATCTTTCTTTTTGATGGGAACACATTTTATGATCATTCGCGGGATTGACCGTGTATATGCAGGCTATCATCAGGATATTTCCATGATGTATGAACACTATTTAGGAAATCACAATATGCTGATCCCTTTGTATTTAGTATTGGGTATTGGCTTGCCATTACTGCTACAGGAATTATGGACTAGACTGTCGAAAGGAGCTGCCATATGATAGAACAGAATCCGATCATGCCGGATCGACGATATTGGAATGTGTTAAAAGGGATAGGAATCCTTTGTGTTGTTTTGGGACATGCATGTAGTTGGGCACATGATTTTGTCTATGAATTTCATATTCCCTTATTCTTTTTTATCTCCGGGTTTATGTATAGCGAAAAAAAATATGGGGATGATCCGTACTTAAATGTGATCAACCGCTTCAAGTCTTCCTGGATCAAATACGTTATTGTTTATTGGATCATTATGTTATTACATAATTCCCTGATCCGCTGGGGCTTTATGCCAATCGGAACAGAATATTTTAACTTGCGGACTTTAGCGGAAGCCTGTGCTTTTGTGGTTTTGGGTACCGCCAACGAATTGATGGGAGGAACTTTATGGTTTGTTCCAGCACTTTGTATGGCATCTGTATTTCTGGGCTTTCTGGTTACGATCAGCAGAAAAATAGAAAAGAAAACAGGAAATTCCTATCTGAAATTTGCATTTCAGTTTGTAGTCATCCTGGTATGTTCCATCGTTGGCTGTATCGTTATATCTATTTTAATGCCTGCCAATATCCAGGTATCGCTTACGGTCATGCCATTTTTGTGGATAGGATACCTGCTCAGAAATTACGGAAAAGGACTGGAGCAATATCTGTCTGTATGTGCAGCAGCCATCCTGGCACTAGCTGTTTATTTTATCAGTTTTCATCATAGTCTGGATCTGATCATCGGTATTTTATATCCGGGAATGTATCTGGTGGCATTTTCCGGCATTTATGTATGTATGGTTCTGGCAAAATATATCAGCCGGTTGAACAGGCTCGGTTCTTTGATAGCATCCTGCGGAAAGGCTTCTTTCTGGATTATGGCGGTGCATTTTCCGCTCATAAAGATCATTGATCGAATCTGGGCGGCGCACATAGGAGATCCGGATCGGGTATTGTATCTGACGCTGCCACATTCTTTCGACTATATGTGGCCGGTCTATTTACTGCTGGGCATTGGCGTGCCGTTATTGGGATATCAGTTGGTGCAAAAGATAAAAAATAGAGGAAAATGATCATGAAAAAAGAATTACTGTATCCGTTTGATGCAAACTATATTTTAGCAAAAAAGAAAAGGATCAAAAGAGAACTGTTGGCAGAGGGCGAGCGTTTTGTCGATAAAAAGATTGCTATTTTAGGAGGTTCTACGACAAATGACATCAAATTGATCCTGGAATTGTTTTTATTAAATCAGGGGATCCGTCCAAGTTTTTATGAGTCCGAATATAACAAGTATTATGAGGATGCAGTATTTGATAATGCAGAGTTAGAGGCATTTGCACCGGATCTGATCTATATCCACACCAGTAATTGCAATATCACGCGTTATCCACAAATGAGCGATTCCAAAAGCCGGATTACAGACTTATTGGAGGCGGAATATCAGAAATATTGCACGATCTGGGAAAGTATTGCTGACCGGTATCATTGCCCGATCATACAGAATAATTTTGAAATGCCTATGTATCGGCTTATGGGCAATCGGGATGCCAGTGACAGACATGGAAAGGTCAATTTTTTGACCAGACTCAATATGATGTTCTACGATTATGCGGACGGTCATGAGAATTTTTATATCTGTGATATCAATTATATTTCCGCTGATTATGGGCTGGCAGAATGGTCTGATCCATTTTTCTACCACATGTATAAATATGCCTTAAATGTCAATGCCATTCCGTATCTGGCATTTAACGTGGCAAATATCATTAAATCCGTATTTGGCAAAAACAAGAAGGGGCTTGTGCTTGATCTGGATAATACCTTATGGGGCGGTGTTATCGGTGATGATGGTGTGGAAAACATTGCACTGGGGCAGGAAGTCGCAGAGGGACAGATCTATTCTGAATTTCAAAATTATGTGAAAGAGCAGACACAGTTGGGTGTGATCTTGAACATTGATTCCAAAAATGATCTTGAAAATGCCAAGGCGGGTATAGAACACCCGGATAGTGCATTTTGCATGGAAGATTTCATTGAGATAAAAGCGAATTGGGAGCCTAAAGATCAGAATTTCAGGGAAATTGCAGAAGATCTAAATTTGTTACCAGAAAGCCTGGTATTTGTAGATGACAATCCGGCAGAGCGAAGCATTGTGGCGCAAAATTTAGATGGGGTATGTGCACCGGAGATCGGGGATGCAAGAGATTATATTCGTATTTTGGACCGCAATGGATTTTTTGAGACAACGATTTTGTCTGAAGATGATCAGAAGCGTAATGAGATGTATCGTGCCAATGCAGATCGAAAGAAAAGTCAGCATGCCTTTACAAATTATCATGCATATCTGGAGTCTTTACAGATGGAAGGGACGATTCTACCATTTGATGAGATGTCTTTGAACCGTGTGGCACAGCTGTCAAACAAGAGCAACCAGTTTAATCTGACGACGAAACGTTATACGCGCGATGAGATGGAAATGCGGGCGAAAGATGAGAACTATATTACCTTATATGGGAAATTAGAGGACAAATTTGGCGATAACGGCATTGTATCTGTAGTCATAGGCGAGAAGATTGGAGAAGAATGTCACATTGAATTGTGGATTATGAGTTGCCGTGTTTTAAAAAGGGATATGGAATATGCTATGCTGGATAGTCTAATAGAAACTTGTCAAAATAAGGGGATTAAGAAGATCCGTGGTTTCTATTATCCAACTGCAAAAAATGCGATGGTAAAGGATTTCTACGGTAAGATGGGATTTTCACAGGTGGCATGCGATGCGTCAGGAAACAGCGAATGGGAATTAGATATCACATCATCATGGAAAAGAATGAACGATGTAATCAGTATAAATAAAAAGAAGAAATAAGGTAAAGAGGAGAATGGGTTTATTAGACATATAGAAGATACGAGTGAAGGAGGAAAGAATAATGTTAAGAAACATAAAAAACATAGGGCGACGAAATATGGAATGTCAACTAATTTACCTATTATTCTCTCTTTCAGTGGGTGTTGCAGGTATGTGTACCTATCAATTGAATCCTGCAGCAGTAGATAAAGGAGGATTTTTGAGGTATGACATTGACTTAGTTAATAAAAGCGGGCTTTTAGTGTGTGCCATACTTTCTATTATGGCGTATCTGTTGATTGCCGTTGTTGATAAAGGAGCGCATCAAATTAATGTCGCCACAATGAAACCATATAATGAAAACAGAGTATTTGGGAGCACATTTATTATATACTCATTTTTATTAGGAATATTGTTGGCATTATATTTTCCTGGAACAGGGATGAACGATACAATCAACTGTCTGATGGGATTTTGGCAGAATACGCTTCAACCAGCGATGTTTCAGGTGATTATATATGGTGTTTTTCAGGGCATCTTTTTTATGTGTAAAAATGCAACCATAGCATATGCTATCATTGTCATTTTGCAGATTTTTGCAGCATCCTATGTTGTTGCCAACTATTTGCGGTGGATTGCGAGGAAAGGCATAGCCAAGTGGTTGCTTATCTTGAATATGATATATATTATGGCTATGCCATTGATAGGGAATTATACGATTGCTTTATTAAAGGATACATGGTTTACATATGCGCTTTTTCTGTTGTTACCGAACATTTACGATTTGATACACGGAGAAAAAACATGCTGGTGGCAGATTGTTGTGGCAGTTTTCTTTGTTTGGTTTTCTCGTTCTAATGGTAAATTGGTGTTAGTGCCGATTATGGTAGTATCGTTTATTTTTTTAAAAAGGCAAAGAAAACATTTGGCGATACTTCTAATCACATTAGTAGTATTGAATAGTGGCTTGAATTATGCAAAGAATGTTCGATTTGGAGGATATGATGAGTCGTTTAGAGAGTCTATGAGTGTACCATTAGTCCAAATGGCTGCAACTGTCGTGTGGAATGGAAACATATCAGAAGAAGAGGAAGAAGTGCTGTATGCGGTATTGCCAGAAGAAAAATGGAGACAAAATTATGCTTTTGCGTTTGTGGACCCAATAAAGTTTGACGAGCATTTTAATAACCTTTATCTAGCTGCGCATAAAAAAGAATTTTTGCAAACATGGGCAAGTATGTTAAAAAAGAATCTTACAATCTATGTGAAGGCATATCTGTATCATACGTATGGAAATTGGAGTTTGGCTGCATACAATACGAACGCGGTTGATAAGACGCAATCGATTTTTATAAAACTTAATAATAATACAGGGGATACTAGTATATGGGGCGAATACTTAGCAAGTATATCCTTAAAAAATTATTCCTTATTGCCGAATGATATGACGGAATTGCTTCAAGGATTTTATGAAGATGCATGCGAATGGAACCTGTGGCTTACGCCGGGAATTATGTTTTTACTTTTAAATCTGTGCACATGTATTGTTTGGAAAAACAAGCGATATAAATTAATGTTAACGTTTCTGCCACTGTATTTGTGTTGGGGATGTATGATGGTTGCAAGTCCTGCGTCTATGATTTATCGCTATAGTTTTTATTTATTACTTTCTTTACCATTTGTTTTAACCATGACATGGAGAGATATAGGATACAAATAGAAGAGTTCATAAGATAGAAATTGTAAAGAATCAAGATAAAACGGTATTAGAAATGGAAAGCATCATGCAACAAAGAAAAACATATATAGATGCGTTAAGAATAGTGGCTATTTTTGGTGTTTTGTACAATCATACCAATAGACGTGGTTACTATTTATATGCGTTTTCGGACGCGCGAATCTGTCAGGATTTTTATATTGGCATTGCAACACTTGCGGCAACAGCTGTGCCAATCTTTTTTATGATATCTGGTGCATTGCTTTTGCCAAAGAAGGAATCGCTAAAAGAATTATTCCAAAAACGAATATTGAAAATGGTGTTAGTGCTGTTGGTGTTCTCTGGGATACAGTATGTTCTGCTTCTATTAGAAGAATGTGTGACATTTTCGCGAAAAGCTGTGGTACAGGCAGTCTTGCAGGATGGAGTAATACCATCGTACTGGTTTCTATATGCTTATATTGCGTATCTTCTTTTACTTCCGATATTGCGTAAAGTGGCAGAGGTTATGTCAAAGCAGGATTACTTTTACTTATTTGCGTTGTTGCTATTAGTTGAAGGATTTCTTCCGATGGTACTGAATTTGGCAGGCATTGGTGGAACCAACTATTTTTTCTCAATACCATTTTTAAACCCAATTATTATTTACCCCCTTTTGGGGTATTATTTGGAACAGTATATGAAAGAGTCCTACTACAATAAAAAAACAAATATTATAGTGGGGCTATGCATGGCTGTCGTCGTATTATTTTTTATAGCAATGACGCAATGGCGTGGTTTACCTTATGAAGAATTTACAACGTATGATAAAGGGTTATATACCTGTTCCTTTACGATGTTATTGGATGTAGGAATTTATTATTTCGTCAAATATTTTGATTTGAGGAAACAACATTCGATGAAATATGATCAAATGTTACATTCTATGGGAGAGTGTGCTTTTGGTATTTATCTAATAGAGCAGCCAATAAGAGAACGTTCATCTTTTATATATGATGGACTATCTCCTGTAATTGGTCGCTTCCCAGCGTGCATTGTATGGGTGATCTGTATATTTATAGTGGCATACAGTATTGTAGCAATATTAAGACGTATACCAGGCGTTAGGAAATTGATTTGAAAGCCATTGGTGGAATCACGAAGGGAACCATACGGGACGATTTACTTATAAACTTATAAATTATTATGCATATATTGATGTGATAATATGGATAATATATTATACATAAATGGTTGAATATGGGATAAATAGATAATATATTATCTTATAATGGAGATTATATGGAAGCACTGATATGGGAAACAGCAGAGGAATTAGATCAAAAACTTGCAAAACGATTATGCCAGATTCGTAAACGCAGAAAAATTTCACAGCAGAAACTAGCAGAGATGAGTGGTGTGAGTTATGGTTCTATCAAACGATTTGAGACAACAGGCCAGATTTCCTTGCTTTCACTGACAAAAATAGCAATGGCATTAGATGTGGCCGATGAATTACGAGAGTTGTTTTTGAATGTACCTTATCAGGATATACAGGAGGTAATCAATGAGGCAAGGATTTGTAATAACTCACAAAACAGGAGACGATAAGAATTGAAAGCAATCATACTAGCAGGAGGTGTGGGAGACCGCTTATGGCCGCTCTCACGTCGAAATGCACCGAAGCAATTTTTAAATCTAAATAAGGACAATTCCCTGTTTCAGGAAACAATCATCCGTAACATTCCGTTCTGTGATGAATTCGTTATTGTTACAAATCAGGAATATCAGGAAATTGTCGAAGGACAGATGAAACAGTTTCAGGGTGTTGCGTATCAAATCCTGACAGAAACTGAAGCGTTAGGCACAGCACCGGCTGTTTTAAAAGCGAGCTCTGTCATTGCAAAAGAAGAGAAAGTCTTGATCATGCCGGCAGATTTAGTTCTTACCGGACAAGGCTATTCCGATGCGATCCATGCAGCAAAACTTTTGGCAGACCAGGGGCAATATGTTCTTTTTGGAGTGCGTGCAGATGCACCAAAAACGTCTTATGGATATATTCGTTATCAGGGAAATCATGTCAGCCGTTTTATCGAAAAACCATCAAAAGAGATGGCAGAGAAGATTTTTTATCAGGATGATATTCTGTGGAACAGCGGAATGATTCTTTGCAATAATGGTATGTTGCAAAAAGAATTGGAAGAAGTGCTGCGAAATAAGGCAAAAGCTGTGGGAAGTGCAGCGTATGCACAGCGGGATAAGAATACGACATCACGTATTCATATGGAAAAGGCATTGCTTGAAGCATCGGATCATGTGGCAGTGGTACCACTTTTTATGGAGTGGCAGGATGTGAGTAATTTCCGTTCGTATGAAAAAGTGTATCAGAATACACAAAACGAAAATACCATTTTGCATGATTGTAAAAATACGACGGTTGTTAATCAGGCAGAGCGTCAGCTGATTGTTGGAAATGATTTAGCTGATTTGTTTGTTGTGAATACGGACGATGCCATTTATATCACAAAAAAAGAATCGGAGCAGGATATCAAAAGTATTATTGCACAAGCGCCGGATTGTTATGAGGCGTATTTTAATTATAGTCCAAAAGTTTACCGTAACTGGGGCGTACGTGAAATTATCGCACAGGCTCCGGGATATCGTGTGCGGCGTATTGTGATGTATCCGGGAGCAACATTGTCAGCCCATACGCATGAGAAACGCAATGAAAACTATTCGGTGATACAAGGTACATTGGCGGTTGATTTGGATGGAAAAAAGATGCTTATTCATGAGTGTGAGAGCATAAATATTCTGCCAAATCAATTGCATCGTCTTTATAATGAGAGTGACCAGAATGTCATTGTTATAGAAGTGGACACCGGTCAGGAAATTGATGAACGGGATATGATTCATTTGGACGAGCTTGCGACGGATGCAGGTTCATTGCCAGAAATGTATCTTTTATCTCCGGCATATAAGGATTATCTGTGGGGTGGAACGCGTCTTGTGACACAGTTTGATAAAAAAAGTCCTTATGATATTACGGCAGAATCATGGGAACTTTCTGCACATAAAGATGGGCAGAGCCACATTGTAGGTGGACCATTTAATGGCAAATTGTTTGGTGATTTTATCAGAGAATATGGCACAAAGGTCTGTGGATGGAAGAGCCGTACCTTTGACCGCTTTCCGATTCTGATCAAGTTTATAGATGCCGCTAAGCCACTTTCCGTACAGATTCATCCAGATGATGAGTATGCTTTTTCCAACGAAAAAGAGTTTGGAAAAAATGAAATGTGGTATGTAATGGATGCAGAAGAAGGCGCATATTTATACTGTGGATTTAAAAGACCAGTGACAGAACAGGAAGTGCGGGAGCGTCTGGCAAATAACACCATTACGGAAGTACTGAATAAAGTGTCTGTTAAAAAAGGTGATGTTATTTTTATTCCGGCAGGAACCATTCATGCAATTGGCGCTGGGATATTAATTTGTGAAATTCAGCAAAATTCAAACAGTACATATCGTGTATATGATTATGATCGTGTGGATAAAGAGGGGCACAAACGACCATTGCATGTGGATAAAGCACTGGATGTTATGCATTTTGAACCATATGAGCAGCGCGCATTTGGTTTACTGGAACCACAGGAGAAAGATGGAAATGTTGTGCAGCAATTGAGTTTGTGCAAATATTTTCAGTGTGAAAAGTATCAGATACAGGAACAACAGACATTGTATGTAGATGAATCCTCGTTTGTTTCACTTGTGATTTTGGACGGAAATGGCATAATAACAAGTGGAGAGGAAAAAATTTCCTTTCAGGCAGGCGATAGTATTTTTATCGCTGCTGGACGCAAGGCAGTTCATATAGAAGGAACATGCGAATTGATTACAACGAGAATCTGATGGTACCAGTCATAAGAAGTGGAAAGCCATGGGGGCTGGCTATTGGGTGCGTTAAAAAAGTGAGGTATAGAAAATGAAGACATATGGCGTAATTATGGCAGGTGGCGGTGGCACCAGATTTTGGCCACTTTCGAGAGCAGAGGAACCAAAACAGTTGTTAAATTTGAGCGGAAAAGATTTGATGGTGAATGAGACCATTGACCGCATTGCGACATTTACGGAGCAACAGGATATTTTTATTGTGACCAATCAGACGCAGGTGCCGAAGATGCGTACAGCAACGGAGGGTAGAATTGCACCGAACCACATTTTGGCAGAGCCTTCCGCAAGAAATACGTCAGCATGCATTGGCTATGCCGCACTTGAAATCGTAAAAAAATATGGCGATGGTATTATGTGTATTTTCCCATCGGACCATTTCATTAAAAATGAGCCGGAGTTTACACGTGTATTAAAAGAGGCAATTCAGATTGCAGAAGAGCAGGACAAGCTCATTACACTTGGTATTACACCGACGTTTCCATCGACGGGATATGGCTACATCAAGTTTGATGCAGCAGATGAAGGATATGCAAAAAAAGTAGTAGAATTCAAGGAAAAACCGGATGAAGAAACGGCAAAGGCATATGTAGAGAGCGGCGAATATGCATGGAACAGTGGTATGTTCATTTGGCGGGCATCCACCATTTTGCGAGCATTTGATGCGTTACTTCCAGATGTGGCAGCCTGTTTGCATGAAATAGGAGAAGCTATGGGAACGGAAGCAGAGGCAGAAACCATTGCCCGCGTATATCCAACGATCCCAAGTATTTCCATTGATTATGGAATTATGGAAAAGAGTACAGATGTGCTTGTGATTTCTGCAGAATTTGGATGGAATGATGTCGGAAGCTGGGACAATTTAGGCGTTCTTTATGACGAAGATAAAAACGGAAATGTTATCGCAGCCAACCATATTGGCATTGATACAACAAATAGCATTGTCTATGGAAAGAAACGTCTGATTACCACCATTGGTGTGGACAATCTGATTGTAGTAGAGACGGATGATGCAATCCTTGTGTGCGATAAGAACCGCGCCCAGGATGTGAAGAAAATTGTGGACGAACTGAAAGAGCGTGGAGAGACAGAGTTTTTATAATAAGATATATTTGAGCGCAATATGAGCGGAACTAGGTATATATAA